>Ga0208767_1003603_pt1 | contig 11192 bp, 13 predicted proteins | sample VirMetDEL_Mar_21_FD_184514 | JGI IMG/M metagenome (GOLD analysis project Ga0208767, IMG submission 184514) | Aqueous microbial communities from the Delaware River and Bay under freshwater to marine salinity gradient to study organic matter... | ecosystem: Environmental > Aquatic > Marine >... | reverse complement strand
CTCTCTAATTATCCAGATAGTTACAGATTTACCAACTCCCTCAACTGGACAACCTGGTTTTTTACGACCACCTATTAACTCTATTGCATTTGCTATTTCTCGCTCTCTAGTTACTCGCATTCGTTTCTCAACTTTTAAATAGTCAAATAACTCAACTGTAGTAACCATATCTCTATCAAACGGAAACACGCCTTGCTCAAACTGCTCTTTCACAAAATCATTAAGAGGTCTGTCAGCTAACTTGCTCATTTGATCTCTAAAGATTGTGTGTGGTGCAACACCTAACGGTTTGAACTTGCTTAAGTCTCTGTCTAATAAATCAGCATAAATACCTGCTGCAAGATTATGTTCTTCTCTATGCAAGTGAAAACGGTCCAGTAAATTATCGTTTCTTTTGCCAGGTGAGAAATATACCCAGTACCTAACTTCATTATATGGAAGTGGAAATGCATCTCTATAGTTGGTGTTTATCCAATAATTGGTGCAGGTGTCTTGCTCTGCATATTCTTTATACAGTTGTCTAACACCTATGCTGCCCTCACTAATAATTGTTTTTAATGTATTAATAAGTTTAGCTTTCTCGCTCCAACTACCACTAGATTTAGCTTCATCAATTAATACTGTAATTGCATTAATTAAATACCCTTTACCTTTGTCTAACGCTTCTTCTAACTCAATCTTACGAGTGTTACCGTGTCCAAGTATATCTCTATGCACATCAAACAAACTACCTTTGCCAAGTTGAAATTCGTCACTTTGCAAGATCAACGCGTGTCTAATTTTCTTACCTGGATTTTGATACTGATATGCTTTCCAATCCAAGAAATGGTTACGCTCTGCATCGTGTGGTATTACAGTCTTTAATAGATCATAATAAACATCTGTATCAACTTTATTATCTGGCTGCAGATCATTTTTTTCATAAACATTAATCATTAGTTTTTTACCAACGTTCACAAATCTATTTTGATCGCCAGGCTTATAGGTAAAGTTTACACACACTTTACTATCTGGATGCATCTTCCACCATTTTAAGGGTGTGTAGTTTGGAAACTTCTTTGCATATTTTACATCGATAGCTTCTGCATCATACATTTCCTTATCTTCAAGATCGTAATACTTCTTTTGCTTCATCATATAAGCAATTCTATTAACAAACTCGTGAGTAAACTCTGGAGTAACATCTCTACCAGTAATTTTGAAAAGTAGTTTTTTGAAATCTTTGATCTCATCTTCTTTCCAATTAAACTCTGCAGCTAACGCAGGTAAACCCTGTAATTGCTCTGTACGATCTCTCTTATAAACATCTGTAACTCTTGCAAGACGTTCGTCAGTATTATCTTTTGCAACTGCTGTAACTGCTGTAATGATTTTTTCTGCATCAGCTTTTTCCAACTTATGCTGCCACAACGTTGCAACCATTTTTCTTATATACTCGTTACGTAATCCCTCTTTTGCATACTTACGTAAGATAACACTAGCTACACCAAGTAATGCTACAGCTTTGTTTAGTGCTTCCCAACTTATCTCTGTTGGTAAACCACTCTTACTCCACACAACTTGCTCTTGGTTTTCATATTGCCCCCAACACATCGTGTAATGTTTGTTAGCTCTGATCTCAACTAGCATAGATTTTTTTGGGTCCGCAAAACTACAGTAAGTCCTAGTATGCTTTAGATGTAGATCTATAACCTTGTATAGTCTGTGAGCTCTAGGAGTGCTTTCACGGCCAAACTCAAGCTCTGTTTGAGGTAGGAAGTAATCCGCTAATAGATTAGTTTCTACGCAGTCTAAATCACAATCTACAACTCCGCTTTCTCGTCCAGTTGCTATGTTGATGTTTGTATAGTCCTTTATTTGTTCTACACTTTTTATTTGTTTATTTAATCTTTGAGTCCAACTTTCTGCAACAGCTTTGCTTCCGAAATTACTCCAGAATAATATTGCATCAGTCTTTAAAAGATTTGCTATTGGGCTATGGCTCATACTTTACCACCATTCGAAAATGGTACACCGTCAGTATCAAGATTTTTTAATATCTTTGATAATTCTTCTTGTGATAACTTTCCTGCTTTAAGTCTGTCATATTCTTTTGGATATTCATTCTTAAGCATTGCCAATAATGACTCTTTAGTTAAACCACCAGAACTTAACTCAACCCTATCCAGTCCGACTTCTCTTAAGAAATCATCGTAAGACTTATCTGGGTTAGCTTCTTTCCACTTGTCAAATTGTGAGAGTGTTTGCATTAACTCTAATTGAAATTCCTCTGCAGGTGTTTCACTCATTGCTAACTTAATTGACTCTTTGACTGTTGGTGATTGGTGTATTTCTTTGTCTATATTATTATTGCTGCGTTTCATCGATCTTTACCCCCTCTCTGATTAATGTTGATCTTAAAAAACTGATCTGATCGTCTTTGAGATTGAGTTGATCTGTTTTCATTTTTAATTGTTTAGTTGCTGACTCTGTAACAAACTCCACAGTTTCTTTTGCATCATCAAATTTTTCTTCCATCGATGCTAAAGTTTTTGCTAGATTTGCTACAACCTTTTGTGACTGCTTAAGTAGATACATCAAGTCTTCGTACCCAATCTTATTGTGTTCACACACTGCAGGTTTTTGTTTCATTCTTGCAGTAACTTTTAGTAAGCATTTATTAACAAGCTTACTCTTGGGGTACTGTTTTGCTATTGGTGGTTTTTTTCTAGGCATCAGTCACCTCCAATAATCTTGCAAGACCCTTACCTAGGTCCTCATCTTGTACCTTGGCAACTTTCATTTTATACTCTTGCTCTGCTATTTTACTTTCTTCTATAGATCGTTTCATTGCAGCTCTTTCAGCAAGAAATGTATCTACTGGAGTATTAAAAAATACAGTTGCATCTATTCCACTACGTCGTGGAGTCTCTGCTTCTTGTTTCTTTAATATTTGGTAACTGTTGCTAGGTGTTATTCTTTTTTGTTTTGGTCTAGCAATTTTGTTTGGAGCGTAGTCTATTATTTTATTTAACGTACTCTCAAACGAACCAGGTACTGCATAACCTGCAGCATCTTTTTTTGGTTTACTATTTATACCAGGCACGCTTTTTATAGCTCTAACTGGCTTTGCATTAATAGCTTTTTGTGGTGGCCAAGCTTTGTTGTATTCAGCATCTATTTTATCATTTGCTGCAACTGCTTCTGCCATCGTTTTAACTTCAACTCCGAGACCATTAACAAATCGTCCACTATCTATTGCAAAATATCTATCATCATCATCTTGCAATACTTTCTTTGTATAGTTTGGATTTACACCTGGAAGATATCCTTTGTAATTACTCATCGTCCCTCCCCTGGATTTTTACATTCTCTAGCTCTAGTGACGCAATTTCTTCGGGTAATACATCTTTGACTTTCAATGCATCGTAGTACGATATTTTTTTATCGTTATGCGGTCCCTCGGGTTTAGTAGATTTATACGCAGTCTTGGATAGTGTTCTGATAATTTCTTGAACATCCTCTTGCTTTTCTTTTGCGAGTCTTAATTGTTCAAATCTATCAGCAACTCTAGTTGCCTTTCTTGCATCTTCTAGGTCGTGTGATTGCAAATCAATCATTAAACCTATTCGGTCACAAACTAAATCTTTTAGTCTGTGGTACGCTCTTTCGAGTCTTATGTAACTATACTCATAATCATTTGGGTATGCAGTTACTGGTACGGCAAAGTTATTTTTTGAGTTATCGCCTAATCCTCTTTTTTTCTGGTCTGACATATGTCTGACTCCTATGTGTTGTGCCAGGGGAGTTTTACCTCCCGCAGGCTACCAGAAATTCACCAAACGGATTAAGATGATATGATGAAGCTTTGAAACTTTAAGATGAAATATACCGTGGCCACGGAATATATAGTAAAATCTGCCATTATAATTTTGAAATTATCTCTCACAAATCTTGTTACATCTATTATCATATTTTAATCCAACTAAATTTCTGGTTTAGTTTATGAAGATTAGATTGGGAAGATCTGTGACTTCGGTTAACACACGAGTGATTTACTTCTTTCTACGCCACTCGATAAAACTCTTTCTGTCCCGTATACAGTTTATATAACACTTATTTTGCTAGTTTCAATAACTCAATCTAGACAAAACTTGGGCAGCAATTACGAGTCTATTTAGCCAGTTTTTCAGCTAACGTTGTTGCGTCGTGCTCCGTATAAACGGACAAAGTTGCAAAGCTATTACCTACGAAAGTTTGGACCTCTGATACTGATAATCCTTTTTCGAATAACCTGGAGACAGCTTCTCTCTTAAGATCGTGAAACCTTAAACCACTAATACTAGCTCTCTTGCAAATAGCCCTCCAACTCCTCTCAAAGTTTTTTATACCTATGGGAAATATCCTGCCATTTAGGGAACGCGGAATTGAGTTAAGAATATTCATTGCGTGAGGTTGCAGTGGTACGTTTCTGTCTCTGTTTGTTTTAGTAATTACTGCAGGTAACTTTATGAATTGCCTATCCCATTGCACCATATCCCAAGTGATATTCAGCAGCTCCCCTCGTCTCATTCCAGTATGTATTGCAAAGTCAATTACTGGACACCAGAAAGCTCTATTGCTTTTACAGCTACCCATTAACTTCTCATATTCGCCCTGCTCCAGGCGTCTATTTCTTCTATTGTTTTCTTTGCATCTTAAGTTTGATTTAACTGGGTTCTCACTTATGTAGCAGCCCCATTCGTTGATAGCTCTCTTGATACAATCACTCAAGATAGACAATTCACGGTTCACCGAGCTACCAGTTACAGTTTCGAGTCTAGCGTCTCTGAACTTTGCAATGTCTGTTGATGATATGTGAGCAAGGACCTTTGAAACAAGGTCGTGTCGCATTATATTTTTGATTAAATATTTATCGACCGTGGACCGCTTCTTTGATGATACCTCTCTCTCATAACGCTCAAGCAATTCTGCAAGTGTAGTCTTGTTTGCTTCTGATAAATCCACGAACTGACCACGCTCAATCAAGCGTTCAGTTTCTCTTGCCCAACGTTGTGCATCTTGTTTTGAGATAAATGTTTTGTGTATGGGCTTATGAAATGATCTTCTAATCCACACGCCCCACTTGCCTCTTTTTTTATAAAAACTTGCCATATATCTTCTCCTACTGTTGTCAGAGTGTCGTCAGATATTTGCTTTTGGAGTTGTGATGCTCAATTAGTATTACAGGCCAACGTAGCAGTCTGCACGAGCAATTGATTTGTAATCAATAGGTCCGCGGTTCGAATCCGTGCGGGGGCACCATTACTCCAGTAGAAATATCTGAAAACACTTGGTTAATTGTTTCTACTTTCTATTCCTAGATTATCCTATACCGAGTCATCTGACAACAACAAGTGTCGTCATAGTGTCGTCAAATCAAGAGTCAAAATTTCTATCGAGTGCTCGTCCTACGGACTCGCACGGTCCACCAAGTAGTGGTCCCAATGCACTTTGCAAATTGGAATCATTTTAACACCCCCACCACCCTTTTTTGTTTTAGGGGAGGTAATAGTTTTACCTTTAGAGTTAGATAGAGACGTTTAGAGTCTATGAAATCGTTTTCGAGTCTACCTGTTGAAAATTTTAAAAATTTTAAAAATTGAGCTATGTATGGACTCGCAATCAGTATATTCTTGCTGATATATATGGCCTGGTATAGCGAACAACATCACTCTGAATCTTTTAGCAATATAGAATATGATCGTTGCATATTTTGTGGTGGAGATAGAACTGTTATTGCAAAGAAAAACTTCAAGATAGTATTTAGTGAATTTGAGGAGCAAACTGGAAGTATCTGCAGGACTTGCTATCACGCTAACGCTACCAAACAATATATTGGTTAATAATATTTAAAAAAATTCTAAAAAAATTTTACCAAAAAGTTCCTCCGAAAGACTTACTAGGTTAACTAGGTTAACTTCCTATTGTTGTCCTGCTGCGGGTATTAAATAACTCGCAATAAGACTCACCAATAAAGGAACTGGAACACGAACTAAAGCCAACTTTGCAAGTATACATTAGTTAACATTTAAGGGAACTGGGCGGAACAATTAGAGTTACGGTTTTGTCCTGTTTATGGTTACGGTTAATGTAGATAATAACGTTGAAAAAAATTGAGTCTTTGCAATACTAAATTAAATATTTGGAGGTTACTTACGCGTTACTAAACGTAACTTTCATAGTTACGTTTTTGTGTACGGTTAACTTCAAATGTACGGTGAAACGAGCGACGTGGTTACCTTAAATCAAGTTAAGTAGTTAGCATCACTTAACCTGAATTATTTATTGATAAGACTCATCTTTTGCATTCATTCAAGCTAAATTTGGCTAAAAAATTTTAGGTTACTGGAGGTAACTTTCAAAGTAACTAACCGTAATAATACCGCCTCTTGGAGCTGCTGAATACTTTTTCATTTCGAGCCATACGAAGCTAAATTGCAAAGTGTCAAAAAATATTTCATTCTTAACTGCAGTTGGAAAGATTTGACGGCTTCACGATTTGCATCGTTTCGTTCGTATTAGGTATTTTTTATATTATTTAAATTCACTAAAGAATGCTTTTCGATTGTTTGCTTCTTCAGCAATCATTCTCTTAATTTTTGCAACTGTCATAAAACATTCTAAATAAACAGTTCCATCAGTAATTAGTTTTCCAAGATCCTTGTTTGATAAATCTCTATTATTTGGAGGGAGGAATGTTAACCCATTAGCACTAGCGAATGTTTTTAACGTTGAGGATTTAATTCCAAAGTTAAAGCTTTCAACACCTACTTTTTTTCCATAGTTTGCAACTGCAACTCCAATTACATTACCTTTTTGATTCATAATTGGTCCACCACTATTACCTTGGTTTAAAGCAGCATCTGTTTGAAATTCCGAATAATTATCTCCATAACCTGCTAATGCTGTAATACTTCCTTTAGAAGTTTTAATAGCTGCACTCACTTTTTTTCCAAGTGGGTATCCTGCTATAATAATATCTTCCAATAATGCGGCATCCTCCGTTGCTACAGAGTAAACTTGGTTTGGTATTAAGTTAGCTTTTAAGATCGCAAGATCATTCATTTTATCTACCGCTAAAACATCTGCCACAACTTCTTTACCTTTAAACGTAAGTTTGGTTGTGTCGCATCCTTCTATAACGTGGTGATTACTTATTATATGCCCCGTTCTAGATACAAAGAAACCTGTACCTGATGCAGCAGCAACAATCTTATTATCATCAGGGCTTGTTTTAGGTTTTTGTTTTTTTGGTTTTTCTGCAACGTAAATCGGTTTATTCGGTTTATTAATCTTAAATTTAATGCTGTCTCCTTCAGGGTAATCAAAAGTTGCAAGCAATTTTTGAAAATCTAACTTCATTATTACTGGTGGTGCTTTCTTCTTTTTATATTCTTCGTTGAGAACACTAAAATGTCCTCTATTATTTTTTTCTTTCCAGAAAAATTTATACGAGAAACCTGGGCCTTTCCAAAAAGCAGTCTCATCAGGGTAAAATGTTATTGTATTTAAAGAGCTATCTTTTGTATTTTTTAGAACTAAATCTGAATCCAATACTGTAGCTCTATAATCAATAATTTTAGGTTCTTGCTTCTTGGGTTTTTCTGCAACCATTGAAGTGTCGCTTGTTTTTTTACATTTAAAATTATTAGCACCAAAATTTCTTTCAAATTTTTCTGCAGTTTCATAATCCCAAGGCTTTCCTTTAAAGCCTTTAATATAAACTTTTTTACCATCGGTAGATTTTATCTTTAGATTATCAGTTTTAAAATTTTTCCAACCAGGATATTTATATGACCAAATAATTTGATTATTGATCTCATTAATCTCAAAGTTATTAAGATCACCATTGGTACCACCTTCACAATAAAATTTCACAATCTTAGGTGAGTCTGCATAAGCATTCCCACTCAACAACAAACCCAGAACGATGATCCCTAAAAGTTTTTTCATTTGTCTAAACCTGCTAATTTTAAAGCTTCAAATATTCTTGGTTCAGTTAAACTTTGAGCTTTGCTAAACCAATTAGTAGCTAGAAAGAAAGTTGGATAATCTCCTTCATTTTTCCATAAAGTTTTTTTATCCTCATAGTCACGGACATATAAAGAATAAATAGTTTTATTATTTTTCTTATGTTTAACGAAAGCTAGACTTATATTTGAAATTTGATCTAGCCAAACAAATAAACCTAATTCCGGACACTCGTGATAACTTTCAACTATTCCCTCTTCTTTAAGTGCTATATCAGGTCTCATAGCTGCAACTTTCAACTTATCAACTACCATTAAATATTTTCCAAAGAAATCTGTGTCGTCTTTTGAAAATGGTACTCTTTTTGTTTTTTTAATAATTTCTTTTAAATCTTTCATTAGATTTTAATATACAGGTGTGCCCATAGTGTGTACAGATTTGAAATTCTTTAATTTAAGAAGGCAATTATTAAATCAAAACCGCCTTTTAAAATCAAAAATATTGCTATTACCAGTCCTATTGTTGCCAGTACTTTTATTATTTTCTTTTTCATTTTAGAAGTTTGTTCTTCGCTTTTTCAAATTCAGCTTTGGTTAATGTGCCATTAATATATAATTTTTTTAGTCTTTTTACTTTTTCCATAAGCCCTGATCCAGAAATATTACCCGTCACAACTTTCTGTTTATCTGAACGTTGTTTATTTTGAATTTCAACCTGTTTTTTTTGACTTAATTTTTTTTGTCTTAACTTTTCTTGAGCTCTAGCTTCCTCCTCAAGATAACGCAATTCGGCCTCTTGTTCTGCTATAGATTTCTTAATTGTTATTTCTTCATATGCACCGGTTTTAGGATTTTTTACCACTGTTGTCTTATTGTTAATTGTATAAAACACAAATATAAAATAAAAAATAAACCACGACCAGAATACAGTGTCTCCTGAAATTGGAAAATCAAAACCTATTGCATAAACAATTAAAAATAAAGTTATACCCCAAAATATCTTGGTTATACTAGCCATCTATTTTAATAATTTATTTTTAGCTTTTTCAAATTCTACTTTTGTCAAATGACCGTCATTATACATACGTTTTATTTTTTTAAGACTAGAGCCTAAATTTTCATCAATATCATTTTTACTTACTTTGTTTTCTTCTTCTTGTTTTGATTTAGCTTCAGCAACTTTTCTTCTTTGCAAATCTTGTGCAAGTTGATTGTTTTCAAATTTATTCCATTCTCTTTCTCTTTCTTTTTCTAGAAAAAATTCAAAATCCTCAATCTTGGAAAAATTAGTTTCATATTTTTGATTAAATTCATTCATCTTTTTTTCTTTACCTTTTTTACGAACTTTAATTACAACAACAATAACTGTTATAATCAATATTAACGGTATAAATTGTCCAATTCCTTCCATAATCTAATTTAATAACTTTTCCTTAGCTTGTTCAAACTCTATTTCAGTTAAAGTTCCTTTTTTATATAGTTGTTTTAATTTTCTTATTTTTTCTACTAATGTTTTAGTTTCCCTCTTTAAATTATAGTCAATTTTTTTTGATTTATTAATATTACGTTTTTGCTTTAGTTTTCTTTCAATCGCACTCATTTCTGCATCAGATATATTAGGTAAAATATTCTTATAAAAAATTAATATTCCATAAACTCCTAAACAAATAATAAATAATAAAAAAATTGGACCTATCATTAGACTCATTAAGTCTAATATTTTTTGAACTGTAGGAGGGATTTTATTCGTTTGTGAAAAATGTATTAAGATTATAGAAAAAATAATTACAGATATAATTATCTTTGGTCTCTTAATGAAGTTCATTGCATTTATTTAAGTAGTTTATTTTTTGCTTTTTCAAATTCAGCTTTTGTTAAATTACCGTGATTGTACATATTCTTTAATCTTTTTAAACTTGCACCCAAGTCATTATTGATTGATTCTTCTTTTTTAATTTTTTTATCTTTTAATAAAAATTTATTTTTATTTTTTGATTTCTTTGAAGTTGAACTTATCCACGCTATTAAACCCCAGATTATAAGACCAGACAAGCCAAATAAAAAAATCATAGCACCAGCCATTCCTTCTTCATATCTTGTATTTCTTGATATAAAATAACTTAATGCAATTAAAATTATAGAAAAAACAAATACATTTACATATTTGTTATTTTTTCGTTTCATTTTAATAATTTATTTTTCGCTTTTTTAAATTGTGCCTCTGAAAGAGTTCCGTCTTTATATAATTCTTCTAACTCCTCTAATTCATCTGTTAAATCATTATTAGCTGATCTATTTTGAGTGGGTTCATTAAAATTAGATGATCGAGTAGATCTTGTATTTGTTGATCCTTCGCTAGATTCTTGGGCCCATAGAATTAAATTATAAATTGGTATTAGCTGCCACCACCCTGACTTATTTATGTCGTGCATTCTTCTACATCCAACAGAAATCATTGGAAGCATACCGCCAAGAGATACTATTAAAGTAACAATGCCTATAATTGGCATTTGAGTTGCCTCTGTGCTTACATCTAAAATTAATGATCCAAACATATAAACAAAAAAATAAGGCCAGAATTCACTCCTGCTCGCTCTACCTTCAAACACAGCATATTTTTTTAAGCAGGTGCCAATTGACTCTCCGAAGTCCATTGATCTTGATGAGTTTCCAAAATTATTTGACATTATTTAAAAAAATAAACTAACTAAATTTATGATATCAATTAAAAGTTCCATAATTATCTATAACCCTACCAAATCCCAAATCAGGTGTCTAGATAGCTTTATATATTGAGCTTATTCCATTGCTTAAATCTACATTCATTCTCATTTCTTATTTCTAGCATCGCTATAGAACGGCACATAAACCTTACCCAACTCTTTTGCAGTATGGTTTTTGTATTTGTCATATTCTCTAATCGTCCAAATAGTTACAGATTTACCAACTCCCTCAACTGGACAACCTGGTTTTTTACGACCACCTATTAGTTCTATTGCATTTGCTATTTCTCGCTCTCTAGTTACTCGCATTCGTTTCTCAACTTTTAAATAATCAAATAACTCGACTGTAGTAACCATATCTCTATCAAACGGAAACACACCTTGCTCAAACTGCTCTTTCACAAAATCATTAAGAGGTCTGTCAGCTAACTTGCTCATTTGATCTCTAAAGATTGTGTGTGGTGCAACACCTAACGGT
>Ga0208767_1003601_pt1 | contig 11198 bp, 23 predicted proteins | sample VirMetDEL_Mar_21_FD_184514 | JGI IMG/M metagenome (GOLD analysis project Ga0208767, IMG submission 184514) | Aqueous microbial communities from the Delaware River and Bay under freshwater to marine salinity gradient to study organic matter... | ecosystem: Environmental > Aquatic > Marine >... | reverse complement strand
TGCCATTGCTAGGGGTTGGGCTTCTATTCAAGAAGCATTATTCCCCCATTCATCTATCCCTGAGTTTAACAATGCTCAGTGGGTTGAGGCGTGTAACAATTTGTTTAACTGAAAACTAACACCATGAAACTAAACACTTTTGAATCAAAGATGCTGAAAGATGCTGTTGTTGAATACTGGCATAATAACATCAAGCATTCCAACAATGAAAGGGTTAAAGAGCAATACAGGTGTATGATGGAGGACATTAAGACTGTAACATCAATGAACAAGAGCCACACCATAACCATTAACAACTAAAAACAAGAGACAATGAACAAGACACTTCAATCACAAGTAATATCTAGGCACATTCAAGCACTTAATGCAAAGGTTAGGTATTACGAGAACCTGTATGACCCTGAGAGTAAACACAATCATGGATTCTCTACACAGGAATACGCTAAGAGAGCAAGGAAAGAACTCGAAGACTTTAAGGATTCAGTAAAGTACCTTAGCTTCGATAAGCTAGATATTAGCAGGAGCAATAAAGCAAACTACTTGAGAGCCTATGCAATCGAATGCTATGATATGGCAAGAGACTTTTCCTATAACGTATACATAGTTATGCGTAGACTTAGGGATTGCGTAGAGATACGTCAGGAACTTATTAAGATGTACCCTGAGCTAGAGATATATAGCAATAGAGGTATATGCACACGAGTAGCAATAACAATAGCAACAAACTAACACAAGAGAAAATGACAAACATAAACGAACTTAACAGAGGGCTAAAGTTTAATGGTTGGTACTACTATTACAACGGTTTAGTTTGCGGCAACAAAACCACATCACTACACCAAAGGATAACCAACAAGGGACTGCAAATCTATCATGTAGACAAGAAATAACGGAGAAAATGAAAATAGGATACACAGCAAAGAGTAAGTGCGGGGAGGTTGTAGAGTTCTACGCACACACTACGGAGACGGCTGAAAAACTCGGTACGCTTTCAGCTTATCATTGGATAGTGAACCATTTGGACACATCTAAGAGTTGGGACTATTTCCCTAATGGTAAATTCAAACACGATTAAGACAATGACACCTAAAGAATGGGATGCACTACCTGAACACATCAAAGAGATTTGTGGTACGTTCAATGAATATGAGGATTCGTACAAAGAATGTGCGAAGCTACAAGACAGACTACAATCAGTAGGATGGACTTGTGACTACTACCTAGATGGAGTTCCTTTTGACGTTAAACCAATAAACAACTAACACATGAATAGAAACTACTTCAGGTTTGCAATGAGCAAGCCATCAGAACTAAGCAGGATGCTCACCAACGAGGGTCTATCCTGTACCAAAGCAGAGAACAGCCCCTCCGCCTACATCATTGAACGTAAGATTATCAAAAGACTTAACACAATGATAACAGAGGAAGAGTTGCAGGTATCACCTAAAAACATTAGGTTTGTAGACGTTTGTTGGGTTGAGAACAAGCTCAACAAGATAAGCTCAGTTGAAAGACTAGAGCAACTCTACGACCTGATGATGAGTGACTTCAACAGCTTCATCGAGAAACTAGGTAAAACAATGAAGTATGACAAGCAATGAACTCTTTTATCTGGTAGCGGTAAACATAGCAGCTATCGTATCACTCACCTCAATACTAATCGTAATAGACTATGGTGTCTACTCAGCCAAACATTACCTACGAGAGCGAAAGCTACGCGCTCATTGAACTAGACCCTATCTACTCTGAGATTATCAGGAAAGCAGATGGTAGTAAGGTAACTGTAACACACCCATTAACCCAAGTAGAAATAAACCTGAACGACCATTGGTATGTAGATGCCTACCTATGTCAGTTCTTTAATCGTAGATACAGATGACTTACCAAAAGGCAGTTGCCGAACACATGAAGGAAGCCCCCCAAGAACTCGCAGAGTATGTGCGGGGGAGGTTGGTGAGTAGTGACAATTGGAGAAATGGGGATTCTCCTGTTTTTGTATGTGGGTTTGGTTGGCTTGATTCAGTAGAAGGAGAAGGTTTTTGGTCTTTCATAAATACGCAGCGTTGGCAAGAGGCAATGGCCACCGACTTTTGGAAGAAGCACACAGCTCCGACAGAAACTCCGTCAGAAAGGCCAAAGGGAGTTATTGGCCAATGGTACACGATGACGAGTGATTTTTATTTTAGGGGGTTGGTATTGAAGGAAGCGGGGTATACTTGGCAATGTCAAGATGTGTATCATAATGGGGTGCCAACGATTGACAGAGTGGTGATGGGTGATGACGAATCCTACCGCCTAGCCACCCCCGAAGAGATAGAAAAAGCGCAGGCAAAGGGGGAAGCTCCGTCAATCGAAGAGCAGTTCAAGCAAGCTCTTAATGTTGACTTTGTTAGGGTTGATTCATACTCAGATAAGATAGCTCAGGTATACGACAGCCTTAAAGAGAAACAGCTAAATAAGAATGCTGACTATGGTGATTCTGCCTTCCAAGATATTATGGTAGGTGGGCATAAGGTAAGTGCTGTTGATGCTTGTGTTGCTCGTATGAGTGACAAGCTGAAGAGACTTAACAGCACAGGGCTATCTGTATCAGATGAATCATTCCAAGATACATTGGATGACCTTGTAGGGTATATCGTAATCTTCAAAATCCTAAACAATGGGAATGAGTAGACATGAAAGAGAACAGTTGTTTGAACACATGGAAGTGTATCGAACACCTTGGCATGAGCAGATGTTAAGAGACTTAATGGAACAGGAACAACAATACCTACACAATGATACACACGATAAGCGACAGGGCTAGTGATATAGACAGTATCTTGAAAGAGATACAGTCCCTTAAAGATGGTATCGAATACAACAGGAACAGGATAGCCAACCATAAAGGAGATTCAATCTCTTGGAAGCTAGACCCTTTGTACGATTACGAAACTGTAAAGGGGATGATTGAGATGAGTGAGGCTAGGGTTGAGGCTTTGAAAGACCTTGCAACAAAGAAGCAGCACTCTTTGAACGAGGATATTATTGATTGGCTAAACGACTAATATGGAAACAGTAGTAGAACTAAAAGCACTAGACCTTGTTGTAGACTACCACCTCACTAAGGATGATGGTGACAGAGATACACCACCCCATACAGAGGTTGAGGTTTACAATGTGTACTACAAAGGTGTAGACGTAACCCAATTACTAGAGAACTTGGGTTGTATCACAAAGATTGAAGAAGAAGTGTTAAACCAAATATCATAACCATGAAAGAACTACATAAAAAGCTAGTAACCATTCAGACAGAACTGAAAGCACCAAAGAATCAGTTTAACTCTTTTGGTAAGTACAAATACAGGAACATAGAGGACATACAAGAGGCTGTAAAGCCACATCTATTGAATCATGGCCTTGCACTTACCTTTACTGATAAAGTCTCTCAGGTTGGAGATATGGCCTTTATAGAATCAACAGCTATCTTATCTGATGGTGAGCATTCATTATCTGCAAGTGCAAGTGCGGGGGTAGAGCCAAGGAAGGGTATGGACTTAGCTCAGACATTCGGTGCATCATCAAGCTATGCCCGTAAGTATGCAGCAGGAGGACTGTTCTTATTGGACGATACAAAGGATGCGGATGCTACCAATGAAGGGAATGTTACTGCACCACCTAAGAAGAAGGTGCTAGTCATCAACAGAGATAACAAGACTACCATTAGCGCAGCAGATGTTAAGAAGGCTAGTGCAGGTTGGAACTCAGACAAGAGGGGTGCTGTTGAGAAATGGCTTACCGAACAGGTATGCTTCACCGATGAACAATGGAAGCAGATTACAGGTACTGATTGGGTGGGTGGTGATAAATTCCCTGCATAATGGGTGGACTTATTTTCCTATTGGTAATGGTGGTTGTGATGCTATACCCACTATTCAGAAAGAACGATAATGATGGATTCCTTTTATAGGTGCAATGAAAGCAAGGCTTAACATAATGGAAGAAACAAAAAAGCAATTAGACTACATCAGATTCATAGAAAGCGAAACTGGTGTGAAGTATAAGGGTAGTAGTAAATCAGATGCAGTCAAGTACATATCTGAAAACAAAAGCAAAGTACCTCATTGCTCTACCGTGAATACATGGGCTTTGGAAAATGGGTATTAACAAACAAAACAGCAATGGGTAGGAGATTAACTCAGATAATATACACCTGTGACCTTTGCGGTAAGACACCTGAGGACGGTGAGTATATGTGGCACATGGGCACTCAAGTTTGGTGCGAGGAGTGTTGTGATAAAGAAGAGAAAAAGTCCAGTTAATTAGCAAATAAACTGGACATCCATTGCTCTCAAACGCAAGCCCACAAAGGATTACAGCGATAGCACCACAACATAAAAACAGTAATAGGTGAATAATAAATTATGAGTGATGGGTACGAATATCCACTAACCATATCTGAAGACTGGCGGGAGGTTAAGAGATTCCTCCCGTCAGACAACAGGTTCATCATCTTCATCCTAAAAAGAAACAAGATATACCTACCCGTAGAAGGGTTCGTTGAAGCTGTAAGGTACAGCACCATGCTCGCTGTCGGTAGCTTCGTGAGAAAGAAAACAGTATTTGAATCAGAAGCACAGCTTGTCAACTGGTTATCCAAGTCTATACTCAACGCAGCAAAGAACGAGATAACTAGCATGAATGCCCATAAGCAAACAGCTTTCAAACACGCTGTAAGACTTGACCACCCAATAGGTAATTCAGAGGGCTTCATATCAGTAGGAGACTATCTAGGGATGAGTGGGTACTACGATGAACAGGCAGCTATGGAAGCTGAGGATGTAGACATCTTCATCAACCATATAGAAACCAAGTACGGGTATGAGCATAGCTTCATAATCAGGGAGAAGATGAAAGGGCTTAGGAGCTTTGAGATTGCCAAGATACTAGGCAAAGCACCTCGGCACATACACAATATGAATCAACGAATAACTAAGGAGTATGTCCGTTATATCAGAAGACAGAAGGATACAGAGAGCTACGTTTCTTATCAGCCTATACGAGAAAAGGAGAGGGCAGACATGGAGGAAGAGAAGCAGAAAAACCGAAGTCACATACGAGAGATACGCAGTGTTATCTTTGGTGAATAAGATACTGGAGTACACACCCTCTAGTACCAACATGGGTAGGTTCATGTCTAAGTATATCCCTCACGACAGAACCAATAGCCACCACGCTATTCGCACAGCTAGGAATCTAATGGAAAATGATAACCCACCAGCCCTGCTAGTGGAGTGTATGATGGAAGCCGTTAAATGCTACAAGGAAGCTGTTAACATGACCCCTGAGAATAGAGATGTGGTGTTCGAGAGCTTTGACAAAGACTTGGAAGGTTGTTTGGAAGGTTGTATAGAACTCTATAAGGGCATCATGTCTAATTCAGTAATGATACGGCTTATGGAGGCTAAGATAAAAGAACTGAAGAATGAACATACTACTAATTGATGCTGACAGTTTGGTCTGGCAGTCCTGCTTCTGTAAGAAAGAAGTTAGCTCAGATGGTTTTATCCATGACATAGACGAGGCTACCCATAAGTTCGATGAGGGTATGTTTGATATGTTCAACAGGCTTGATGAGATGGGCTACTCTATTGACAAGTACAAGGTCTTTGTAGGTGGGCATAACAACTTTAGGAAGATTGTGAACCATGCCTATAAAGCCAATAGGATGTTCCAACCTAAGCCGCCTAGACTAGACGATGTTAAGTTCCATGCCATGTCTGCTTGGGGTGCTTATGTGTGCAATGGTGTGGAGGCTGATGATGTTGTGGTGGCTACGAGAAAGCATATACTAGACACCGACTTTAGCGCAGAGAAGAACGTGATAGTAGCTTCTATTGACAAGGACTACAAGCAAGTCCCGAACCTTTTGTTTTACAACTACCACTCTATGCACCTGAACTTGAGCTTGATTGAAGAGGCTGAAGCTGTTAGGTTTTTCTTTATGCAGATGCTGATGGGGGATAGCTCAGACAATGTTGTGGGTATTAAGGGTGTGGGTGAGAAAAAAGCTGATAAGATTCTTGGTAGTGGCAATGCGTTTACTTACCTTCGCAGGGCTTATGAAGCGTATAAGGCTGCCTACAAGGGCAAGGCTTCATATATGTTCAGGATGAACGCAGCTATGCTAAGACTTGTTGACGAGGGTATAGCTGTCCCTGATGAGGATGAGTTTGATAATTTGTGAAACAAACACATAGATGATAACAATCTTTAGAAGCCTTAGCAACCCTAAAGAGCCTGAGTATTTCTCTTTAGATGCTGTTGTAGCTGGCATAAGGACACCTAAGCAAGCTATCATCAACCTAGTAGCAGACATACGCTCACTAGCAGATAAGAAAGAAAGGGATGCGCTAAAGGTCAAGTTACCTTGTATATGCTTCTCAGGTAAGTTCTCAGAGAGAAAAGATACAGCCCTAGTAGAGCATTCAGGATTAGCAGTCATAGACCTAGACCACCTGCAAGATGTTCAGGAGGTGATGGACAAGCTCAAGCTGATACCATACATATCAGTAGCTTTCATATCCCCTTCAGGAGATGGCATCAAAGCAGTAGCTAGAATACCCAAGTCCAAAGAACACCATGTATACAACTACGAGAAGCTAATAGAAGACTTATCAGGTAAGCTCAACATACCCAATGATAAGTATGACAGCACCTCTAAAAACCCTAGTAGGGTATGCTTCTTCTCCCATGACCCTGAGTGCTATTACAACCCTAACGCTTCATGCTACACCCCACCGCCTAAGCAGATAAGGGTAGAGACAGACTATAACAAAATCAATATAGCTGTCAACATGGTGCGCCTCGCTATTGATGGTGAGAAACATCATGTGCTTCTCAAAGCCGCTAGGCTGATGGGTGGATGGGTAGCTGGTGGTTATGTGACAGAGGATATGGCTGTTCAGGTGCTAGAATCTGAGATACGCCATAAGAACATCACTGACTTTGAACAGGCTCAGAGGACTATAAAAGATGGTATTGAGAATGGTAAGAAAGACCCTCTGTATGAGACTGAAGCATTAGAATCAGCAGCCTTACTAGAGCAGAATAAGGTCAAGCTAAGGAGTGCTACTAGGAAGTATGAGTTCTTGACTGACCCTGAAGAGGATGACAGCTCTCTTAAAAGGTATATGACAGGTGATTTTAAGTTGGGGTCTACCACAGGGTATAAAGAGTTTGACAAGCACTTCCTATTCAAAGAAGGTGAGTTTAATGTTGTTCTAGGACACCCCAATACAGGTAAGAGTTTCTTTATGTGGTGGTTGATGGTACTGTCTGCTGTTGGACACAGTTGGAGATGGATTGTGTACTCTACCGAAAACAAAATATCACAGATAAAGAAGAAGCTCATAGAGTTCTACCTAAACAAGCCCATGCAGACTATATCCGATGCTGAGTATACGGCTGCTACGCAATGGATAGATGATATGTTTGCCTTTATTAGGATTGACAAAGAGTATACAGCCTATGATATCCTAGACTTTGCCAAGATACTCATGGACGAGAAAGAGTATAAAGGCTTTCTTATAGACCCGTACAACAGTCTATCCGTTGATAAGATGCGTATCAAGGAGATGGGTAATATGCACGTCTATGACTACGCTGTTGCTAGTGAGTTTGTAAGGTTTACAGATAAGAATAATATCAGCATATACCTCAATGCTCATGCAATGAGTGAGGCGCAGAGGAGAAGGCATCCGCAAGGACATAGGTTTGCAGGACACCCCACACCCCCAGAAGCTGCTGACATCGAAGGTGGGGGTAAATTTACTAATAGAGTTACTGGTTTCTACCTTGTTATCCACAGGTATATCTACCATGAATCGGAATGGAAGTACACTAGGGTGGACATTAAGAAGGTTAAGGATGTGGAGACTGGTGGTAAGCCTACTAGGTACGAAGAGCCTATTGAGTTTGAGATGAACAGAGAGATGACAAGATTTACACTTAGAAACGATGACTACAACCCAATCTACCCAACAGCAGAGCTTCCCGAATCTATTGATACCGATTTGCAGTTCTAGGTACAAAGAGGCTGATGTAGAGACCCCTGAATATTTAGATGTGCTGCCTTGGAATCTATGTGAGGATAGGACTAGGTTTCTAGTTGGACAGGAGTTCACCCTTAACGGAAAGAGGATTATGGTAGAGGCTATCTACGATGGCCATAAGGGATACGCTGTAAGGAATGTACATGGAGATGAGATTAAATGGGTAGACAGATACACCTTATGCGAAGCTATTGACAAAGGTGAGTTTAAGTTGCACAGGTTGAATGTTTGACTTACATTGGTAAGTAATGAAAAGATTAGTGTACGCATTAAAATGTCCATTTACTGACGAAGTGCATTATGTAGGAAAGTCATCAAGAGGAATTGTTCGCCCATCTGAGCATATGACAAACACACACAGCGAGAAAATTAAAATGTGGGTTGATTCATTAAGAATTATTGGCAGTTCTCCTAAAATAGAAGTGTTAGAGTATGTTCGGGTAGATGAGGAATTAGATGAAAGAGAGAGGTATTACATCAAAAAATACTTGTCTAAGGGGAACATACTTCTTAATTCTAATTTGTACACCTCTAACTTAGTAACAGACAAGCTGAACAAGCACTTAGAACATAATGGGAAATTAAACATTGACGAAATATCTGAGTTTGTAAAGGTGAGAAGAAAGCAAGTCGGATTAACTCAGGAACAATTTGCTGAGAAATGTGGGGTGGCTTTAACAGTTGTACGGAAAATCGAACAAGGAAATATAAATGTTAATCTAAATGGCTTGCTGACTGTGTTAAGTATGTTTGGACACAAGCTGTCAATAAAGAGAAATAAAGATGAATGACACATCATTCACTAACTGTAATTTCACCAGATAGCGTATGATATATCATTCAGAAAAACAGAACTATTCCATATTCCAATATGCAATAAATTCCCTTTCGTATCTTTGCACAGAATCTAAACTACTTTAATTATGGCTCGTAGAGCATCAACAAGGGTTGCAAGCCAACCATCACAAGAGAGTAATGTACCACAAGCAGGTACACGCGACATCCGCTTCAAACTCTCATCAGGTCACAGACCAGCACATTACAAACTACCTACTAGCTTTGTTATCCTAGACAAGGGTACTAAGAAACAGCGCACAGCACGTTATGTTCGTGGGTACAACACCTATTGGAAAGACGAGCAGCCTGACGATGTGGTACGCACACCTATCGACTTTTTAGATGGAGACCTTTTAGTTACCAAGGATGAAGTAGGTATGCAGGAGTATATGCTTGCTGTATTGGATGCTTTGGGGGATAGCTGTCCTTTTAAGATTGATGACCCTGAATCTGAGAGCAGAGCTAAGAACAGACTTAGAAAGTCATCTGTACAAGCACAAGCTATGCTGTATGACAAGTCTGAGACCGAAGAGGGTAAAGAGGCTCTGTCTATCATCGCTCGTTATCATGGTATCGAGGTAGATGCTATCGACTTTGAATCTGTTGTAGATGCTTTGAGTTCTATCGCTGAGAGTGACCCTGATGGGTTTATCAACTCTTTCGATAACCCTAGTGTACGGATGAAGAGCTTGGTTATCCAAGGTGTTAATGCAGGTCTGTTCTTGCTAGATGATGATACCGTTGTTAAAGATGCTTCTACATCACGGGTTCTATGCCCAGTGCCTATTGGGAAGACCCATGTAGACGCTCTTACCCAGTTTGCTTTGAGCGAGGAGGGTAAGGCTGTTGGAGAGTATATCGAGAACAACTTATAGGATTTAACAAATTCTTAACACAAGCCCCTTGCGTAATTGCTTGGGGCTTTTTACTTTAGCTGTAAATTAAACAACGATGATAACAAACGTAGTAGTAGCTGGTATTCATATGGCTGATGGACCTGAATTTGTAGATGCCTACATCGAGAGTGCAGACCTAGATGGTGTGCCTATGACAGATGAGCAGTTAGATGCTCTTAGTGAAGATTATGACTTTGTGTATAATGCACTTATGAAGCAATTGTACTAATGGAGCAATGAGGTACATATGAACCATTTAATAGCTATCATCCCGTCTAATACGGCTAATGAGTATTATTGGGATATGACCAATAACTGTATTCAAACACTACTAAATACGGTTACTGAGCATATAGATATTATCGTAGTGGAGAGCAATCCTAATGCCAATCCCTTGCCAAACTGTCACCACATAAAGTTAGATGGCAAGTTCAACTACAACAAATCAATTAACTATGGATGGGAATACTTCCTTGATAACATACGCACTAACAACAGCAAGGTATATGTCGGCATTTTTAATAACGATGTTGTATTTCATCCCGATTGGTTTGCTGTGGCTGTTAGCAAAGCTGATGTGTGGGATAGCTGTTCTTTTGTTTCTCCCAATTGGATTCATCATAAGGATGTCACACAAGATGTTTACGGCTGGGGCATAGGCCATGAGTTCTGTGGATGGTGCGTTATGATGCACTTAAAGGTAGCCAACTACCTAATGCCATTAGACGAGCAGTTTGAGTTCTGGTGTCAGGATAACGATATGGCTATTCAGTTGTCTTCAAATGGATACAAGCACCTGCTCATTCACGATGCACAGATAACACACCTATTCTCCAAGAGCCATAACTTAGTTGAGGATATGGAACACGCAACAGCAGGGATGGTTAAACGATTAAACAACAAATACAAATGATAGGCATAGGGATAACAACACGCAACAGATACCACATACTTAGAAATGTACTCAACCATTGGCTAGATAACACAACTGAAGACTTTATCATTCATGTATGTGTAGATGACCAAGACCCTGTTAACCAAGAAGCCTATGTGGGTGCAATAGGTAATGATGCAGAGTTTGAATTACAACACAATAGGATTGGTATAGCCAAGGCAAAGAACGTCAATCTAAGATACCTTAGAAGCCTTGGTTGCGATAAGATATTCCTAGCTGATGATGACATATTCCCTGTCCGCAAAGGCTATGAGAAGATGTTTGATGGAAGCTATATCATGCAGCAGTATGTGGACAGTAGGCTTGAAGGTGCTATCGGACGCTTTAAGATGCTCAAGAAGAAGGGTGGGTTTATCCTGTACGATGATAGCGCGGGTTGCTTGCAGTATATCACAAAAGATGTTACTGAAGAGTTCA
>Ga0208767_1003600_pt1 | contig 11200 bp, 6 predicted proteins | sample VirMetDEL_Mar_21_FD_184514 | JGI IMG/M metagenome (GOLD analysis project Ga0208767, IMG submission 184514) | Aqueous microbial communities from the Delaware River and Bay under freshwater to marine salinity gradient to study organic matter... | ecosystem: Environmental > Aquatic > Marine >... | reverse complement strand
GTTCTTTTAATGAAACACTTCCTGTGTCAACACCCATTCCAAGGTCAACGATAGCCCAAATGTAATCAGGGTCATCGGGGTCTTGATTCACCAAGAACCAATAACCACGACCATAAGGGTTAAATACCTTAACAACTGCGTCCTGTTTTGATAAATCGCTTCCGAACTTGTACTGACTTTGCAGTTTCTTTTGTTCCGCTTTAGTTAATTTAAGAGTTCTCATTTTTTATTCATTGCTCCTGCGCGTTTTACTGCGCTTGCCCAACTTTCTCCTTCTTTACGGATTTTGCTTGCCACGGTGAACACGCTGTTTTCCTTACGCTTTGAAATGTTTGGATTTTCAACGACTTCAGCCCAAATAGTTTTCCAATTGTGCTTCTTTGCAACAGCAAAGGTGCTGTTACCGTCTTTGATTCTGTATTTGCCATTACGAGATTTGTAAATCGTAATTGGTTTACGCTTTTCCATCTTACCGTCGTAGGCTAAACGCATATAACGCTCGGCATTGGCAATACCCTTTTCACGCGCTCGAATGGGAATCAATTTATTCATTTCCACCTCGATTGTTCCTGCGGGCTTGGTAAAATACTTCTTCAGGTTGTGTGGCAATTTAATCTTACCCAATTCACCACCTTCAGCCATTTTGTCCATCGTGTGAACAGAACTGTAAGGACGCTTACCTACGGCTTTGTTTTCGCCTTTAGATTCGTTTCTACGGTCTTTCAAGGTTGCTTCCATTTTGGCTTCTTTGCCATCACGATTACCCATAGATTCGTCCAAACGGTCATTGAATCCTTGGTCAAGTTTGCCACCTTTTGCGTACTTTACATAAACTTTAGAACTATGTTGCTTTTCCCAATTTTTGACATCTTTTAAAGATGAAGCAAGAAAAACCGCCTCGTTGGTATTGTAGTCATATTGAGAAACACTTACATCGTTTGCGATTTGCATAAGTCGGTTATAATCAGACTTACTTCTACTTCCACGGCTATATTCCAATTGCTCCTCGGATAAGTTGTTGCGTCCTAATTCGTCATATAAATCATAAGGTATTTTACCCTTTAATCTATAATATCCACTACTCGTTTTTTCTGCATCAAACGGCACTTTGCCTACATTTCCACCTTTAGCCAATTTCTCAACTTCGCTAATCCTAAAAACATCGTGTTTATATTTACCATTGTCATCTTTGCGGACAAAAAGCATATCCCCTTTTTTATTTAGCACCTCGCCTTCTTCATCTTTAAAAACAGTTGACCTAACCCTATCTCCTTTTTTGATTTCACCACCTTTCGCCATTTTACCTTTTTTGGCAAGTTGCAAACGATAAACCTTTGCGGCTACCTTATCCCCAACTTCTTTGGCTTCTTCCTTGTCATATGTTTTTCCGTATTCACCTTGATACTTTGAAGGAACCTTTTTGCCTTCATAACGTGCCGCTACTTTTTTAGAAAGTGCATCAAATCCTTTTACTTGACCACCTTTAGCCATTTGTTCTAATTGGTAATTGTTTTTAACAAAATCAATGGCTCCTTTTTTATTACCACTAAATACCTTTTCACCTTTAACATTCCTAAAAGTAAAAGTGCCGTTTTCATATTCTCCCGATATTACACCTAATTTAGTGTCGGTTATAGCCATATAGCCTTGGGATTGAAGTAGGTTAATATCTAAAGTGGCATATCTTTTTAACCTTGAATCAATACTACCACCTTTAGCGTAATAATCACTTGAATATGATTTCAATACATCTGTAACAATTTCTTTATTATCTAAATCGTACATAACCTGTACTGTGTTTCCATCTAAATCGACAATAGAAAAGTCGCTGTCAGGGGCAACATTTGACAAATCGCTTTTAAAATCTGCTTTATCTTTAGCATTATTGAATTTAGCAATTACCATTTCTTGCTCTATTTCTCCACCGTGAGCCATACGTTGTCTTTTATGGGTTTTCTCGACATAGTCTTCCATTTCTTGAACCGTTTTATGACCCAAGTAATTCCCCATTTGTTGTTTCAAAACTTTGTATTTCGCCTTATCAAGTTTATCACCTTCCTTTTGTTTGTGCCAAGCATCTACAAACTTTTCAAAGTCATCCTGTGGTACAGGTACTTTTGAATCAAAACGCTTAAATGTGTTTTTGTATTCATAGTCTTCGCCTTTAGCGGTGTAGCCACCTTTAGCCATCATTGATTTTTCATCAATCACGTCGGCAGTTTCTTCAGCACTCAATCCTTTTGTCCAAGATTGTTGCAAGTAAAAAGGCTGTGCTTCTACAATACCTGAAGCGTCACCATAATCAATGTCAAGTTTGTCTGCAAGTATTTGTGTTACTTCAGTTTCCCACTCAACATAATCACGACCCACGTTTCCACCATCAGCCATATATCCACCTTTGGATTTGTTGTTTATGGATTTATAAAGCCATTTACCGTCTTTGTCGGTAACGATTATCGATTCCCCGATTCCTTTAAAATTGCCTTTCATCATAGCGTATGTTACTGCGCTATCTGAATCTTTGTATTTCTTTTCTTGAATCAGTTTTTTCTTGCCGTCAATAATCCTGTAGGTACTTACTGTGAATTCTCCATCATTATCATTTTTGTGGGTATATCCACCCATCGCAAGATATGGATAGCCGCCCTTGTAGTCAGGTGACTTCCTGTCAGAACGGTTTTCACGATTTTCATAATATACGCGACCTCCCTTGGAAGTGCCGTGTTGGTTTTTCCAACCTTTCTTTGAAACCCTACGTCCCGCAGGCAATGCTCTACGACCTGCATCACGCTCCTTGTCGGTTTTACCCAAACCTTTCAACAACGGGTCATTCTGCAATGCCGTTGTTAGTGCGTTTACTTTTGTCGTCGTAGCCTTCACAGCCGTTTTTGTTGGCTTGGGCTTTGGTTCGGGTTTGGGTTTAGGTTCAGGCTTTGGTTTAGGAGCCGCCTTTTTGGGTTCAGGCTTCGGTTCAGGTTTTTTATCCTCTGAACGCAAAGCACTTGGCTTTTCTTTCTTTAGTTTATTATGTACAGCGGACACATAAGCGTCTGCTTTATCGTTTTGAACGCTAAAGTCTTTGGTCGCCCTTTTAATTTTTTCAAGCGTGTCGCGCGTCTTTTCAGGAAGCATCGACACCTTAATGTCTTCGTATTTTTCCTTGGTATTCATTTTTTATAACTTCTATACTGTTTCGTCCGTATCAATATCCAACATTATGTCAATGTCATCGGTATCGATTTCATCCCAATTAATTTCTTCTTCTACGTTTACGGTTTCGTCGACGGTTTCTACAACCACTTCAGGTTCGTCTTCTTCTTCAACAACCTGAACCAACGAACCACCACCATACAATTTGAGCAACAAATCTTCAGCCGTTACTTTTCCTTCAAGCAAGTTTTTAACGTCCGTGTTTTGTTTCATAACATTTAAAACATTGCTTAACCTGTCTAAAACTACTTTTGGATTATAGGACACATATGTTTGATTTGTTCCAAAAGTTGTGTAATAACCTTCTTTGCCTCTAAATTCTTCAGGTAAACTTTTGTATAAATCTTCTGTGAATTTCCGCACATCCAAACTATCGTCAGGATTTTCGTAGAATAAGGATGGTGTTTTTACAGACAGGTTAAATTGACGCACAAAATCATTACTGCTGTTTTTCCTTGGTTTGGTAGAATATTCTTTGATATAATTTATGGCTTGAACATAAAAATCTTTTTGATAGTCTAAAAAGGAACTCATCTGAACTACAAAATCATCATCAAGTTCTACAAATAATGCTTGTATTAACCATTCTCTAAATCGAATATCCGTAGAAACATCTTCGTAGGTTGTTCCCAAATTCGTGTTTTCAATCAATTGATAGTATCCGAAAATTGGCAACAATTGGTCGATTAATTGCCATTTGTTAAAAAATCCTTTAAGTCGAGAAATGTTTTCAATCAATTGCAGATATATCGTTTTAATGTTAAATGCAAATTCATCATTTAAATTATCATCTTCAAAATTTGAGAATGACAGAATAAAATCATAATACCCATAAAAAGAAGTTCCACTTACGTCGGTGCGATTAGAATATGAATAACTTATTTTTTCAAAAACATAATTTTTGTATGTGTATTTTGGAAATGTCAAATCTTTAGCGGAAGAAAAATTACTAACGAAAGCCACTCCATTTACATCTATAGAAAACTGTAATTTTTGAATATCATTTTCATCAATTAAAGCATTCAACTCGATTTCAAAATTTTGTAACGCATTTTTTAATTGAATAAACTCATCAACAGTTAATAAATAATAATTATTATCGTTTATTGTAGGTCTATTTGGCGAAATAGACTTAAAGATGTTATCGTATTGATTTTGTAAATCAATTAATGGCTTATGAATTATTGCAAATTCATTATCTTTTATCAATTCTTGAATGTTATATAAATAACTATTCGTATCTATCCTTTGAAAATTGCCATTTACATCTTTGTATTCAACATTTATATTAAAATATTCTACTTCACATAAAACATAAAATATTGCATCACTTGATGCTTTGATTTTTTTCTTCTTTGGTAAATTCCTTACATAGGTATTGACTGATTTATCAATTAACTCTATAAGTTTTGTGTATAAGGCAGGATTTTTATCCTGAATTATTGCCAAATTTTGGTAATCAAAATATTCTAATATTTGCTTTTCAATTTCATCGTTGCTTGTTGTTGAAACAGAACCCGAAATCAAATTATACAATTTCCAAGAATATTCCCAAGTATTAGGTCGAATCAGCGAATCAACTACATTTTCATTACCTGCACGCATTCTACTTTGGGGAAATATTACATCAGGCTTTCTTTCTTCAGTTTCTTTAGCAAATGTATATGGTATAAACATATACGGGTCTTCTACATCAATTACTTCTCGATTGTTAGCGTCAATATCATTTAGAGTAATAACATTTAACTTCTTTATTTGAGCCCTTGTTTTAATAGGAAACTGTGGACTTCCGATTGGTTTGTTTGCAATAGCATTTTCTCGGTCTTTTTTAGTCCCTGCTAATGGAAATTTTGCTATAGTCAAAAATTGGTCGTTTGAAGAATTTTCAAAAAACTTGTTTCCACCTTGGTAAACTTCGGGATGAAAAACCCACAAGGCAACTTTAGTATTATAGGTTTTCTCCCTGAATATAACGAAGTTGTTTTTTATCAAACCATCAGTTTCGCTGTAAACAGGTATAACTATTTTACCTAAAACAATATTATATCCCTGTTTAGACGACATACCTGTTCCTATGGGAAACTCTGAATCTGTTTTTAGTTTCCAATCAGGATAAACTGCTTCGTTTTCGGATAATGTATAAACATTGGTTGGCTGATTAATTATAGTGTTGTTAAATATTTCCTGTACAAATGCAATGGCGTTTCTTTCCCAACGATAAGCATCGGGATAATCGCGCGTCGGAATAGAAAAATAAAGTGCATCAGAGAATTTTTTACCTGATTGGAAAAATTTGTATTGAACCCCTATTTTTAAATCTGTTGGAACTTTATTGTATTGATTAATACTGTTTGACTTTAAAGTATTCGTAAGGGGCGCATTCATTGCTTTTGGTATAAAGTCTTTTTCTGCGGCACTTTCTTCTTGTATGACAGGTTCAATTTTTGTAAATATTTGCACAGCCCTTTGCGGGGGTGCAACTTCAAAAACAACAAGGTTTTTATTGCTTTCGAGCGGTACTTTTACGTTTTTTGGTACAAGCAACATTAACGGTTGTCCATCAAAATTGTCTTCAATATCCATAATTAAACCGTCGATATTTAACAAGTAAGGCTTGCTGAATATCATCGTTCCAAGGCTAACATCTGCATTTCCACAATACATATACGTTTCCTCTCCGTACATAACCATACTCCCCACTTGTGCAATTGAAGTTGTAGGTAATTCACCGTTTTGTGCTTGATTTAGTGATTTGACATCGGTTTTATCGTCAAGTTGAAATACTGCCGACTGCCAATTATCCGATAGTTTCCCTTTAAGGTCTATGGGTCTTTTAATCGCAAGTATTTTATCCTGTAAAACACGGGTAACGATAAAAAAATCACCATTTGATACGAAAACATCTTTCGCTTTAAATCTATATGAAATCATTAGTTAAATATCACACCTCCTAATGCGTAATTAGCATTTTCTAAACTTGAAACGAACTCAAGACGTGCAGTTTTATCGGGGATAACCTCTTGCAACAATTGGGTTTTTCCGTTCGATACCAATACCCAATCGTCAACCGTTTCAAATACACCTGACTTTTTGGTTGTATATTGTTTATGCACGACTTTTTCCCGCTGTTGGGGAACTGAATATACATCAAACTTATGCAGTTTAAAATTTGGATTATCCTGCATATTCTGAAGCATTTTTAGCATATTGTCAATTTTGTCTTCGTTCGTCATTTTCTCAAAATTTCGTTTAGGGTTTCAAGTATTTCTTCCCTTTGTTCGTCCATATCCTTTGCTATTTTTGGGTCAGTAACAAATTCGGGTTTATCAACCATACTTGAGTCAACTGTTACAAGGTTGTCCAAAACCGTTTGCAATAAATATTTTCGTATATATTCTTTTTTATCAGGATTATTCTTTTGCCGTTCCTGTTCCCTTTGATAAATTGTTCCAAGCGTTTTTCTTGGATTCTTGGAAAACATCAGCGACACATAATCCCCAATACGGTAAATTTCATTTGTTATTTTTTCAATACTGTTCGGGTCGCTGATTTTGTCTGCTCCTGAAATATTACCCACACCTCCCAATATCATTAACCTTGGGTCATTTACTTTAGAAGTTTTAACTGCGTTCTGACTTGTATTTAAAGCCCAATTTTTCGCCATATTGAAAGCAGGAATAAGCGCATCATATTCTGTTGCTCCTGTACCCGTTCTGCCATAAAGCGTAGAGCCATAACCCGTAATATCAATACCATCAATTTTTTGTGCTAATGCAGGAACAAGGTTCCAAAGATTCACCCTGAAAAATCTTTTGTCTGAAGTAAAAGCGGCTATTTGGTTTATATCCAAATTTTCTCCGTAGTCTTTAATAACAAATGAGTAGTCTACAATGTATCTGCTTACCGTATATGCTCTTTTTGCATAAATGCGTGTTTTAATCCCTGCTTCATTCAAAAATTGGCTTATAATGAGTAACGGCAAGTTTTTAACCAACATTGATTCAGTAGTCATATCTGCTAATCCACCTACGACCATAAACAAATCAACAAATGGTTGTAATCCACCACCCATTTTTTCGCGGTACATATAAACTTTTTTTGTAGTAGTTGTGAATCGTAGTCTTGACTTTTTGCCTGTTTCGGCATCCACTTTACCACAGCCTATGTAGGGTTGATTGTTCTGATAAGGCAGAAACATTTTTGCCTTGCTGTCATATTTAACAACTATGTCAGGACAATTCTTTTCAACCAAATAAGTACCTTCTTGCTGTATTCTTACGGGACTTTCATTTCCGTCTTCATCATAAAAGAAAAAATTAGTCAAGCCATTGAAAGAAGTTGACCGAACCTTTTCGGGTTCTATTACTTTTTTGACAGCCGTTCCATAATACTCAATTGGTCGAAATAGACCTTTTGAAGCCATACCAAAATTAAAAACCCCCTGTGGTATTGATGTAAATTTCAGTCTTGACTTTTCCAAGTTTCCACCGAAATCAATCTTCTGTGTAATGTCCGCAAAGCCATTAATTGCCCTTTGCAGTAAATCAGGGTCGCTAAATTTAGTTACAGCGTCATAGGAATATTGCTCTTCAATTGTTTTAGAACTCTGTGGATTATAACCGTAAAAATCAGGAGTGCTTCGTATATCATTTTTTGATGTACCTTTACCATAAGCATCAAATCCTGTTTGGGCAATATAATCTTCTGCCTCCCTCATAAACTTGGAAGGAGAAGACCAAATTCCGACTTTTAGTCTGTCTGCTATGTCCCTATATTGAAATATTGACATTAAAGTTCGCTCTTACGTTGATTTTCGTAATTTTCAATAATTTGATTTGCTACCAAATCTTCCTCATCTGTTGGGGGAGCATCAGCGGGTTCAGCAAGTTTTCTATTGACAATCTTGTAGAATTCATTTACATCGACTGCTTGACTAATAACACTTTGTTGTGTTTCAGTAAATAGCGACATAAAGGATTCTGTAGCAATTTGTAAAGTCTTTGGACGTGGTATTGGATTTGCCTCTACCATATTAATACGTTCAGCGATGTATGTATCCCTGAATGAAATCATAAGTCGGGTCGATACAAATGCTCTTCCTGTAAATTCGTTTTTCGCAATTACATCACGCAATTGAGCCAAGAAATTGAAAATGAAAGTAAAGTCCATAGTGGTATTCAAACGCTTGACCAAAATGTTCTTCATAATCGTATTTAACTCAAAACGATAATCTATATAAATTTGATAGCAACTGCCCGCAAAACGGTCTTGAAGCGACAAGTCTTGCTTAAAGTTTGCTTCGTAATCTTTATCCGCCTCGTTCAACAAACTATTACCTGTACCGATAATGAAAATATTCTTCATTTCAATCTGCTCACCACGACCATTAAGAATAATTGGCTTCATTAACCGCTCTTCTCCTGTGGCACAATCACGCACTACTTCGGAATTATCTTTAACTTTAGAAAGAGCATCATTCAATATACCTGCTGTGTTTGGGTCAAGTTTAGGCAACTCATCCAAAAGCAAAAGGGCTCCGCTGTAAGGTTTACACGTTCTTGGATTAATACCCAAGTCAATATTACCCCAAGCCTCTGTAAGTCTACCTTCTTGATAACCTTCGATGGTTTGACCACCTACAATGTCCAAAGGCGATGTAAATTGATTACAGTTCAAAGTAATAAGTTTGTAGTTCAGGGCTCTTGCAATTATTCCTGCCATAAAAGTTTTACCCGTACCCGCTCCACCATACAAATAAGCATTGTTTCCTGCTTCTACATCGGAAAGCAAAACATCAAATAATCGACGTTGCTCTCCACCCTTAAAGGTCATTGAAACACCCTCAAAGTTTACCACCTGTACCGATGAGGTTTTGCTAATTTGCTCCTTAACACCTTCAGAAAGTTGGTCGACTCCGACCTTGAACTTTTTTAAGCGTTGGGTTATAAGTTTGTTGGCTTCGGTTTCATCAAAGCCACCTGCTCCCGTAGCCCCTGCGGAAGTACGGATTAGGTCGTTAATTTCGTTAACTACATCAGCAAAGTCTTTATCGACAGATATTTTTTCACGCTCCCTGATTTTATCAAGTTCTTGCTTTGCTATGTCAGCAATTACAGGGTCGCTACTTGATGCTAATGTTTGCAATTCTTCTAAAGTTGCCATTTATATTAATTTTTAAAAATGCTTGTTTGTTTTGTAAAATAATTATATACCTCCAAAGTCAATAAATATTCATTGACTACTATTGCTAAATCTTCAAAGGTTTTTGAAGCGTCGTTCAAATTTTTAACCTTGTTAAAATACTTTTCTACAGAACTTAATTCCCCAAGACCTGAAAAGTTAAAATACTCTGCGACTTCAGCCTCAAATAGTCGTTTTTGCGATTTTATGAAATTATCAGAATCCTTAAAACCAATTATGGCTTTTTTATTTGTTGTATCAATCATACTAACCGAATCAACCAAATCTTTCAAATCAGAATACCCATCTACATCTATTTTCCGAAGTGTTACATTCAAATTTTCATAACTTTCAACACCAAGGCGTAAAATAAGGTCTTGCTTGGACATATATAATTTCATAAATCTATTTTTTGCCCTTGCATAAGCATATTCAGCCGCACAATTTTTCCAAGCATTCACTTTGATTGCAACAATCCTTTTACTTTCATTCATTACCCCTTTGGCTGTTTGGGATGAACCCATAAGTTTCCTATTCTCTACTTGTGACTGTATTTCATATAGAAAAGGCAGTATATTTTCTTCGTATCTTTTGTTTAAATAGTACGGAAGTTGAAATTGGCTTTCACACGGTTGGTCTTCAAGCATTTCTTTGGTGCGCTCTGCTTCTTTTTGTAGGTTTTCGTAAGTTTCTTTTTCTTCGGGTTCGGTAGCGTCTTCTGCGGCTTCTTTGGCACGCTCGGCTATTTCATCAAGTTCGTCTTTACGCTTTTCGTTTGGTGACTTTTTAGGCTCTTTTTTGCCCTCTTCTTCACCTTCGCCTTCGCCTTCACCTTCACCTTCGCCTTCACCTTCGCCTTCGCCTTCGCCTTCGCCTTCGCCTTCACCTTCGCCTTCACCTTCGCCTTCGCCTTCACCTTCGCCTTCGCCTTCGCCTTCACCTTCACCTTCACCTTCACCTTCGCCTTCGCCTTCGCCTTCGCCTTCACCTTCACCTTCACCTTCGCCTTCGCCTTCGCCTTCACCTTCACCTTCACCTTCACCTTCACCTTCGCCTTCGCCTTCGCCTTCACCTTCACCTTCGCCTTTTCCTTTACCTTTTCCTTTGCCTTTGCCTTTGCCTTTTCCTTCGCCCTCGCCTTCACCGTCGCCTTCACCTGCTTCGCCTTCTCCTTGGTCTTGACCTGTTCCTTTGCCGTCGCCTTGGTCTTTTCCACCCATACTTCGACCTTCGGAATCCATTTCTTTTTGGCTATTGTAAATGTCGTCGTTTTCGTCTTTGATTACATTTGGATTTATGCGACCATCAAACTCTTCATCTGTCGGTTTTGCGTTTGTTAAATCCAAGTCCCCTGTATCAATATCTTTCAAGTCATTTAAAATATCTGACAAGTCTTGATTTTCGTTTTGCTGAATTTTATCAAGTATTTTTTGAACAGATTCATCTACGTCTTTATCACTCTCTTCGACATCGCCCTCTTCATCTTGAACTAATATAAGGTCTTCAGCCCTTTTAGATGCAATGTATTTGGGGTAAGCAGTTCTTGCCTCTGCAATTTGTTCAGGTGACAAGTCCAACGTCATTAACAATGCGTCGAAAGCCCTTTGGGTAGGAACGACGTTTTTAAACATCTCCCGATTGTATCCCAATTGGTCTGCTATATTGTCAATTATTTCGTTTGCGGTCATATTAAAATCCCTCCTTCTTCAAATCTGAAGTCATCCATAAATGAATTAAACGCTGTTTGATTTGGAAACTTTATTTGATTACTTCTAAAAATTGCAAATGCTTTAGTTGTATGTTGTTTCCC
>Ga0208767_1003589_pt1 | contig 11225 bp, 8 predicted proteins | sample VirMetDEL_Mar_21_FD_184514 | JGI IMG/M metagenome (GOLD analysis project Ga0208767, IMG submission 184514) | Aqueous microbial communities from the Delaware River and Bay under freshwater to marine salinity gradient to study organic matter... | ecosystem: Environmental > Aquatic > Marine >... | reverse complement strand
ATAACATGAAAAAGAAACTCTTATGCCTGACCTTATTTGCATTCACTGGATGCTCTACACTTAATAATGCGATCAACACTCTGCCAGGATATGAGTTTGAGCAGTTTGACTATTCCCGCACAGGGAATATCACCAGCACGTCTCTCTCGGCAAGTAACGCCAAAATTGAGAACAACATGCTGATCGTGGAGAAAGCACACGTTACACACAGCAATCCTTTATTTGGTGTGAACATTAGTGTGCAGGGATTGAAACGACCCGCAGCCGTATCAGCAACAGGAGGTGTTGCACCTCATGGAAATGACTGAGATAGAGTCAGTAATATGGGTGCTTGGCAATATGTTTTAAATCTCATTGATTGGTGCAGGATTGCTTTGGATTATTGGAAGGTATTGGTTTAAGTGAGTGGATTTGAAGGATATGGCGAGAATGACACACCGCATTTGTATGATGGGGATCGTGCATTTGTTGGGCTAAACACATACCTTGATCGGGATAGTGTACCCGAAGGCTTTCTTTCTGAATCCACCAATCTAAGACTTGATGACAATCGGATCTCATTGCGTAAAGGGTTAGACTTCAAGGCTGGACTATCGGGTATATCGCCGAGTTACACATACTCAGCAGGCGATGAGGAAGCTTTTGCGTATGGAGTGTACTCTGATCCAGACGACGACAAGAAGGACTGGCTGGTTGCAGTGACTAAGCAAGCGGCTATTATCTGGGACGGCACAACTCCATACTACGTAAATTACTACAGTGCCGACATTGCTTCAGGTAATGTTGACGCTGGAACAGACGTATGGGGAGCACCTGGTCACAAGTTCCAAGTTGGAGATGCTGTGCAATTAACAACAACTGGCACACTCCCTACTGGAGTAACTACTGCCACAACGTATTACGTAATTGATTTTTCCGTAAGTAGTATTCAACTTGCATCAAGTTACGAGAATGCACTAGCGGGTACGCAAATCAATATAACTACGGCGGGATCTGGCACACATACAGTGCAGAGCATTGTAGACACAAGCCATGAGCCAGAGGTGGTGCAGGCGTTTAATCAAGTCTACATTATGCGGTACAAGAATCGTCCTCTTTGTTGGGATGGTGCAACCGCAGCTACAGGCTCGGTGGTCAATTCTGAATTTGAAAGTCTGAGTAGTACAGCCACTTTATCAGGTGGCGGTGCAGGTACAGGCGACCCATTCCCAAGCACAAACACCACTGCATATATTGCCAATAGATTGATTGGTGTCCAGCCAAGAGAGATTGCCACACCTACGCAGGGAGTTACAGACTCATCTACAGTGGTGCTGACAGACCTACTGGAGAATAATAATATCACGCCAGTAGATTCCGAGTGGTACATCAACCAGGGTACATCTGATTACGTTGTAGGCTTTGCTCCATATCAAGAGAATAACATGCTCATCTTCAATCGGAGAAGCGTAACAGTTGCCAGTAATGTACATGCAACACCGATCAGTGTGCGTTATCAACTGACAGAGCGTTACGGATGCATTGCAAAGCGTACCATTGTAAACGCAGGTAATTTCTTTTTCTTTCTCTCCGATGAGGGTGTAATGCAACTCAACCCTGCACTGGATGCGGTGACACAAGCTGGAGCTGCGGTAAGTAAACTACAAGGTGCGGTGGTTCCATTGTCCGAGCCGATCAAGGACTTAATGACGGCATCATTGAAGTCCACCAATATAGACAAAGCGTGTGCTGTTGTATTTGATAACAAGTATTACCTTGCGATTGATATGACACCTACTGGATATACTTTTGTTTATGTCTATGACCTCATCAAAGGAACATGGGTAAGTGTGGATCAGTACGCATCCTTAACCATTACAGATTTTAAGGTAGCACGAGTTGGTAGCATTGATAGCGAAGTTCTGTACGCTTGTACTGATAAAGGTTGGTATCTTTTTGAGGAGAATGACAGTGTTGATGACACGAACCGCACTATCGGAAGTTCTGCCGAAACGAACACCACCCAGATTTCAGGAACATTCGACACAAGAGGCTACACATTTGGGACACATTTCCCTAAGCGGTTTCAACAAGTAGATGTCAGTGTGAATGTATCAAATGCAGATAACTTTACCCTTCAAACATGGACAAGAGATCTTGACTCTAATGAGCAGGTTGATGACTACACGCACTCTGGATCAGATGAGGATTTGATTCGTAGACTTCGCACAAGACAACGTGGCCAACGGCTTTATGTGAAAGGTACGATTGTAGCAGGCAGTCCTGACTTTCGTTCGGTCACAGTATCAGCAATCCCGCAAACAATAGGCTCCCGCAACCTTGAGTAAATATGCCACTTTCAACTGGAGAAGCTTTAGATCCACTTGCGTTTACTCGCAAGCGCACATCGACGACTACTGAGACAATCGACGTAACGGGATGTCCACGTATTGAGATCACTACAGCAGGTAACACACTTTCACTGGCAAATATGCGGGACATGACACGCATAGAGATTGCCAACAGATCAAGCGGCAATGCACTCTTAGGGTTTGATGTAGAGTTGCAAGGCACTGTGTACTCATCACCAGCAACGATGCCAGCAGGTGATGTTTACGAACTGGTGTATGACGCAGCTAACACAAGGTGGGTATTCTAATGGGAAACGTATTTAACAGCACAAAACCAATACATGGAACTGTATCGACCGACAATAGTTCTACGTCCGCAATCAATACAGGTAGCAATTTTACTGGCACATGGGAAGATGTGAGCGAATATGACTCTCTGATTGTGGCAGTAAAGACAGACCAGGATGGGTATTTCGAGGTACAATTTAGTCCAGACGGAACTAATCAGGACAGCACACTTACACGTTACTACAGGACATCTCAGATTGAAGCACCACATAGATTCACAATTACCCGACAATATTTTCGTGTGGTGTTCTATAATAATAGTGGAACTAACCAAACATATTTTCGACTCCAAACCAGATACGGGCAATCTGCTCCGCTAAATGCACCACTTGATAGTACAGTATCGCAAGACTTCGATGCAACACTGGTACGACCTAGTGATTATACAACAGAGGTAGCACAGGGGATCAGGCAAGGGAGTGCTACATGGAACAAGTTTGGATACAACTCAGACGTTGACACTACAACAGATGAAGTGGTTGCAGAGTTTGGTGGTGCATTTAACCAGAAACTTACCAATGCTGAAACACTAGATATTGTATCCAGTTCAGCAAACGATACTAACAGCTCAGGTACAGGTGCACGTCAACTTGTGATATTCGGCGTTGGTGGCACAAGTGCAAGTGATCGTAATCTTGTAACCGAAGTGATTGCCTTAAATGGTACAACCACAGTCACAACCACGAATCTATTCTGGGGTGTAAATCGCATGACTATTTACACATCAGGCAGTGGTGATAGTAATGTTGGTGCAATTACTGCGACTGCAACAACAAGTGGTAACACAATGGCGACGATGCCAGCAGGTCAAGGCACAACACAGCAGTGTATTTTTTATGTGCCTGAAAATCACCAGTTCTTGGCAACATGGTTATACCTTAGTGGTTTGAAATCATCTGGTGGTGGAGCAACTGCAAAAATTACATTCTATGGCTATGTTTACTCCGAGGTTGTTGATTCGCAATTTGAGGTATTCCGTGATGAAATTGATTTAAGTGTCGAAACACGTACAAATATTAAGCCAGCAGAACCATTTGTGATTGGGGAATGTTCAATACTTTGGTTTGTGGCCAGCACCGATACAAACAATGTTGGCGTGAATGGCAAGTTTAGCGGTAAGTTGATACGAGACGCAAACGCTTGACAGTAAGCATCATCCACTCCATAGTGAGCAACCAACAGATTTTTTAATCCGAACACTTTGTAGCCACCTGTACCTCTTGTGGCTTTTTTTATACCCCTACACGTTATGGCAGACTCATTTGCAGCTTTAGACGAACTCCAAGCAAATAACTTACTTAATCAAGTGCAGGCACTCACAGGCACAGGCGAGTTCGCCGAGGTGGGTGCACTTAAAGACTTAGCCCCTCTTGAGGCAGAGACTCGATCCGCTTTCCAGAGAGGTGAGTTAGGACTATATGAAGAAGGCATGTTTGGTGATTCTGCAACAGCAGATGACCAAGGGCGTGTGTTTATGGGGTACGAGTATGAAGCTCCAGAAGGTTTAGACTTTGGCGGGTATAGTCTCATTAAGGTAAGTAATAAATACATCCTGAAAGATCCAGCAGGCAATCAGGTTGCATACTCAGGGCAAGCCGATGGTTGGCGAAATGTCATAGATGCCGTCAAAAACAACAAAACAATGGGTGGCACTCTTCCACCGCCTGATGTGATTGAGGCACTAGAAGCTTCAATGGCAAGCCCGACTCAAACTCGTAAACCAGTTTACCAAACAGGATACGCACCAGGTGAAAAAGTTCAGATCAGTAAAGGCATGGTTGACCTTATGGGGCCATCAAAAGCCAAGACTATTGACCCTGAAACTGGTGATATTACGTATGGACGTGCTGGTTATGATGCACAAGGTCAGCAGTTGGGTGCATCCGATATTGAGATGCAGCAAGCACTCACTCGCCAAGAGCAGCAAGCGTATGGCGATCTTGATCTTGCAAAGAAATTTGTACCAGAACTCACAAAGCAGATCCGTGAAACTGGCGATGTAGGAGCAAGACTGGAAGATATTGGTCGTATTACCGACACCAATATTGGAAGCCTTCAGGGAGCACAGAGACAACTTCAGGATGAGGCGGCAACCTTTTTGGGTCTGGGACTCAGTGATAGGGAACAGAGAGACATTAGGCAGGCTAGTCGACAGGCAGGTGCAGCCACAGGACGCATTAGGGATTTTGGTAGGGTGGTTGATGAGGCCACTGCAATCACAGAGGGCAATCGCCAACGCAGAATTGAAAACATGCAAGCGGCAATGGCTGGACTTGGTAGTGCAGCAGGCATGGGAAGCGAAGCACAAAGACAGGGTATTGCAGCACTTGGTAGTGAACTACAAACCGCAGTCAATCCAAGCATGTTTATGAATGCACCAAACCCTAGTCAGGCGGGAGTGCTGATGACAGGCAAGGAGTTCGCAAGCCAACCAGCAATGTTCGACCCGAACGCTGGTGTAGAGTTTGGTTTCAATAGGCAGCAACAAATCAATCAAGGCAAACTTGCAAAACGTGGACAGAACATGGGATTACTTGGAGCAGGTCTGAGCGGCTTGGCAAGCATTGGATCAAGCATGAATTGGGGACAGGAGGATGAAGAATAATGGCATACTTTACTAGTAACGTAGGACGAGGACTTCAGCAGTTGGATTACACCCCTGTAATGCAGGGAACACAAATGCTGGCACAAGGTATTCAGAATCTAGGACAAGCGGCAAGCAATGTACTGGAGAAGCATCGTGAAAAGAAAGAACGTGCAAAGCTGGAGCCGATTGCCGAGAAGTTTGCCCGACAAGCATTAGGAGACCAAGCACCAGTAGATGATGTGGATGTGTATAAGAAAGCACTACTCACCAAGGATGGCATGAAATTACTTAGCGGCATGCAGCAGTTCAAGGCACAGCAACAACAGATGCAGGCACAAAAGCAGCAGATGGACTTCTTTCAAACAGTGAAGGATTTCAAAGCACAGCAAGCCGAGTATAAAACTGAAATGCTCGAGCGTGACAACAAGATGGGTGATGCGTTATTTGATGTGCAGAAGCAATTAAAACTAGGCGAGTATGGTGCTGCATTGGATAAACTCGAAACCCTAAGTGAGTACATGAAGATTTCTGGTGGTGCTGAAGGTGTAGCTAAACAGAAGTTTGCTGATGAGCAAACCGACAGAGACTACAAGACGGAACAATTAACATCAGCCAGACAAAAACGCTCTTGGTCTGAGGAGGATCGCTTAGTTGCTGACACAACAGCTAAGATTTTTGCAGGGCAAGAACCTGGTCCAGTGAGTCCAGCCGTGTTAGCCATGGCGAACATGAAGGCAAAACTCATCAACCAGCAGTTCGATAAGGGAGTTAAAGAACTTGCTAATATGGATTCACTTATTGGTTATCGTGCGGCACTTGGTGAGGCACAGACCCTATCGGCACTTGCTAAAATGTCTGAAGCTGGACAGAAGAAGTACACTCAACTCAATAAGCAAATCAAAGACATTGAGAATGAAAGTATTGAGGTTATCTATAAAGGTAAAACTCACATCACAACTATGAAGGAGTTAATGGATGATGCGAACAGCAAAGACCCTAAGTTCCCGAAACAGTATTTAGAAAGTGCCAGATATACAGACACTTATGATAGGTGGCATTCTGCACGATTAAAGTTAGACCAGTACTTGCGTGGACAAACCAGACTATACGATGATGGTGAAGAAGGCGAAGGTGAAGGCGAAGGCGGTAAAGATGGAGAAGAGAAACCTAAACCAATAGTCAATCCAAGTGACCTGATTGGTGAGTCTTACGATCCACAAAGTTATTTTGAAGACTACGACCCCATTTTTTAAACTAGGAACACCCTTTGGCCCACTAGATACATTATACGGATCACCTTTTTAGAACCAATGGCAATCGTCGAATTACTACCTGAAGAAGCAGAGAAGCGTGGTCTTGAACCAGCACGGGCATTGCCTGTCCAGCGGGAAACACCTGCGACATGGCTGGAGACAGGAGCACTTGTCGCTACTGAGCTTGCACCCACGATAGTAGGATCTATTATTGGAACAACTCTTGGTGGGCCAGCAGGTGGAGCAGGCGGTGGAGCAGCAGGTTCTGCATTTGGCAATAAGCTTGCACAGGATATGCGTATGGATTGGGGTCTATCGCAGAAGTTTGGTTGGGGTGAGTTCCTTGCATCAACAGCAATGGGTGGTGCTGCTGGACTGGCAGACAAGCCGATACAGGGATTGATGAAGTCAGTCATTAAATCAAAGTCTGGTTTAATGGCAGCAAATGCTGCATATCGTGCAACAGAAGGTATTGCACTATCAGAGGGTGAACTATTTGCTAGGACTATCTACGATGAGAAGCGTATGCCAACAGAGGATGAGGTGCGTCTCACGGCACTATGGGGCGGCACATTAGGCGGTGGACTTGGTGCTATTGAGGCAAGGTTTTTTAATGATAGCATTGGTGCTCCAGTTGCAGCACCAGGGACTACACGCAACCAATTAAAGCAGAACATCTCTGACTACACAGGGTATGATGCCAGTCATTCAGAAAAAATTGTGGATGACTTGACGGATGTTATGCTTTCTGAGATGAACGATGTTGCCACAAAGAAGGCACGTAACGAAATAGAAACCCCATACTCAGACCAAACATCATGGTATCAATCAGCAAAGGAAGCAGAAGAAATTACTCAGGAAGTTGCCAGCAAAGCAGCAAGGCAAAAGCAGAAGGAACTAATCGAAGCAACAGGAACACAGAGAAGCGTTCCTTTAGCGGAAGGTTTAGTCGCAGGTGGTGTGTCATCGCCAGCAATACTAGACGAAGAGGCAGATCCACTGGATCGTGCGGGTATGATCGGACTTGGATTGGCATCTGCGTTAGGAGTAAGGCACTTGCGAAATTCATTCAGAAACAACTTTGGGGGAAAGTGGTATGCAGAAAAGGCAAACGAAACACTCAAAGGAACGAAGGCTGTAGACGCAGACGGAAAACCAATACTGGTACACCACGGGTCAGCAAGAGCAAGAGATATAGCAGAAGAAGGATTCGACCCTCAGAGGTTGGGTGAGAAAACAGGTGCTGTTTCAGCAAGGGAGGGAATCTTCTTTTCTGGAAACAAGGCCACAGCATCCACATATTTACCTGATTCCGAGGCAGGTAAACTATCTACCGCAGTAGGCAAGGTTCTAGGCTTATCCAACAAGCACATAGATGGGGCAAAGAAATCCATTAGAAGTGCTTTGCGATCTGTGGCAGATGTAAGGGCTTTGACCAAGATTGAGAAGATAATCAATAAACACAACCTTACTGGTAAGTGGAATGATGATCAGTGGAGTAGTCGCTTGGGTAAGGTTCTTGATGATATTAAGAAGGAGATTGATTCCCTACCTAGTGGTGCTACTCGCAATGGTTTGCGTGAGTTCCATAAGCAAGTAAAGCAAGTAACAGACGCTAGGCAATCAGGTATCATTAGTGGTTACTTAAATATGCGTAACCCGCTTGAGGTGGATATGCAGTTCAAGCAACGCACCAAGGGAGATTATGTTAGTATCATAAATAAGGCAAAATCCAACGGCAATGATGGGGTAATCATCCGTAATACTTACGATAATTATATCACAAGGAACACTAAGAACACAACACCTGACGATATATATATAGTATTTAGTCCCGACCAAATCGTACCGCACTTAGATAAATCTAATCATAAAGCAGCCTTAAATCGTGCAGCACATGGAGGTTTTCTCACAGAGGCTACACAGGATAGAATGAAGGTTCCAACAGCTCGTCAGAAGCTTGCACAAAACCTAGTCACAGGAGCAGCAAGTTCAGGAGCAGTGGCAGCATTATTCCTTGGAGAGGGAGATGAGAATGAAGATATGTCCTATGCTGATGTTGGGCAACTCTTAGGCATAGGTGTGCTTGCTGCACTGGGTTATCGTGGGGTGAAGTATTTCAAATCAAAAGCAAAAGTGCCGACACAACTTCGTCCTGTATCTGTAAATGAGGTTGTGAAAAATAGGGGCATGCGTTTACCTGAAGATGCGTACTCACCTCCTAAGTATAGTTCGGTGTTCTTTGATGCGGTGAAAGACTCTGTGAAACATATAGGGGCAACCATGTCACGGAGGTTAAAGAATATAGATGAACGTGTGAATAATTACTTCCAGGAGTTCCATAGGGGGATCACAAAGGAAGCAAAGGAATATAAGGATAGAGCACTACCATTTTTTAGTACTCTCCAAAAAGCTATAGCTAAAAAGAAAAATGACGAGGATATGTTTGCGTTCCATCGTGCATTTGTGAACGAAGATCCTGTTGTATTGGAAACTTTAGCCAAGAAGTATAACGTAGACTATTCTTTATATGCCGACTACAACAAGGCGATGCGTGAGATTTGGGGAAGGTATAAAAAAGAAACCAACATCAAGGTAAATTACATCTCAGGTTTTCATCCTAGAAACGTGAAAGACTATGCGAGTTTCAGGAAATACCTTGAAGAGAAAGGATTGGCAAAGGAGTTAAATTTAATTGACCGAGCTATTGCCAAGGAAGCTACAGAGCAAGGGAGACAGATTGCAGATCTTAGTCGATACGAGAAGGCGGCAATCACATCAAGGGTACTGCGAGGAGAGTTGGCAACAGACCCAAATCCTTCACACACAAAAAGTCGGGCAATCAATAAGGTCAGTGATGATATGCTTAATGCTTATGAGATGCCTGTGCAGTCGATAGAGTCTTACATTGATCAAGCAGTAAAGGCAATCAATACACACAAATTTCTGGGTAAGAATATCACAGGCAAACAGAAGCGGTTCCCTGTAGATCCAAGGGTTGATGTTTCCCTTGCTGGAAAGATGGCAGCAGATTTAGGTAAGAAGCAGATGTGGGATTTAACCGATAAACAAATAGATGATGTTAAGGAAATTATACAAGCATCTATACGTGGTGAACCTACAAACCCATTAGTCACAGGATTAAAGACTGTTGGATATTTAAGCACCCTCGCTAATGCGGGTTCTACTATTGTGCAGTTGGGTGACTTAGCTTTTGGAGCACACTTTGCTGGTGCTGGAAATGTATTTAGGAATGCCTATCGTAAGAACATGTTCAACTTCTATGAGAAGATGGGACTTACAAAGGAAATGGATGCACCATTAGCATATGGCAAGACGCAGGAATTTCTCACAAACATCTTTAACGTAACTGGACTAAGTAAGATGGATGAATGGGCAAAGAATACAAACATTCATGCATCTGTACAGAAGTATCGCAAGCTTGTGGGAACAAGTGATGGAGCACGAAAAGCTTATGATGAACTTAGCCCTATCTTTGGTCGCAAGAAAGCATCTGCTATAATCTCCGACTTAAAGAAGCTACCAGAGGAGATCACCGCAAATACAAAGATTACTGATAACATTTATTCATTTGCATGGGATAGATTGTCCCGAATTACAGTGCTATCAAAACTAGAGACACCAGCAGCAGCAACAGGTGGGGATGGTAACTGGCAACAGTTACTGTATCAACTCAAGACCTTCATGTTGAAACAACTGGACACATACATTGAGGCAGGCGGAAAGGATCTTTATGCTGCGGCTAAGTTACGTAAGTCTGATCCTAAAAAAGCTGCACAATTAGCAGCAAAAGGAGCAGGAGGTTTAGCAAGCCTTGGTGCATTGTTGTATATGGCAAACTCCAGTGCTGACGTGGTTCGTGATACTATTTATGGTAGACCTATTAAAGCGGACAAGTTGCTAACCGATAACCTTTGGAAATTGTTCTTGGTCAATCGTTACCATCTATACAAAATGGAGCGAGAGGGTGGTGCGAAGACATTACTTGAAATGGCAATGCCAACCACAGCAGGATTTGACAGAGCGTGGAAGGATGCAAGTAATATGGTGCAGGGTAAAGAGTTTGAAGGGAATCTACTACAAGGAACCCCGCTTGATATTCTGTACTGGCATTACTTAGGTGGATATGACAAGGCAAGACGTGAATAAATAATTGACATCACCCGATGGTTCCACATTTGTCGGGGCATGAACATACTGGACGATACCGAACAACCACAAGAACTCACGCTCGAACAACTTTGCACTACACTGGATGCCATTTGTCGCAATAGTGGATTACCTCCTGCTATGGGCATTACCGCACTGGAGATAGTTAAGAGCGAGATCATTAGCGAAATAAGCTGCACAGTGAGCGATGAATGATATGACAACTTGGTTACGTACAATACACATCTTCTGGTGCGGCATTGAGTTCGGTGTTCGCAAATCAGATATGGACGCACTGGCAAACGGAACCATGTGGGACACTGCATACCTTGAGGTACGTGCGGTGTGTGAACATAGGCCGAAGCTGCACTACTGGACAAAGATGGTAGTAGGATGCGAGAAGCACTACCTTAATCTGGGAATCCTTTCCGTGTGTTGGGGTTCTGACCTAGTGGAGGTGTAAAAATGGATAATCTACGGCTCAAGCAAAGGCTTGACACGATATGAATTAAAAAAGAATATGGTGCAACAAATGAG
>Ga0208767_1003586_pt1 | contig 11230 bp, 18 predicted proteins | sample VirMetDEL_Mar_21_FD_184514 | JGI IMG/M metagenome (GOLD analysis project Ga0208767, IMG submission 184514) | Aqueous microbial communities from the Delaware River and Bay under freshwater to marine salinity gradient to study organic matter... | ecosystem: Environmental > Aquatic > Marine >... | reverse complement strand
GCTTTGTTATAGCTATCCATGTACTCGTTAATCTTCTTAAGTACAATTCGTTCAGCTACATTTTGAAAATAATCTTCCTTAAGAAAAGGAATTACTTTACGAGCATACTGCTCGTCTTTTACAATACTACTTAGAATCGTTGTTTCGATTGCCATTTGTTGCTTCTTTTACCGTATCTGAGTTCACAATTATATCATAAAGAATATCACCAATGAATTGCTCAAATTCAGCTTGTTCTGCTGATTCATGCTCTTCATCTGTTACTTCATATTCAGCAGGTGCTTCTAATAATTCATAATCATATTTAAGAGGTACTTCACTATCTTCTTCTTCAAAGTCACCTACTTGAATAGTACCGTATTTGTACACAAAGTTTTTAAATTTACCCTCAAGAATACGTACCGGTGCTGTCTTATGATTAGCTTCATCGAATATTAATTCGTACATACCTGCTACATCATTAGGTTCATTCGGCAAGCTCATTCTCAACCTCATCCACTTCAGGTTCTTGGCCAGCGCCATACATAAACTCTTTTTGTGCAGCTTCTTCTAATTGAGCCATAATATCTTCTGTAAAGTATTTCTCAGGATCGTTATTGATAGATTTACCAAACACTTTAGTACCATCAGGTAACTCATAACGAGTAGATACTTTCTTAATAATATTATACTTCTCAGCTAATTGCAAGAGACCATAGTACCGGTCAAGACCTTTATCATACGTTAAGAGAACTTCAATCTTCTTATTCTCTTTAGTAAATCGAGACTTCATCATATTTACTTTAATAATGTTGCCGATTACTTCTTGACCGTCTTTCTCTTTCTTTTTGCCGAGGAATACAATTTGCGAAGCAGTATACTTAAGACCAGACCCACCTGACATCTCCTTCATAGGAATATATGAACCTACGACATCATATACGTGGTTAGTCACTAATAGAGGTACATTTACTTTAGCTAGTTTAAGATTCAATACTCGGAACGTAGCTTTTAATACCGCAGCTTTAGTCATATCTCTAGTCTCAGATCCTGCTGCAGTATCTTCAACCTCTTTAGTAGTAGATAACTGCCCCAAAGAGTCAAGGACCATCATCATAGGAGGACGATCTTTCTCTGGAGTCTTAGAGTAGTTATCAATAATTTGTAATGCAGTATGACGGAACTTTTGAATAGTTTCAGGCTCTGAGATAATAACACGATTAGTATCAATACCTCGAGACTTCATCATATCTTTAGTTACAGCAGCTTCAGTATCAAAATAAAAAACAGCAGCATCAGGATTATCGTTAAGAAATTGCTTAACAACCCCCATAACAAAAAACGTCTTGCCCGTGGCAGATTCTCCTGCAAAAGCAGTAATTTTGTTGTTCGGTACGCCGCCATAAAGGGATCCGCTAAGAGCAGCATTAAGAATATAGGAACCTGTATCAACCGTCCCAGAAAATTCAGAGCTGTTGAGACCATCTTCTGCGATAGTAGTATTCTCATCGTTTAGCTCTTTCACCATAGTTCTAAAAAAATCAGACATTATAACTCCATAATGTTAAATATATTCATATTATAATTGGATCTGGTTCAGAAGTCAAGCTTCTTTTTTCCAGATTGTCCATGCTCCATATGCAATAGCACCATAAGCTACTAGAGCTGCAATTGGTTTAAAAATTAAGAATGCAACACCAGCGGTAATTAATACAGCACCATCTAATGATGTGCGTTCGTTTAGTCTATCAATAATCCAATTTTTCATTAACTATCTCCTTCGAATGCTGAGCCATCTAGAATTGCTTTCATCTTATCAATCTGTTCTTGAATAAGAGGCCCTCTATTCGGCCAGTGAATATAAGCTTGGTTTTGAGTACGATATAAACTATTAAGAAGAGGTCCGAGTATATCAGCCATTGCTTTAACTTTTTTATCAGATAACGCGTCCATGTAATATTTACGCTGTTTAATTATCTCTTCGTTTTCTTCATCTGTTGTGATAATACTATCAAGCTTTTGGTTAAGTTGATTCAACAACATTTGAAAAGCCATTACAGACTTCTCAATACGTAATACATTATCATTAATACCTTCAACGTCTTCAGCAATAGGGCTACTATCAATCTGAAGTGTTTGTTGAGGCATTTCATCTACGGCATTAAAGCCGAAATCGTCTACCCAGTTACTCATGCAAAAAAGTCCTCCAAGGTCATTCGCTTCTCAGTGCTCCATCCAATTACATCTAGAATATTTTTAAGAGGTTCAATATAAGCTTTGTCAAACTGCTTCTCATAATCAACAAACTCTCGTATACTAAACTCATCGGGAATAACACTATTAAAAGCAATTACGTTTTCTTGTATATAGTTCGGCATCTTTAGATAACAGAACTTGATCTTCTCACCCGAGAAGATGCTTTCATACTTTTGTACTAATCCATTTTTATTTAGGTGATGATTGTATAGGAGAGCACCTCTTACGTGAATAGGTGTACCTTTCTTATAAAGGTGAGATCTATCTTTCCACTTATTCATATCACTTACACCTCTAGGAAAAGCAATATCTTCAGCAGGAAGACTCATAAACTTTTTACGACACTCCTCAATAAACTTCTGAGTAGCATCTTCATCTTCGTTCATAATAACTTTAATAGTATCACGAAGCATATCACGACAAGGTTGAGGTGTAGATGAACGCACAACCTCAATGCCCATAATCTTTAGTTTAGGTTCTTTATATTGTACACCTTCGTTATTATATACGTTTAATGCGTAATGCTTTTTACCAGTCCAGATACCTTTATCAGCAATAACTTCGCGCGCCATAACCATCTTCTGCTCATAAGCATTCATATACTCATAGAGCTCATCATACGCAGCAGCAAGAAGAGGTTCAAGTTTTTCAGTAGCTACTTTATCGAGAAACTTGATAGGGTCTTTAGGCTCAACTTGCTCAACAAGTTTACCCATACGAATGTAAAGAGAGTCAGTATCAATAGCAATGATATAGTCTTCATTCTCAGTCTTAAGAATCTTATTCATATACTTATTGATAGTATCTTCAGCCCAACGAATAGTAAGCTGACCAGAGACAGTAATAGACTCGGCAACACGCATATCATAGTATCTAAAGTATTCATTAGATAGAGCCCCATAAAGAGAGTTCATAAGAATCTTTACAGCCATCTGCTGGTTATTGAGAGTTACAATCTCTCGTTCACTCTCATACGAGTCACCTTCGTCTTGAGCTTTCTGTTGAGCAGCAAGCATCTTACGTTTAAAGACAGTGCGTTCATCGTATAAACCTTGAATGATCTCAGGAACAATACCTTTAGTAGTTTTATCAAAGTATTGACCTGTACCAGTCATACAGTACTTTTTAGGAATACGATATTGAGTACGTTTAAGAAGATCATCAACGTTAGCTTCATACTCCATATCATCTACAACAGTCTCAGGAGACATATTATATTGCATAATGATATGAGGGTATAGAGAGTTTAAGTCGAATGACATCACCCAATCATGAGCACCGTTCTGAGGATCTTTAACGTATGCACCTTCAATCTTACGCTCTTTAGTAATATTACGTTTAGGAGGAACAACTATACCTCTCTTACGTAATTCATTATAAAGTAGAGCATCCCACACACCAACAGAACCAAAAGCATCTGCATAGTTAACTAAGCCTTTATAAGCAACAGTCATAGACAGAGTAATCAAACCCATCTTATCTTCGAGACGATCCACAATATCAACATCGCGAATATTATAGTCGATAAACTTCTGGTGGTTCTGTTGATAGAGAGCATGGAGAGAACCATACTCATCGTAGGAGAGCTTACGTTCTCCCAGCACAACATGAGCAATGTTATCTAGCTTATATGATTCTTGAGTACCATACGTATACCCAAACTTCTTAAAGCAATCCATATAGTCAAGTTGTTGAATACCGTAAACATCAAACGCTTGATGCTTTCGACCCGCAATATCAATATTACGTTCGTTGATAATACCCCAGGGTGAGAGTTTCTTTCTCATATCCTCACCGAGGATCATTGCAATACGATTAACGATGTAAGTAGTATCAAAGAGACGAGAGTTCCAACCAGTCAATACATCAGGATAATTCTTAGACCAATGATCTAAAAACTTCATAAGAAGACCAGCTTCTTTATCGCATTGAACGTATACTACTCGATCAACAAGCTCTTTCTTAAGTTCAGATTTATGGTCTTTCCATTCACCAAGACCCCAAACATAAAACTTATTATCGATATTATTCTTTACAGTAATAGCAGTAATAGGAAAACGAGCTTCGTCTGGAGTAGGAAAGCCTTGATCAGACTGAACCTCGATATCGATAGTAGTAACATTAATCTTATCCCGCTCAAACTCTACACCTCGTTTAAGAAACGCATCAGAGATAAACTGGTGAATATAGTTAGTATTACCATATATTTTAAAGTTACCTACATCTTTATACTCATCAATAAAGTTTCGAGTGTCGCGCATAGTACCAGGATTAACCGGTTCTACAGGACGACCTTCGAGAGTTTTATATGGAGAGTCAGTCCTTCCAGGAATGTACATAGTAGGTTTATACTGAATACGTTCACTGATAGGTTGACCATCTTTATAACCACGGAATAGTATATCGTTACTATAACGATCTACACATGTATAAAAAGTAGACATTTAGACCTTATACGATTAGTTTAGATTGCTTTGTAATAACACCGCCATACATAGATTTATGCTGGTTAGCAACATCTTCATCTACTTCAGCAATGAAAACAATAAACTCGTTTTTTACATCAATTTCGTTTTGAGTCTTATTTAAAATTGGTGCCCAAGGAGCAAAGCCAATCTGACCTTGACTTGTAGGAATAGCAACAATAGCATTCTTAAATGTAGTGTACGTATCACCGTATGTGACAAGCTCTGCTACTACATCTTCACCAGAATGCATTCGGATTAGTTTTACATCAGCCATAATAAACCTTCTTAAATGAAAAGAGAGCCTCGAAAGACTCTCTTATTATAATATACTTCTTTATAGAAGTCAATCTTTTTTAGATACAAAAGAGTACATTTCTTGAGCTTTTTTCATCATGTCTTCCATGGAATACATCTTGCAAGCTTCTTGAAACTGTTCCATTTGCATATTACCTTGCTCAAACATATCTTTAGCAAACTGGATATTCATCTCTTGTTGCTTATCCATATATTCTTTAGCTAGTTGAATCATTTCAGCACGAATTTCAAAAGGATTTTTTGCCATTATTTAATCACCTTTGCCATAGCTTCACCAGATGAGTTTGCAAACTCATTGGTATGTTTCATTGCTGTTTTTGTAAAAGTTGTTTGAGCATCAACAAACGCATGTAGTGGTTTGTTTAGTGTTTCGTCTTTGAACCAAGTATCTACCCAGCTCTTCTTTGCATTTTGGATTGTATCAATCCACATATTAGTCATATATTCGTTCATAAGAACCTCCGTGTGTGGTGTGTAAATGAGGGACTAACCGTGGTCCCTCGCGTGCTTATTAAGTAGCAACCCTATGCTTTTAACTTAGCAACTTGCATCATGCAATTCTTTGCTAGATCGTATTGACCTTGACTTGCAAGATGAGCAGCTGCTCTGCTATATCCAACTACTTCACACCAGTTCATAAAACTAGCCCAAAGTTTTTGGAGTTTTGAACGATGGTCGATAGTAACTGTTTCTGTATAAAACATTAGACAAACCCTCTTAGATTAGGATTAAAAGGGGCGATGAGATGTGATTGTTTCATATCTACATCTTGTCTAGCGATAGAATATATATCACCTCTTGCAATACCAATATCGTTCAATTCTTTATCAGTTAGCTTACGCAATTCGTTTTCAGTTTGTCTGATTGCTTTAGCTTCATGATAGTCGTTAATCAGCTTCTGTAAGAAGCTCTTTAGTGTCTGTGTCATTTGTTAATTCCTCGTAATGACCAATTTCGATTTTACGAGGACGCAATTCTTCTGGGACAACGTATTTCAGTTCTACTGACAATACCCCGTCTTGAAGATCCGCTCCGTTTACATGAACGTGTTCGGACAGCCGAAAAGTGCGTTTGAACTTCTTAGTGGAAATACCACGGTGAATGTACTCGCGACCTTTACTTTGATGTTCACCTGTTACTACTAGTGTACGATCTTTTACTTCAATGTTTAGTTCATCTCGAGAGAAACCAGCCACAGCTAATTCGATAAGATAATCAGTATCACCTGTTCTAATAATGTTATGAGGTGGATAATGATCATTAGCATGACGAGCAACGTGCTCTAATTCGTTAAATAGGTGATCAAAACCTACGAATGATGAACGGGGGAATAGTGTGTTTAAGCCTGTCATTGAATTCTCCTTTATTACAAGCAAGAAAGAATGTGAGCCGGACCACCCGCACTCACAACTTTATTTATATTATATAATGCTTAATTTGTAAAGTGCAACTATTTTTTTCTACCAATATTATATTTGGTAACCAAGTTCCACTCGTCTTTATCTTTAAACGGTAATACTTTAATTTGACTTAAAGGCGATACTGGTTCTTCTGTTTTATTTGAATCTACAAGCTTAACCAAACCCCACTCAGCAATAAGATTAGCAATAGTATTACGTCTAGATATATCAGCTTCAGCAAAGTTCGTAGGTTTGCCGTCAAGTGCAAACAACTCTTTAAAGTGTACAATATAGTATTTACCTTGTTTATGAAGAATGTGACACGACTGATAAAGAGTCATATCTTTACGAGAAGCAATACCAATACGTGTTAAGGTCTCTCTTACTTTAAGAAAGTCATCTTCATTGTTTAGCTCAACTTCTACCATTGAGTTAATATCAACTGCCATTTAATCCACCTTCAAATCTTTTTTTCTTTATTGTTATAATTTGATCATTATTAAGTAGAGGTAGAACTTGTTTAGCTTTTTCATAGCTATAACCATAATGTTGCATTACAAGTTCAAGATTCTCATCATCTTGCTTTTTAGCCCATTTACTAAATCGCTTCTTACTTCGAATAATATTTATAAGAAAGTCAAATTGGAGCTTTTTATCAAGTTGATGGTGGATATTCATCTCGTTTGCGACACGTACAGTATCTGCAAACTGAGAGAAGGCTTTATTTACAAGGTAAGAAGGATATAATTTTTCTGCAAGCTCTGAATTATTAGAATTTTTAATTATATTTTTCTTACCATAATTAATATCATTTACATAATCAAAAGGATTCATATTTATACCCAATTAGGACCATTAATCCATCCTACAATAGATTCTCTTGTGCCAGATGTAACTGGTTTAACACGATGTACTAAAAAAGATGGAAAAAAAACTATACTATTTCTTTTCAAAGGCATAGTATTTTCTTCTGTAGTGTATTCAAATTCACCACCCGTAAAGTCTTTTTCTGGTTCACGGAGTAAAAGTGAAAATGAAAGTTTTCTAATATTATTGCAATATGTCCTAGTACTACTTGCATCAACATGCCAGTTATAAAAGCCTTTATCTTCTGCCCTATATGTACCAAATTGAAGAGGTTCAATGCCGGTTAAATTAAAATTAAAGTTAGATATATTTGCATCATTAATTATACTAGTTATTTTTTCATAAAACCATGTCAAATGTTCATCTCTAAAATCTAGAAAGACTACTTTAGATGAGCGAATCTTATTATTTATTTCATACTTATCTTTATCTTTAACAGATGTAGTAGCATCACGCTGATATTGTTTATAGTAATTTAATCTATTTTCTAATATATTTAATTCTTTTTCTGTAAAAACGTTGTAATACATCCACAACGGAGAATTACGATATTCTCTTCCCTGTAAAGGCCAAGCATTATTATCGATTTGTATAAAATTATATGTTTGTGTCAAATTCACACCCTGCCATTATTTCTGTCATACAAGCTACTAAATTAATTTCTTGATCAGCTACAAATGCAGCTTTATACTGATAATCAGCAAGAATCAATACTAGTTGCGCGATAGAATGTGGTTTCATTTTTTCATTAGCTATATCATAAAGCTTACGTAACGTAGTAGCTGTATCAATATCACTATTTTGAGCTACCCATTTACGCATTTCATTAAATGATTTAGCTTTTAGATAACCTAGTAACTCTTCGATAGATGAATCACTAGTAGTAGCTAATATACCAGTATCAATTTTACCTATAACACTATAACGTTGAAGCTCGTTTATTACTCTACGAAAGTCAGGAAAATGATTTTTAACTACTTCGGCTAATACTCTTTTATCATATTCTATCTTTTCAATATTAAGAATATCTTTACAGCGGGAGAAGAAATCAGCAGCCATTTGCTGCATTTCAGTTTTAGGAATATTAAACTCTACTACTGAACAGCGAGAGTGCAGAGGTTCAATAATACGATTTTTAAAATTACAAGTGAGAATAAATCCACAGTTCTTACTAAACTCTTCCATAAAGTTACGAAGAGCAGGTTGAGTAGATTGAGGGTTAAGATAGTCTGCTTCGTCAAGAATAACATACTTGCGATTACTTGTAAATGACATCGTAGAAGCAAAGTCTTTAATTTCGTTACGCAACGTATCGATATTACCATTCATACTACCATTGATAACAATATAATCAGCTCCAATCTCTTCTAACATAGCTTTAGCTACTGTAGTTTTACCTACACCTGGTCCACCAGCTAGAAGAAGATTAGGAATGTTATCTTGATTTACAAACTCTTGAAATGTCTGCTTTAAGGTATCCGGTAAAATACAATCAACAATAGATTTCGGACGGTATTTTTCCACCCATAGAAACTCTTCCATAATATAGACCTCACATTAACCTTCGTATGATGACGAAGCTTCATTTACAATAGTATAATTTAGATTACCGTCAGTTGATTTAAACTGAGAGATACCTTTACTACTAATAGTAACATCATATGAACCTAAAAGCAACTTAAGATTTTCTACTTTAAATACCATAGAAAATACTTTATCAGTTACACCAACTTTATAATGAAAGGAGTTAGAAGAAGAGTTTTTAGTATTCATCGCACGGAATGAAATCTCTTCACCATCACCTTTTACTACTACTTCAGGTAGTTGAAGTACATTAGCAGCTTGTTGTACGCGTTTAAGTACACTATCACTAATAGTAAAACTGATTGGGGCATCAGGTAGTTCTAATTGCTTTTCTGGAGGAACAACAATCATAGATTTATCTGCATAGAAGTAATCACTCTGTGCTTTATCTTCACTACTGATGGTTAAATATGATGTATCAAAGTCTAGATCTGGTTCCTCGAAGAGACTAAGCACTCCGAGAAACTGATTAAGATCATAGATACCAAACTCGCGAGGAAACATCTCTTGTACTTCAGCTTCAGCCATAATAGTTTTCATAGGCGAGATAGTACGAATCTTATTACCTTGAGTAAAGTAGATAGATTGATTAATAGAAGAGAAGTTCTTCAGTACCTGAAAGGTTTTTGCAGTTAATTTCATAATATAATATTCTCACTTACTTTACTTTAAAGTCATTACCGACAGTAGCTGATGCACCAATCTGAGCTAGATCAACTAAGCTACCACCAAACATATAAGAGCCCATATGAGTTAATCTCATCCATGGACACATCCACACCTTAACACCTGCTTTACGAGACCATTGACAGAACATATAATCTTCTGATAGATAACGTTTAGAATCAGGATCAATAACACAGTCGAAGTAAGCCATAATCTCACGACTTCCATCGAAGTTTTTAGTACGAACATGATCAGGTTTATAATGAAACTCTGGATAAGCTTTCTTATATTTCTCGAATGCACTCTTAGTAATACACATGAAACCTGTACCACCTTCAAGTACTTCTACAGGAGTATCCAGTCTAATTTGATTACCTGCTTCACCAACTGGGTTAAACACGTAATCACCTACATAACGTTCTAGCACATTAGGATTTTCATCTGCGTGACCTTTATCTACAGCTCGTTTAATTTTTTCCCAAGAAATAGCTTTCTTAGGATATGGACCACATACAATCTCACGATCTTCTTTTTCATCAGCTAGCGCTACAAGAGCTAAGACATCCATAGGATCAAAACCAATATCACTATCAATAAACATTAGATGTGTATGGTCCGATCTCATAAACTCATCTACAAGATAGTTACGAGCTCGTGTAATTAAAGATTCATTAAATAAGTAAAAGAAATCAATTTGTACGCCATGGTTAGCACACACCTTAACTAAATCAGTACAAGACTTTGTATAGATACCAGCACATTGCCCACCATACATTGGTGTAGCGACCATGATCTTACGTTTACGAAGTTCTTCTGTAGAGATTTTCACTTCAACTTGAGCCATTATTAATCCTCATTATCTAATTTACAATCAGTAAAATTAGCAGTATACCAATTAGACTGTGCTTCAGGTGATCGGTCTTTCTGCCATTTCTTTGTCTCAGGATCATAAGCACCAACACGAGAACTAATTTCTTTAATTACCTCGTTCATTACTTTATCACCGTTATATCCATACTTAGCCATCTCACCATAAGCAAATACAATAATATCTGCCATTGCATCAATACGACCATTATCATCTTTCGATTCTAGAAACTCACCAAGCTCTTCTACAATCATCGATACAAAACCATTGCGATCTGGTTCTTGTTGAGTGATCAGACGTTCGTCCGACCACTCTTTAATACGCTCAAAATTTGTGCTCATAAAGCCTCCGTTAAGCACCAGTTCCTACATCTACACGCTTACGAAGCCATGCTAGTAGTACACCATAAACAGGCAAGAACAATACAAATGAAGTAATAATCTTAAATACAACATCTACAGAAGCAATTTCAAGCCAATGTACACTCATAAACGGATCATCACTATATGCAAAGGCTGCCCAGAAGAATGCATACGTATCTAGAATATTAGCGAAGACAGTAGAAATAGCAGGTGCTACCCACCACACATCTGTCATCTTTTCGCGAATACGTTGGAAGATAGATACATCCAATAGTTGGCCTAACAAATAAGCAAATGCACTAGCAAAACCAATCATAGGTGTTGCAATATAAGAGCTAATAATAATTGCAGGAATAAATGCAATTGCTACAACTCCACGAGCATTATACTTATTTGATAGTCTAACAGTAAGGTCAGTTGCAACTACAATAAACGGGAATGTAAACATACCCCATGTAAATTTTA
>Ga0208767_1003584_pt1 | contig 11235 bp, 20 predicted proteins | sample VirMetDEL_Mar_21_FD_184514 | JGI IMG/M metagenome (GOLD analysis project Ga0208767, IMG submission 184514) | Aqueous microbial communities from the Delaware River and Bay under freshwater to marine salinity gradient to study organic matter... | ecosystem: Environmental > Aquatic > Marine >... | reverse complement strand
TTCGTAGTCGCAATCTTGGAGGATGTCATCGTATGCCGATATTTCTCCAGATATTTGCATCACCTCATCGGGAGAGGATCCGCGTAGGCGGGCTATTGAAGATTCCCGGCGTTGTTTGATGATGTTAATGAAGCGAGCAAACTGCTCGTACTTCGAAAGAAAAGCTACATCATTCTCCGGACTCGTCGCCATATGCTTTTACTAGTTGTTTATGGTATTTCTTGGAAAGATCTACACGCCGATCGCGGTGAGGTTTTCCTGGACGAAGAAATATTTCCATAAACTTATCACTTACAAATTCTGGATCATCAGATTGGAATGCCTCTCTGAGTTTCTTGGCATTGCCTGCACCAAGAACATTCTGCTTTTTTCCGTATATGTTTTCGTAAACATACCTCACTTGATTATCCGTGTTATCCGGCAAGCCCTCCTCTTCCAGATATTCCCTGTAATAAGGTTTGTGAAAATCAAATTGGAAAACACCATATCCTCCGCCACCACCATATTGCTTCTGGTCGTATGCAAAACTGTTTCCAGTCTCTACGCCCGAGTTGCCATACATGGCTGCTTCTATTACAGGATTTTTTCCAAAATACTTTCTAACCGACTTAGCCATCCTGTTTAAATTCAGGAAGTGTTCTCGGTCTTTTCCGTATTGAGATGTACTTTTATTATCCGGCATTACTTCTGCATGCCTTGAGTTTGCATCTGTCCCATCTGGGCTGGTTGCGTCCCTATACGACCTATTTGGGCGTTTTGAGCTTGCTGCATAGCGAACTGATACTGTCCAGCATACTTCTGAAGACGGGCTGCAAAAGCCTCATCTTGCTGCAAACGCTCTTGAACATCCGGTTGCTGAGTATATTGTTGAATGATTTGAATAGCCGCTTGAGAGCCATTCGGCCTTGCCGGAACTTCGATGCCTGCATAAATTTTGGATAAGTCATCAGTGATGTCTTTTAACATTTGGTCTTGTGCCGCTTCTACTGGCCTCATCACGCCATCCGCTAAAACGGGATCGATAGAAGAAGCTATTGCAGATAGGAGTTTGTCCATATCTATACGGCCATTCCGGTCCATCTGGACCAAGGAAAGTAGTTGATTCATTTTGGCTTCCTGCTTGTCACCATCGGCATTGAGAACATCAAAACTAATGGTAATATCAAAGTTTTCGTCAGGGTTGCCTTTACTGAACATTTGAGGATCTGGAACTCCGGTAACATTAAAAAATATATTATCTTGTCCAAACCTCTGGAAGTTTCGGTAGCACAACGCGATTACCTCGGCCATGTGCTGCAAATATTTATCTACCAGAAATTGACGCCTCACTCCAGATAGGGGAGATTGTTCATCCAACCCCACCATGCGATCGGCCTGCTCTTGGAGATTGTTCTCCATCTCAACCGATCCGGGGTTGAAACCCGGTCCTTGCATAAACCTTATCTCACCAGCTCTCACCTCCGGAATAAATCTTCCTGGACCTATCTCTTCGGGTTTACGTCCCTTCGGGTGCGTAACGGCAGGAAGGGTGGACAGGCTGTTGCTGTCTATGCGACTGTCGCGTTCTACCTTTACTTGGCTTTGTATTCCCCGCAGAAGCGATGGAACATTCATGGTGTCATATAAACGCTTAGTATCCTCGCTAAAACGTGTGACTACCACAGGGTAGTCCTCATAGCCATTGAGCAACTCGAACTTAGCATACCCAGGTATACCTAAGCCCTTATCGCCCGAAAAAGATTCGTGGAACACTGTCTCATAGATCCCTTCTGACCCGTCGGCCTCATCGATCAATCTCTGGTATCCGTGTATTATTTCTACTAGTTCCTCGGCCTCGTAAGCATCGTCAGTTATTGATGTGCTACGCCTTCCCTCCTGTTCCCTCTCCAAGGAGTTTATGTTCACTCCAGAGAAGTTAGAGACGATGTGTTCCACGAAATTTTCATCCCACCCATCCGTAATCACCTTGTTTTGCAACTCTTGTGCGGTGTAGTAGGTACGCCAGAAACAATATGGCGCACGTTGGGGGTCTGTGACATATGCAGGAAAAATGAAATCACCATCGGGAGCCAATGTCTTTACTTCAGGTGCATTGATCTGCCGCCTCACCGTAGGCACTTCAGCCATGCCAAACTTACGCAAATCTTTCAATGCCTTCCTTGCGTTCTCCTTTGTCACCTTAATTACCGCCTGCATCTGAATGACCACCTCATCATCTTGAGTGCCATCCAATATCATTTGGGCTAGGTTGGGGTCAGCAGCAGCGATACGCTGCATGTCAAATTTTTGTTTGAAGGTGCGGTCTTCCATCAACCACCCGCAATAGGTGATCATAATACCACGCTCCAAGAAGTAGTTGGCCGCCAGCTCCGCTTCACGCTTAAAGCGTGGAATGTATCCTGACGTAGTCATCCACTTCAAGAAGTTGCTTACCACCTTAGATCTTGGCACATCAGCCACCTCAACAGGGAAAGCCTGGATGTTCGCTCGGTTTAGGGCGGACATAAACAAAGATACTAGCCGGGTAACACGCTCATCAATAACATGACTTTCCAAGTCAGACGCACCATCCCATGGAAACGCATCAGCACCATGCTTACGCAAGTCCCGACTCTTCCCCGGCCACCAGTTGCGGCGATCGTCGTAAGACGTGCGGCACAAGTGGTAATAAGACTCAAGCTCAGTGTCGGTGGTTTGGTATGCTTGACGCAAAGCCTCTATGTCCGGCTCCTTGGCAACATATGTAATGGCTTTGGAATAGTCTGTTTCCATGTTAAATGTGTTTCACTTTTTCGCAGACTCTCTCCACGACTACCTGGGTGTAGTTTTTATTAACGCCTATTCTATCACAAAAATCGATGGGATCCATAACGGCATGCCAATTTCCTGTGGCGAAAGCTCTCCAGACCTCCCACCCAAGCAATCGATCGATTTGTTCTGACTGCCAGCTACGACATAGAACCAACGAATCCAGCTTACGTTCTTCTGTACCTGTAAGACGTTCCACTGACATCCCGTATAGCTTCTATCAAAATAATTTTGCCTACTAGCTTTTGAGCCAATTTCTTCGGTACCAAGACTGGAACCTTCATGCTGTTTTCCCTAATATAAGCATATACATACTTCTTATTTGGAGCCACTTTGATAACCTGTCCCTTGTAGTGGGCTGGAGTGGCTTCTGGGACATCAACAGCCTCCGAGAGGATATCTTGGCCTTCCTCACTTATCCAGGTGTTCTTACCCACACCAGTTATCATATCATCGGACAGTTTTTCCTTGGCCAATGCCAATAGATCATCCCACTCATAATGGCCCTGACGGGCTAATTCGCTTAGTCTTATTTTCATTTAATATCCTCCAGAAGCTCGACGAGTGACGGCCAAGTCGCGAGCAGTTACGTGGACAGGACCTTCTCCGAAATTTGCCATTCGCAAATAGCGTATAGCATCAAAGAAATCCTTAAGGGGTTCGTCCATTTTCCCCTTTGAGTTGTAGTTGATGAGACTGTCGATAAGGTTGCGGCAGCTCTCGTGAATGTAACACCTCGGGCGGTTGGCCGCATCAATCAGCTCATTTGGGTTGTAATTAAACCACTCATCCAATGCGGACAATCCCACCTCCTCCATCCGGCCATCGGATGGAACGAATGTAAATCCATACTCCTCGAAGGACATAAACAAATCTTCATTGTTCTCGTTCTCCTTGGCAAAGAACCTGGAGTCACCAATTCGCTCAAATACCTCTACACCCAAGTCATCCTCCACCTCATCGAACAACTCGCAATATCCATGGACGCTCAACCCTATCTTCTTGGAAGCAGGACCATACCTCCACTTGGGATCCCCAAACTCAGCCCATTCTCCATATGTGTCCCAATCAGGCCACTCCCGACAGATGTATACATTATCCCGATCATCAACGGCAGCCCATATCGAGACATGGTTTCTGGCACCCGCAGGGTCCACCACCTGATAAATGGTATATCTTTCCTTGTTGGACACATCGGGAAACGTCATGCCATACTTATTCTCCTTCTTGTCACTCAACACATTCACCTCAGTGTTGAAGAGAGGAAGGAGAGAGGTCATACTCTTGACCGGAACACCATACGCACGGACAAGTATTTCCTCCTCTGGTCTACCTCTCAGATCTTTCGCTATACGCTCATACCCCCCGAATGGGTTCTCGTCGGAATGCAAATATACCACAGAAGCATCCCTAGAGGGGCTGTACTGCCGCACAGGGACTTCGCGGCCCTCTATGAGGGCTGCACCCCTAGTTTCCAATGTTTCGACGTTCTTGAGGTAATCAGAGATGAAAGGTGTGTAGCCATCTATAGGTGTAAACCCTACACCCATCACCGCATCTCGGGTGGCTAAACGAAACCTCAACGTGTTTACTAGCGTAGCGTCACCCAAATATTCATCCAACCAAGCACCAATATTTATGCCATCGGGATCCGGAAACCCATATTCGAACCCTTCAAGGATGGTTTGGTTGTTGCTAAACTGAGTGTATGTCTTGAAATCTACCCTGGTTCGGGTATCTGGAAAGATGAAGCTTTTACCAGTGAAGCCATTTTGCATGGAAAAGTTGATGTAACCATCCATACTTTTGGTCTTCTTCTTCATCTCACGAGGCATCATCTCCCATATCGCAGCTTGCTGCACCTTAATGGAGGTGTCCTCATTCTGACTAAAGCATACCACATGACCATCCCGACTCTCCGTAACGGCCTCCATCACTATCTTCGCAAAACCAGTGGTCTTACCAGACCTGTTTCCCCCGAGAGCCAAACACTCATTATAGCTTTGCAACCCCTCGCGGATGCGTTCCCAACCCGGCAGATCAAACCCATAACGGATGGGATCGTTTATACTTGCCTCTATACGACCCTCATGGGCTTTGTGAAGCTGCTTGAGCAGTGGGAGATTATGATCGTATAACCAAACTATCTCCTCCGCTGTAGGGGCTTCTAGGAAGGGATGTTCTGTGAAACTAATCATCTATCCAATCAATGTTCTGTAACTCTTGTTGAGACTTCTTCGCAACAAGGGCTAATAACACTGCTAGGTTTTCTTGGAAATGTTCACTATCCACTTTGTTAAAAATGTCATATTCAAATCCATTGTCAGTGATGGAAGCCACCATCACAGTTTCCCATTCCGGAACAATGGTGTCCAAGGACTTCTCAACAAGCTGCATGTTTTTGTTCATATTACTCAATGATCCTTCTTATCCCATGTCTAATCGGAGGAACCCGAAATGGCATATTATCAATGGTGGAGGAAGTGGGAGTTGCACCCACGTCCGGAAAGGCCACTGCCTCTTCCGTCGAATCTATGTTTCCCCCGAAAATTCGCTCCCAGCCCCGATCGTATGCGTCCCGATCGGTGGTTCTGTCCCTGTCACCCTTACCGCTCATCAACGACCTCCGCAGGTATAGCCTCATCAGCCATCTGGCTACGAGCTTGTTCCATGAGCTTTTTATAGTCGTCGTCCGTCCACACCTTCTCTTCACGGCTGATACTCGTTGCCTCCCCCCGAGCTAGCATAGCTTCGCGGCTACTGTTGGCCTTAGCAATGGAGATGTCCTTGATGTCCTTGAAGGTGGGCTTTAGCTCACCACTATCCATACCATCACGCACACTTTCAATCATGTCTTCCTCCAGGCTAGTTATGTTGAGGTAGGAGTAGGAGGCCAGCTTACCCCCGAGTTCACGCCATTTACCCAACTGGTCCGCATAGGTGGAGATGATGCGTATCACCGTCGCCCGGTCATACTTGTACTTCTTGACCAAGCAGGTTTGGGACTTCCCCTGAGAATGGAGGAATAGAATGTGAGCAGCTTTCTGCGGATCGTACCGCTCCAAGAGCTTGACGTGTGGAGGAGCAGCAGCCTCAGCTCGACGAAGTTCGTCTTCAATGGATGCTAACAACTTGTGCTTTATGGCTGCTTTGTCTTCCTCCACTTTGACAGGGTACTTGATTGGAGCCATGAAGTCAACAAATTTTCGAAGGTCAGTTTATGAGTAGTAGTATCCGTGTGATGCGGGAGTTGACTCCCCCCCCCCTCTTTTGTTTTGCTCGTCACTGTGGTCAATGTGAGACGGTACACCAAGGCCGCGAAGCGGAAGGTATAAGCGAAGCGCACCTATAACGAGCGAAGCGAGTTCTATTATTGCGGCGGGCGGATACGGGAAAGCCGGAAGCGGTCGCGCGTGGGTGGCGCTTTCGCTTCCGGCTAAGGGATGGGTTCGGGCGTGGCTAGTAGCCCAGCAAGAGGAGGATCAGGAACAGGATCGGGGCGGCGATCAGACAGAATCCAACCAAAAGGGCGGCGGCCTCAAGTTCTTCCGGTGTCCGCCTCATTTCCACGCCTCCCGGATAGCAATCCAAACAATTGCTTGCAACTCAAACCCGGCCAAGCCTGTACTCTCGGCGGCGGCCAAGTGCAACCGTTCAAGGCGGCGGTACTGACACTCAGTCGGGGACTCCTGGCAGTCGGGCGGCTCGGGTAGTCGGGCAAGCTCGCCCGGTGGGACAAGTGCTGACCGCATAGCCCAAGCATCAATCGTGCAACGGGCTGGGTCGAGTCGGCTGATGTTGAGGGCGAAGGCGTGGGTTTTCGGGGCGGTGTCGCTGATTGGCTCGCCGTGAAGGGCGGCCCAAGCTTTGCGGCGGTTGGCGTGCGGCGTGCATACCGTCACACTCTCTTGTGGTTCCCCAGCGGCCCAAGCGGCGGCTAGGTTCTGAGCGTCTTCGACGTTACGCTGCCAGCGATTCCTTGGGCTGAGGGCGGCAATAGTCGAAGCTGCTGCGTGGCGGCTAACCCCTACTCGGGCCGCTAGATTGGCGGCTATTTCCTGGGCGGCTGGATACCACGCCAGACCTTCGGCCCGTTGGCGATCCGTGGCAACTCGAAGCCACGAGCGGAGCCGGGCCGCGATGGCCCGGTCTGATGTTTCGGAAAGGCGCCTCATTGTTCAAACCCCTCTCCTTTTTTGGCGGCCATGTGCCAAACAGTGCCGTCGTCTTCGACTCCGTAGCAAAGACCTTTGTAAGCGGTAGCGGGTCGTTCTTCTGTCACTTGAGACATTACCGCCGCGATCGTTTCGGGGTTCTTTGCTTCCCATTTTTTCTCTAGGGTTCTTCCCCATGCCATAATGGTCTTCATCGTCCGGCCTCCTTTTCAAAGCTGGCAAGGGTCAACTTGCGGGTCGCATCCATAACGGCGGCGGCGGACTGGCGGACTAGGACGGCGGCGCCGTTTCGCACTACCTGGAAGTGGATATCTAGATAGGGGTTGTACCACACCTGCTCGGCCTTGGCCAAGCGGACCGAGTCGCGAAGCAACCCGATTGAAAAGGCGTGAACGTTTTTCTTGCCGTCGCGGATAACCCGGTTGCGGCCCTTTTGGCTGACTTTCCAATCAACATCTTTAAGACAGACAGCGTTGGAGTGGGCTTTCACGATTCCATCCTGCATTATGGAAAAGCACTTGCTTGATAGGTTCCGGTACACTTTTACCGGGCGGTTCCGATCGAGTCGGTACCGGGGATTGGAGCGGTTACGAAATCGCAACTCGCTGGTTCTGTATTCCGCCGTGGCGGTTGGTGTTGTGTTAATCATCGTCCAAAATCATGACACATTCGGCCCGGCTTCCGAGATTATTCGTCTTTTTTTGTAGGCAAATTTTGCCCATGGAAATTTCTGCCGATAGGCATTTTTTACCCATCGGAACTTTTTGCCGGTAGGCAATTTTTGCCTACTAAGCATCCGGCGTGGCCACTAGGGGAGTGTGCCTAGACATCACTGCTTTACTGTAAAATAACAAAATGGAGGTAGGTGTTTGACAGATAGGGGAGTGTGCTTAGTGTGGTGGGGATGACTAACAAATATACAGATGGTTTAGGACGCAAGTGGGAGTTTGAGTACATCAAGGACTTCTATAGCAACGGGATGGACTACGTCGAGATTGAAAGCGTCTGGCAAGTCACCAAACATACCCAGTCGAAGGAGGAGATGTTCGAGGTTCACTTCGACACCCTCGATTCAGATTGGATTAAGGAACAGGAGGACCGGATCGAATGCGAGGTGTTTGGATTCCAAGTCCACTCCTAAACGGAACCCTCGGTCCAGCCGAAGCACTACTCGCCGGGTATATCGGCGGGTGGCCTGATGGCTGTTTTGCTTCCAATCAGCGTATTGCTGAGGACATCGGGATCTCCGATCATTACGTCCAAGTTTTGATTGGGCGACTGGTTAAGCGGGGCGTCATCCAGAAGATGGGACGCAACCACACACGGAAGATGCGCCTATCAAAAAGGTACGCGCTTGGTACTATAGTACAAGGCGAATGATACTATAGTACAACATATAACATAATAACATAATAAAGTAGATAATAAGTATATGACTAACAGTAAGAATAATGATAATGGTTTAGCGTCAGAGGTGTCTGACGCTTTCGGCTCCGCCGTTCAGCCCGCCTTCGGCGGAACATTCAAAATATTCCCTCCATCCTATCATCACCAAGGTGTCAAGATGGACGCGGCGTCGAAAATGGAACGCCTCTATATGGAGGAGTTGGAACGGCTCGAAAATGAGCCAACGCCGGAGCAGGTCGATGAGTTGTTCGAAGCCCTGGGAAGGAGCTTTAAATGATAGCTGATCGAACATCAGTGTTAATGATCCCCGAGCGAATATGAAAATGGAGAAAAATAAAATAAGCGAGTTTGAAACTGACCTTTACTATGACTATCTGATCCGTGTGGCTGTCCAATACCATGAGTGTGGACACACTTGGATCGACGCCCACGAATTGATGAATGAGCAATCACGAAACATGGGTCTAAATTTGTCCCGGAAAGTAACGATGACCCTATTAACCCGAGCGGTAGTAGTTTGGCTCAACAAGAATGGAGAAAAAATAAAATGAGTAATTTCGTAGAAACCAAACTATCCGACCTATACATCCGCAATGCCATAATGGTTGGCATCGCCATGCTGGAGGAATCAATAAACCATGTGGATGTCCCAGACGAGATGTCTCAAGCTGCCTTTGAGGCAGCCGTCGAACCCCTGAAGCCATTGCTCGCTGAACTACGCGAGTCATGCCTCGGATCCATCGATGAGAATGAGGAACACCTCATCGCCCACGTCAAGGAGTCCACCGAAAAGGGATTAGAGGAGGGCTGGGATGCATAGGATACATGGCATTCCCCTACCGGGCAGACTAAAAAACGGTTGGCTATTCGACCCGATCAAACAGCGTGAGGAGTTTTTGAGGAAGATCACGTTCCCCATTCGATCCCGCCGAAATCAGGGATCACTGATCGAAACCGCAAATTCACCCTTGCAAGTGCTTTGCACCCATGCAGATTTGATATCGAACATCACGGATGACCGCCGACCTGGGTTGGTACCGTCGGAAAAATTGGATAATTACTATTGGCAGAATGATCTATAGACTAAAAAAAGCATCACGCTCTGAAATGGAAAAAGTGGCAACCGCCGCTATGGAGGTCTTCGGGGTTACCTACCATGACCTAACAAAGAAGGATCGAACTGAACCATTGGCGTCTGTCAGGGGACTCGTAGCATCTGTTCTCTATGTGGACATGAAAATTAGTCGCGATGATGTCGCGGCCTTTGTTCAACGCGATCCCACTTCAGTGACTATTTATGGTCAGAACCACCTAGATCGCATGATTACCGATCGGCAATATTGCCAGAGCTACCACGCTCTCAAATCTAAATTGGAGGAAAAATAAGTGAATGAGTTACATCTTTTTGCAGGAGCAGGGGGAGGCATCCTCGGTGGACAACTTCTCGGACATTCCACAGTCTGTGCTGTCGAAGTTGAGGAATACCCAAGACAAGTCTTGCTGCAACGACAACGAGACGGAGTGCTGCCCAAGTTCCCAATCTGGGACGATGTCTGCACCTTTGACGGAAAGCCCTGGCGAGGAACAGTTGATGTTATTTGCGGAGGGTTCCCCTGCCAAGACATCAGTTCCGCAGGAAAGGGAGCCGGTATTGCAGGAAACCGTTCTGGACTATGGAAAGAATATGCAAGAATCATTGATGAGGTACGGCCTAAGTTTGTCTTCGCGGAAAACTCCCCGTTACTGCGGGGTCGCGGGCTTGACGTTGTCCTCGGAGACTTGTCCGAGTTGGGGTATGATGCAAAGTGGTGCGTGTTGGGAGCTTGGCACGTCGGCGCGCCTCATAAAAGAAACAGGATGTGGGTCTTGGCGTACCCCAATGGCTCACGACGGAAACAAAGCAACGAAACGATGGAGGGAAGGATGTTACAACACTCTCACCTCACAAGTTTTCACTCCGGCTATGTGGCCCACGCCGCTATCGCAGGAACTTTGGATAGGGACACCGACTGCAAGAATGACTTGCAGAAGCGAGGAATTTGCAAAGGGAAGGCTTCCGACGCCAGCGGAGTTCGTAAAGATGTGGCCCACTCCAGCGACAAGGGACTACAAGGGCGGTCATGCACCAAGGTCATTGACCCGGAAGGACGGCAAAACTCGGATGGATATTCTTCCCAACGTGGTGGCCTATGGTGGGAAAACGACCCAGCAGTTGTCTCAGGAAAAACAGGATTGCTGCAAAAGCACGCTTCAACTGAACCCAGCGTGGGTAGAATGGCTCATGGGGTGGCCCGTAGGGTGGACAGACTTAAAGCTATTGGAAACGGGCAAGTACCAGCAGTGGCAGCAACTGCATGGAATATACTTTCACAATAAATAAATATGGACATAGGAACCTACCTAACATTCCACCACTCCGATCGCCTTCTGTGCGGTCAGGTGGTGCGATTAAAGAAAGTCGCTGACAGTCCCGAGGACTGGAAGCTCGAAGTGAGGGGTCGTAGTGGCCGCTCGATCGTGTTGGAAAGCTACATCAACAGTGGTTGTATGCTACATCCCAACTGGGAACACTGCGACCTATTCATCTCGGGTGGATGGGATGCCTTGGCTGAAGCTGGGTATATTCGCACCCATTATTTCGATGCGGTAGCTGCTAGAGAAAAGGATCGGAAGGATAGACTCGCCCGGAAGCCAAGCATGGTGAAGGAGGACCAGAAGTATGACGCCTGATGACCTAAACAAACACCTCTCGCAGCACATCGATGCTGTCATGAAGACCTATTTCCCGAACGCCAAAAGGCGTGGCTCTAGCTACGCCATGGGAGATTTGGATGGAAGCGAAGGC
>Ga0208767_1003581_pt1 | contig 11244 bp, 10 predicted proteins | sample VirMetDEL_Mar_21_FD_184514 | JGI IMG/M metagenome (GOLD analysis project Ga0208767, IMG submission 184514) | Aqueous microbial communities from the Delaware River and Bay under freshwater to marine salinity gradient to study organic matter... | ecosystem: Environmental > Aquatic > Marine >... | reverse complement strand
CTACAAAACACAAAGGACTTCCAAAAAAAGTAGAACAAGCACTTCGTGAAAAAATCAGAACAATGGTTGAGGATTATGTTGAAAGTTGTGGTTATGTTGTTTCTGCTAAAGACCCTAATTATAAATTAAAATCACCTGGTGGAACCGGAGAAGAAGATAGAGAATTAAAAGACGAAGGTTTTGGTGGAGAATTACCTAAAACAGAAAAGAAAAAATTTGAAAAAGAAAGATTAGAAAACGCAGAAGTATTGGGTTATACATTAACCGGAACAAAAGATTTAAAAGAAGCGTCTACATTAACCTTGAGAGGTAAAAATGGTAAATTAGTTGATGTTCCAAGAAAATATGCCAGTATAATTAGTGCAATTGATAGAGGAATGTCAAAATTTAATCCACGAGGAGTTATGTTTGGACATAGAAAGTATCACAAACTAAAACCAAATGATGAATATAGTGGTTCAATTATTTTAAAAAATCCTTTATCTAAGAAAGATATTAGTGATGTTATGAAACAACTTAAAAGAATAAGTAGTTCTATTAGATTTAAATTTGAAAAAGTAACATTCAATTCAGACAGAAATGAACCATTTATAGAATTTAGGATAAAATCAAAACAATTTAATGAATCAATGAATCCATCAGCAGTTAAAAAGATGAGAGCTGAATTTGAAAAGACAGGTCAATTACCACCACATTTAAAAAAGTTCGCATTAGATTTAAAAATTTTGAAAAAGAAACATAAAGTTAAAAATATAGTAGTTCCAGGTTTAGAGTGGATGTCAGATATGAAAGAACAATCAGTTCCAGGTAATTTTGACAAAGCATTAGGTAAATTAAAATTTAATCAGTTCACACCAACAAATGTAAAAAGAATATCTAAAAGATTTAAAGTTGATTACAAAGACGCAGTTGAATGGATTAAACTAAATCACGTGATTAATGTTGCGGACAAACCAACAATGGCAGAATCAATCAACGAAGACGGACATACTGATGTCGCATCAGCAAAAAGAAAAGTAATGATTATGGTTGATGATAGTAATAAACTACTAAACAAATTAAACGGAATGAACAAAGAAGATTCATTACCAAGTTGGTGGTCAGACAAAATTACTTTATCACAGAATTATTTAGAAAAAGCAACCAATTACTTATTGAATCCAGTTGAATCAATAAATGAAGCAAGATTAAACCCTAAAGAAACAATACAACAATTAGGTGGTAATAGATTTCTTTATATGGTAGGAGCAAAAAATTTAGCAGTAGATAAGTCAAGAAATGAATTACATATGAAAATTATGAGAAACGCAAAAGGTGTATCGCATGTCGTTGTTAGATTAACATCATTGGATTTATATGATATGAAATTTTTATCAATAAGAGCTGGTAAAATAAGAGTTAAAGCTACTGAAAAAGGAGTTTATGGAGACCAATTAGCTACCTTCTTCAAAAAACACACAGGTTTAAACACAAGATTATAGAAAAATTTAAAAACTTTATATTTATTAACGAGGAAAAAATATGTCAAAACAAATCAAACTAAAAAACTTATTGAAAGAACACTCTTTCTCACTAGCGGGTGGTGTTGTTTCACAAAATGCATTTCACAACGATATGTCTTTATCTAAAATGGTTAAAGAAAAATATGGTGATGTTGAAAATGAACCAAAAGTAAATTCAGAACAAATCTTATCAAAAATACAAGAATTTGGTAATTTAGGTAAATCTATTTATAAATCTGGTGATTTAAAAGAAACAGCAAAAACACTTTCAGATATTGCTAACGCCGCTAAAGTTCACACTTTAAGAGAAACAGAAGATTGGTTTGACAAAGTTACCGTAAATCGTAATATGAAAGAATTAACAAATTTATCAAAACACTTTAATAAACTATCCGAAGAAGCATCATCAGTTCAACAAAGACTAGAAGCTTTATATGAAGATATGGGTGGTGTATTAGGTCGTTATTATGAATTAAATGAAACACACGACTATGGACACGAATCAGATGATAGTGAAACACCAGAATTAGAAACCGGTGAAGAAAATCCTTATCAAGAACCTATTAAAGATGATGAAATTACAGAAGAAGATACAAAATATGCAAAATTCTTTAAAGGTGCATTGAAAAAATTTGGAGTTTCAACACCAGCAGAATTAGGTGATAAGAAAAAAGAATTTTTTAATTATGTAGATAAAAACTACGCAGCAGAAAACGAAACAGATTAAGAGGTTAAATTGTTAAAGGTTACAGTTAAAGACAACAAAATAGAATACGCTCTAAGAAAACTCAAGAAAAAAGTAAAAGACTCAGGTATATTAATAGAACTACGCGAAAGAGAGTTCTACACTAAACCTTCAGTTAAAAAACGAGAAATGAGAAAAAGAGCAAAGATAAATAATAGAAAATTATCAAATAATCAATAAAAAAAGACTAATTTTTTCATAATTTTATATTTATATGTAAACACAATATCGGTCAATCGACCAGTTCATATATTGTAATTAATCACACTATATTATAGTTCCGAATAACTATACAAATCCAACGGAGAAATAAAATGGATGACATACTAAAAGAAGCAATCGCTGATGCTAAAGCACTACGTGCAACCGCATTAGAGAATGCTAAAATAGCTCTTGAGGAAGCGTTCACACCACGTTTAAAATCTATGCTATCACAAAAAATTCAATCAGAAGTTGAAGACAGTGATACAGAAGGTGAAGTAGGAAGTGGAGATGGACATATGGCAGCTGAAGACGAACACGAAGTCGAAGAAAGAATGCACGGAGAGGACGAAGACGAACTTGAAGAACGCATGAAAGACGAAGACGAAGAAGAAGTCAAAGAAGGCGAACATATGGAAGACGAAACAGAAGACGAAGACGAAGTAAAAGAAGGTGAACATATGGAAGATGAAGAAATGGAAGATGATTCTGAAGTTTCTGAAGACGAACATATGGAAGATGAAGGCGAACATATGGAAGATGAAGAAGATGAACTTGACTTAGAGTCAGTCATTAGAGAACTTGAAGAAGAACTTGACTCATCAGACATAGGTGATGCTGAAAACAAAGAACCATCAGAACGCGCAACAGATTCATCAGAAGTCGGTGCACAAGGACCTGAAGGCGAAGGTGCAGACGAAGAAGGCGGAAAAGAAAATTCTGAAGACGAAGTAGTCAAAGAACCAGTAACAGAAGCTGACGAAATGGAAGATGAAGATGACGATATCGACCTTGAAGAAGTAATCAAAGCTCTTTCTGAAGAAGAAGGAATGGAAGATGAAGAAGAGGAAGATAAGATGGACGAAATGCAAACTACACTTAAAGAATACAAAGAGACAATCGGTTATCTTCGTGAGAAGTTAAACGAAGTTAATTTAATGAACGCTAAACTTTTGTTTACAAACAAATTGTTTAGAGGTTTTGGTTTAAACAACAACCAAAAACTTCAAGTTGTAGAACAATTCGACCGCACTCAAAACTTGAGAGAAATCAAATTAGTTTACACTACATTAGCAGAATCTTTTAAAGGTAATGGTAATAAAAGAGTAAACGAAAGTAAAGGTCAAGCTTCTAAAGCTGTTGCATCTACTGAACCAAAGAAAGAAGTTCTTTCAGAGGGAATGGAAATGAAAAACAGATTTAAGAAATTGGCAAATTTAATTTAAACAATATTAAAATCGGAGAGATATAATGTCAGATATAAATAACATTAGTCAGTTACTTGATGGTAACAATCCACACAAACAATTGCTTGAACAAACAAGACAATTGGTTGACAAATGGGAGCCAACTGGTTTATTAGAAGGTATTGATGCTGAAACTAAAAGAAGTGGTATGGCAGTGTTGCTTGAAAACCAAGCAAATCAACTTGTTACTGAAGCTTCACAAGTAGGAACAGGTTCAAATACTGAACAATGGTCAGGTGTAGCTTTACCATTGGTAAGAAGAATCTTTGGTGAACTTGCAGCACAAGACTTTGTGTCAGTTCAACCAATGAATTTACCATCAGGTCTAATTTTCTATCTCGATTTCAGATATGGAACAGACCAATCAAACTTTGATGCAAATCAAAATGTTCACGGTGTAACATCAGCTTCTGGTGATGCAACTGAAGGTTTATATGGTGCAGGAAAGTTTGGTTATTCTATCAATGATACATCATTAACAATCAACACTGGTTCTTACTCAACAGCGTCGGTTAACTTTAGTGATGTTGATTTTGAACCAACATTAAGTTCATCATTCTCTAACCTAAGACAAGTTATTGTCGCTAAATCAGTATTTACAAATCCTGACTTAGATGGTATTAGAGCATATGAAATTAGTGGTAGTGGTGGTTCACAATTAGACGCAACTTACCCAGCTTACACAAAAACAACTGGTTCAAATATTGCGTTTGTTGTAGACCCAACATCACCAGCAGGTGCCGCATCTCTACACAACTTGTCAGTTGAGTTGAACTTTAAATATCATAAAGCTCCAACAGACACAACAAGAGGTGACTTTGAGGCAACAGCTAGTGGAACAGGTGCAGAATCAGATGCTGGAATTCCAGAAATCGACATAGCATTAAGAAGTATCGCTATCGTAGCGAAAACTCGTAAGTTAAAAGCAGTTTGGACTCCTGAACTAGCTCAAGACTTGAACGCATACCATTCAGTAGATGCTGAAGCAGAACTAACATCACTATTAAGTGAGTACATTTCAATGGAAATTGATTTAGAAATTCTTGATATGTTGATTGCAGGTGCTTCCGCTAAAACAGAAAGATGGTCAGCATTCGTAGGTCGTGAGTTTGAAGGTGGTTTATTCAAAAACACTGCTACAAACGCAAGTGCTTACACAAAAGGTGAATGGTTCCAGACACTTGGAAACAAGATACAATCAGTATCTAACGCAATTCATCAGAAAACTCTAAGAGGAGGAGCTAACTTTATAGTAATCTCACCTGAAACTGCAACAATCCTAGAATCTATTCCTGGATATGCAACAACTTCAGATGGTGCTGTAGATAGTTCTTACGCAATGGGTGTTCAAAAAGTTGGTCTATTAAACAATAGATTCAATGTATACAAGAACCCTTATATGCAAGAAAATCAAATCCTTGTTGGATTTAGAGGTTCAAACTTCTTAGAAACTGGTGCTGTGTATTCACCATATGTACCGTTAATTATGACACCACTTGTTTACGACCCAACTAACTTCACACCTAGAAAAGGCGTGATGACCAGATACGCTAAGAAAATGGTTCGTCCAGAATTCTATGGTAAAGTCATAGTTGCAGATGTAGACAAAGTGTAATAAATAACATTACAGAAGTCGAGTAGTTAATTTTTAATTAACAACTAAAAAAAACCCCCAGTTCGCTGGGGGTTTTTTGTTTGTTATAATAGTGGTTTTTATAAGTTTCTTATATTTATTTCTAAGGAGAGTTCTATGGAAAAACATTACATATATAAAATGACAAGTCCAAGTGGAAAATCATACATTGGAAGAACAAAAGATTTTGACCAAAGAATGAAACAACACGAAGGTCGTTCATTAAAAAATAAAAACAATAAAGCATTATACAATGCTATTCAGAAATATGGTTGGGATAATTTTACTAAAGAAATTATAGCAGAAGTATTATCAGACGATGCGCCACAAATAGAAGAAATAATGATGATAAAATATAACTCAGTTAAACAAGGTTATAATATGACTTATGCTACTATGGGTGGAGATGTTTGGGAAGGTAGACGAGATACACAAGAGTATAAAGATTATATAGAACATCAGAGAGAAATACAATCTGGTGAAAATAATGGTTTTTATGGAAAAACTCATACCGAAGAAAATAAAAAGAAGATGACACAGGTAGGTTATCAAAACGGAATGTTCGGTAAAAAACACTCAGACGAAGCAATTCAAAAACAAAAACAAAAAGCCAAAGGTCGTTTTTCATTAGATTGGTATATTGATAGAAATGGTAAAGAAGAAGGAACCAGATTGTATGAAGAACGAAGACAATTCTTAAAAAACAGAAATCTCAAGAAAGATAAATACGGTCGTTTTATATCAAAAAGTCAATAAATTGATATTTATTAATGTATATACAACAAGACTATTAATAGGAGAATTTTAATGGCTCAAGAACCAATATGGCCCGGTTCAGGTTCAGCAGTTAGTGGTAATACACCATTTGGATTTTATGATACAGACTCGGCGTTTCAAACAGAAGCTCCAAAGTTTGCAACTTGGTGTGCACAAAGATTAGGTTATCCACTAATGAATGTAGAATTACAAGACAAACAATTTTATGCTTGTTTAGAAGAATCTATATCTGAATATAGTGCTCAAATAAATCAATTTAATATTAAAGACAATTTATTATCACTACAAGGTCAACCAACATCATCAAACTTAACTCACAAACGAGTAACCCCGAACTTAGGTAGAAGTGTATTCTTATCACAAGCTTACGGAACAGAAGCCGGAGTTGGTGGTTTAGTTGAAGTGAAGTCAGGTTCAGTAGATGTTGTTAGTGGTTCTCAAACTTATGATTTAAATGCTCTATGGGCAGATGTAAGTGAAAGTGGTAATGCAATAGAACTACAAAAAGTGTTTTATGAAGAAACACCAGCAGTTCAACGATATTTTGACCCGTATGCTGGAACTGGTGCTGGAACAATGAATTTATTAGACCAATTTGGTTTTGGTAATTATTCACCAGCAGTTACATTTTTAATGATGCCAGTTTACGCTGATATGTTGAGATTACAAGCCATTGAATTAAATGACCAAATTAGAAAATCAGCATATTCATTTCAATTAAGAAATAACAAACTAAGAATATTCCCAAGACCAGATTCTTCTTATAAACTACATTTTGAATATGTGGTTCGTTCAGATAGAGATAATGCGTTAATAACAGAATATTCAGGAAGTTCAGATGTAATTTCCGACTTTTCTAATGTTCCTTATGATAATATGAAGTTTACAAATATTAATGATGTAGGAAAACAATGGATTAGAAAATATGGATTAGCACTAACAAAGGAATTATTAGGTATAGTAAGGAGTAAATATGGAGCTATCCCGATACCTGGTGCTGAAACAAGCTTGGACGGAGACACTTTGAGGTCAGAAGCGTCAGCCGAAAAAGAAGCTCTTGTTACACAACTCAGAGAAATACTTGAACAATCTTCTCGTAAAGCACTTATGGAAGCAGACAAAGACGAATCCGAGTTCCTACAAGAAAAACTTAAAAAAGTCCCGTATCCAATCTACATAGGTTAGGAGTGAGAGATGGCAAACCCACGATTTTTCGGAAAAAATGATTTAGACACATTTGATAGAGTTAATAAAGAACTTATCGGTGATTTAAATAATGCGAATAGTGGAATCATTGACCAGACTGTAATTGTTTATAAAATATCAACTAACAATACAGAAACTAATATGTATGGTGAAACAACAGACGGAAAGGTATTTAAACCAGGTGTTGAAATAGCTTGTTTAGTTGAAGCCGAAGATATGGCATTTAATACAGATGAATTTGGACCAGACTTAAGACAGAATGCAACATTTTCATTTGTAAGACAATCTCTAAGAGATGTAAGTTTAGTATTGGAAGTAGGAGATATAGTTGAATGGTTTACCGCTTATTGGGAAATCAATAATGTAAATGAAAACCAATTAGTTGGTGGACAATATAAACAACTAGACGGACAACATATTCATTCAGTCATTTGTAGTGCTAACTTGTTAAGACGAAGTAATCTTAACATTGAAGAAGTGAGAAGTATTTAATGGAACGAAGTAAAACTTTACCAAGAACAGAAAAAATATTAACAACACAAACTAACTTTAACAGAGGATTCGATACAAGTCGTAAAGATGACAATGTAAAAAATTATTCAGTTGGTTTGTTAGATATTGATGCCGCTGTTATGTATTATTTTAGAGAAGTAATAAAACCAGAAGTAATAGATAATGGTCAAAAAGTCAAGGTTCCTGTTTATTATGCAAATCCAGAAAGATGGAAATCAATTCAAAAACTTGGATATCTAAGAGATGTTAAAGGTCAATTTATTACACCACTTTTAATTTTCAAAAGAACATCAGTATCAAGAGAATCAAATAATGCTTTTCTAACACCTTCATTACAACCAGTAACTGAAGGTTCTAACTACACATTTAAAAAGAAATTTTCTAATCAAAATAGATTTACACAAACTTCTACATTGTTTGAAAATGACGAACCATTAGAAGAAGTTTATAATGTAACTATTCCAAGTTATGTTACAATAAATTATAATTGTATAGTGTTTACACCTTATATAGACCAAATGAATAAAATTATAGAAAAAATAAGTTGGTCAAAAAATTCTTATTGGGGTGAACCTGATAAATTTAAATTTAAAGCTGGTATATCAACATTTACAGATGCTTCAGAATTTGAAGGAGAAAGAATTATAAAAACAACATTTGATTTAAGTATGAAAGGATATTTATTACCAGAATCATTTAATAGTATCGTCAATACACAAAAAGAATATTCAAAAAGAATTGGGTTAGAATTAGGAGTTGAATAATGGCCGATAGAACAAAACCATTACCAAGAACACAGAGAAGACTTGAAGGTAGAGAACTCAATAGAGGACTACAAAAAGGTAGAGGTTCTGAAACAAACCAAAGAAAAGATAATGTAAAAAATGTATCTATTGGTTTAATGGATGTTGATGCGGCTATAATGTATTATTTCAACGAAGTTATAAAACCAATGACAACAATCAACGGACAAGAAGTAAAAGTTCCTATTTATTATGCTAACGCGGAAAGATGGAACTCAATACAAAAACAAGGTTATGTTCGTGATGTTAAAGGACAATTAGTTACACCATTAATTGTTTTTCGTAGAGTTTCAATGGAAGCAAATGAAACAATGCCGGTTGACAAATTAGATGCTAATGACCCAAAACAATTTTATACATTTGAGAAAAAATATTCACAAAATCAACGATATGATAGATTTTCAGTAGTTCAAGGTATGTTAAACTCAAAAGAATATTATACTACTGCTGTCCCAGATTATATGAATCTAAATTATGAAGCAATAGTTTGGACACCTTATATTGAAGAAATGAATAGGATTATTGAACAAATAAATTTTTCTGAAGGAGCATATTGGGGAGAACCAAACAAATTTAAATTTTTATCATCAATAGATTCATTTGAAGATGCAACAGAAATGGGGGATAATGAAAGAATTATCAAAACAAACTTTAATATGAGTTTTAAAGGATATTTAATTCCAGAAGCATTTAATGAGTTTATAAACACACAAAGATTTTTCTCACCAAAACAAGTTGTGGTGAATGATGAAAGTGGTTTGTCCATATCATCAGTATTTTCACCCGATAGTAGAGCAGAAACTGTAAGAATATTTACAACTGGTAATTCATCATTACCAAGTGGATTAGGAAGTGCAACAGACTTTATTAGAGGTGTATCAACCGGAACCGGTAATCAAGCACAAGACTTAGAATTTACAAATACCTTTGGTGGTGATACTTTTTATGTAATGAGAGGTGGTGGTGCACCAACTTCTTCAAAAGATGACAAAGCACTATTATCGGTTTCTAATGCAAATTCAACTTATAATTTAAAATCATTTAGGGTAAGTGGTAGTCAATCATCATCTTTATCAGCAAGTCAAGGACAAGTTTATCAACCAACTTTAGAAACTGATAGAAGAATAATGAGCCAATCAGTTCAAGTAAAATTAAATGGATTAGAATTATCATCTGCTGATAATCAAATAGGATTTTCAAGTGGATTTGATTATTTTGTTTCAAGTTCTTTAAAAGAAGTAGTGATTAGAAAAAGACAATCAGATAATTCAGGATTTACAATAAAAAATACAGATTTTGTAACTATTATATTTCAAAGTGAGATAACATAATGACACAAAGAGAAATAGACAAAAGAACCGGTTTAAAAGGAAGAACAAGACAATTTACATTTCCAGTAAGTGAATCATCTTTTTCAGGTGATAGAGTTATGTTTAATGATACCGGAAGTATAACACTAGGTTATTCTTTTGATAATAAAAATGGTATTCCAACCGTAGATACAGATTTAATTCATTTGTCTAGTGCCAATGAAAGATATTATCAACAACAAGAACATTTTGTATTCTCGGATAGAACTGATTCCACAACTAAATATAATGAGTTTACACCAACAATAGCTGACAATTATCGTATCAGAAATGGGTCGTTACGAATATTTATTAATGGTATAGAACAATTGTCTAATGTTGACCAAACTCAGTCAGCATCAGCAGATTTTTTCATAGATACAACACAAACAAAATTTAGGGTTAACAAATTAACATTTGATAATTTTGGAATGGAGTTAAAAAGCGGTTCAGTAATAATAGAAAATGACCCAAGTTTTTTACCACCAACTTTAACAGGAGACGGAAGTGAATCTTCCATAAAAATTAGTTTTCAAAGAGAGGCGTCAGTATGAGTTTAATTGATTTAACAACACAAGCACAAGCCCCACAATCAGGTGGTTTAACTTTACAAAGTTCAGCAGTAACTAGTTCTTTAACAGGACTATACACATTAGAATTTGACCAAGTTAATGTAGACAATCTTGGAACCGGTAGTTTAGATATTGGTTCAGCCAATACATTTACAGCCGGTAAAATAAAAATAAACCACCCAACAGACCCAGTAATTTTAGATTCCAATGACAATACCGTAATAGAAGTATTGACTAGTGGAGTTCCAAGTGGTAGTGTAAAAATATACGGAGATTTAATTGTTCAAGGTTCATCATCATTTAATAATGTTGAAAGATTTGCAGTAGAAGACCCAATTATAGATTTAAATTTTACAGGTTCAACAGCTTTATCATCAACAGATTCCGGTTTAAGAGTTGGTAGAGCAGGTTCAACAAATGCACAATTACTATTTGACCATAGTGAAACCAGATGGGCTATAGACAATGCCGCAGGAAGTAATATAAATATTGTTGGAACATCAACAACCGATACATTAACCAATAAAACAATCACGAGTTTAGCAACCTCGACAATGGGTTCAGCCGCTAACTTAACATTTAGTGGAGACGGAGAAGTATTAGGATTACCGGCTAATCCGACAACTCAAGGTTCAGCAGTTTCAAAAGCCTATGTAAACGCTCAATTAACCGGAAGTGTAAGTTCATCAGGAACAG
>Ga0208767_1003577_pt1 | contig 11250 bp, 24 predicted proteins | sample VirMetDEL_Mar_21_FD_184514 | JGI IMG/M metagenome (GOLD analysis project Ga0208767, IMG submission 184514) | Aqueous microbial communities from the Delaware River and Bay under freshwater to marine salinity gradient to study organic matter... | ecosystem: Environmental > Aquatic > Marine >... | reverse complement strand
TATTGTGAAAAAAGAGCAATAAAATCAATACTTTACAATCTACCAATAATCAATAATTCACAAAAAAAGATTAACTTCACAAAACCAATATGGTCAAATTCGACCACTTAAAAAAGCAAAACCAAAAAGAATGGAACAATTTACTTACGAAAGAAACGGAACAGAATACACTTTCAACTTTAACCCCGAACTATATGGCTACCCATATGTCGCTTGTCAATGTACTAACGTTAAATTCCGAAGGAAAACTGATGATAGTATGATAGAACTATGGTTTAATCGGAATGGAGAGAAAATGACTATCAACTTCTCCGAAGTAGTGGATGGAGAATATAAGCGTACAAATCAGATAACTGAACTGTTCCCCGAAAGTCATGTATCTTTAGGCGATATATTAGACAAGTATAACGCTAACTATGAGTAAGAAATTAACCTATTTGGTTATCCATTGTACAGCCACTCCCGAAGGTAGGGAAGTTACATCAGATGAAATAAGAAAGTGGCATACATCCCCATCACCCAAAGGTAGAGGATGGAAGCAGGTAGGTTATTCAGACATGATACACTTGGATGGAACTTTAGAAAACTTAGTGCCTTATAACAATGATGATATTGTAGATGCTTGGGAGATAACAAATGGAGTAAAAGGATATAACTCAATAAGTCGTCATGTTGTTTACGTAGGTGGAGTAGATGCAGATAATGTAAGGAAAGCTAAGGACACCCGAACATGGTTGCAGGAGTTAAAGATGATAACCTACGTTAAGGAAACTATTGCACGACATCCACACATTTTAGTTGGAGGTCACAATCAGTTTAATAACAAAAAGGCTTGCCCATCTTTCAATGTCCCCTCATGGCTTCGAGCGATAGGGATACCCGAAAAAAACATTTACAAAGGATGAAGAAGATAATAAGCATTATTCACGGTTGGTGGAATTATACGTTCCCTGATGTGGAAACCGAGAGGTTGGCAAAGGAAAGAGCATCCATATGCTCAGGATGCATACATAGTCGCATTTCCTTCACAGAGATTATTAAGGATAAGCGCAACCCCCAAATATCGGGTAGGCATTGTGAGATATGTATGTGTCCTTTAGCTACAAAGATACGGTCATGGGAAGAAAGCTGTGCGCTTGATGAACCTAAGTGGAATGGCAAGGTAAAACCTAAAAGAAAGTAACGTTAAATATAAAAACAGAAACTATGAGATTATTGAGAAACCTTATTTTAGTAGAACCCGAAGATGTTACTAAGCTAAATCACGGATTAATTATGGCAGATTTAGGCACTACTACCATCGCCCCTATTGTTGGAACAATAATACAAAAGGCTGATAAGGCAAGAGATGTAAAGGTTGGGCAGAGGGTTATATTTGAACGTGGCTCAGGCTTGAAATACGATATTGACGACAAGGAATTGCTAATGATGAGGGAAACCGATATAATGGCTATTATTCCAAAAGATTCTGTATATTTGCAAAAACACCAAGTATGACAGCAAACGAATGGTGCGTAAGGCTTAGAAGGGCAGTAGAGCGTGGTGGCGTAGCATCAGACGATGCAAGAATGACACTCCGTTATATCTATTCTCTACTAAATACATACCGTAATACCAATATAAAATATGCTACCGATTTCGGGAAAGAACACACTTTGCTCAAATATGTAGAGCAAGACTATGGAGTTACCCCTTTATGTGAGGTAGATAAAGCGGAGAACCCTCTATACACTTGGGGATGTACCGTAAAGAAGGTTTGTAAAGTTCCTCGATTCTTATCCTTGCCTATGTATAGGGCGATAAGCTACGTAGGGGTGATTGACAGAGGTATGCCATTTATGTATGCTGAACCTACGGACATTAGGATGAAGCGAAAGACAAAGATAGGCTCTATGTTTAACTATTGGTATATGCGTGGAGATAGCCTTTATGTTGTTCCTTCGGAAGAATTAGAGGATATTGAAGTGATAGACATTCGTGCTGTATTTGCAGACCCATCAGAGGTAGACGATAGAATAAACCCCGACTTTGATGTAGAGGGTTATACAATAGACTACCCAATGCTTAGTACCACAGAGGACGAAGTAGTGCGCTTTATATTGCAAGAGTTAGGGCTTACAATTCAGACCCCCACCGATTTGCAGAATAATGCAAGGGATGATACATAACCGTAAGGATGTTAGAAAGAGATATTATTTCCCAAATTGCAAGGGAAGAAAAATTAGACGAAAAATTGGTAAAAGGTTATATTCGTTCCTTTTGGGAAGGAATACGTTTAAGTGCTGAGAAGTACGAACCTATTGCCATAAAAGACATCTGCGAATTTAGACTACACAAATATATCTTCAAGCATAAAGTTTTAGGGAATGATATGCCGATGCCTGACGGTACTCGCCAAGCAATAGAAAATGCTAAAAAGACGACCCATAACAGCAGAAAACAAGTAGGACACTTACAGCACTACCGAATAGGAAATGATGTATTCCGATTAGGATGGATACAAGAGATTGTCGGAGATGAAGAATTGTTGGTAAAACCTGTTGTGGAGATGAAATCAAGGATAGTAAAAGGTCGAAAGGTTTGGGATTGGGGAGTTATCTCGGATGATATAGAGGAAATTGGAGCAGAGCAGTATTCTGCAAGTGGTTCTATCTTCTCTTGGCTTAAAAAAAAGAACCTCAACCCTATTGCTACTCCAAAGGGGTTACACAGGATATGTAAGTATTATTCAGAATAATTTGGTGGTTTGAGTATTAGTTATTAACTTTGTCAAAATGAAACAAAAAGTTTTTTGCGAAAAACATGGTTTTGGATATGTTGATTTTATATTCACAACCTACAAGTATGTTTTAGATTTTAGATACAATAAAGCAAAAGACGAAAAAAACCTAATGATGGTAAGGTTTGAAAAAGAAAAACTTTTAATCATGTGTAGTTACTATCCACCAGCAACCGTACATAAAAAACATTACAATACCAAACTTCAACTTTTAAATTAAACAACTATGGAAATACTAATTGTTATTTTACTTATGATTTCGGGGGCTTCTTATGGGATAACGCAAGGAATTTCATTTCATTACAATAGATACTCCGAGTTTAACCTTAACCCCTTATTTTGGAATCCTGAAATATCATGGAAGAACAAGTACAAGATAGGCTCAACAACCGAACCTGCCTTTTGGGGAAGTACAACAATATTTGTATGGCTTACTGATGCTTATCATCTATTTGGAATGATTAGCCGATTTATATTAATAGCATCTATTGTCTTTATTCCAATCCCCGAATATTCATTTTTTGAAAGCATAGCAATGCTTATAGGGATATATGGTTCTTGGATGATAGGATTTCACATAACTTACAGATAATGAAGAAAGTAAACTTATGGACACCGCACCCTACTGATGGCACTTCTTTTTATAGAACATGGGGGGTGTTTAATCAAATAGCAAGGAATGAAAACTTGCCTATTATTTTTGAAAGCACCAACAAAGGGGCGTGGAGTGATTTTATGGGGTATGACCTTATATTCATGCACCGCCCCCACGATATGAGCCATGTAAAGTATTGCCAATTAGCAAAGCGATATACAAAGCTATGGATGGATTGGGATGATGATATTCTTAATATTCCAACTTACAATCCTACGCATAGTTCTTACAAAACAAACTCTATTGTAGAGTTGGTACAGTTAGCCGATATGGTAACAACAAGCACCGACCCATTAATGGATAGCTATAACGCTGATGGTCATGTAATCAATAATTACATCCCATTAGACGTAAAGTACAATAAGCCAATGCGCACCGATAAGTTCCGCATAGTGTGGAGGGGGAGTAATACACACGATATGGATTGGTACACACACATAGGCGATGTAGTGAAGTTCTTAAATGGCAAGAAGGATGTGGAGTTTGTCTTAATAGGGGATGTCCATTTCTCTATCGAGCAACAAATAAACACCTACTGCGGTATTCGCAAGATAAAGGGCATGGACACATCTACTTACTTTGAGTTTCTACAAGGCAATCAGATTGGGGATGTATTATTTGTTCCGTTACAGGAAAACCTGTTCAATAAAAGTAAGAGCGATTGTGCTGTGCTTGAAGGATTGGTGAATGGAATGATAAGCATTACTCCCGAATGGAACAACAGCGATAGCTATACATATAAGGGTAAAAATGTGTATAGTGCTTTAAATAAGGCGTATAACACTTGGAAAGATGCCTACCCCTCTATGAGCGATGAAATAATCTCTCAGCAGGAAAAAGCGAAGGAACGTGCAAAAATAAATTATCAGAAACGTTTGGATATATTAAAAAACCTATTATCTTTGTAAAAGATGGCACTAATAAACATAGCTGTTTATGATACAGTCGAAAACAAAAGAACAGATTATACTCGTAGGACTTTAGAAAGTTTAGAAGAGCGGGTTGATTTTGATAAGCACCGATTGGTGGTTATTGATAACGATAGTTGTTATGCAACAAAGGTTCTGCTTTCCCATATGCAGACACGCATGGGGTTTACCCTGATAACCAACCAACAGAACGTGGGGACTGCTAAAGCCATTAATCAAGGCTTGGCTCTCCGCAATGTTGGAGAAAACGCTATTAAGATGGATAACGATGTTGTTGTTCACAGCGATGGTTGGGTGGACTTAATGGAAGAAGCGATAGCGAGAGAACCTAAGATAGGTGTTATCGGATTAAAGCGTAGGGATTTAGATGAAAGCCCCCATAGAACAGATTGGGCGCAAAGTAAACTGCATATGATACCGCAAGAGAAAGGACAGCGATGGATAGTGGTAGAGAAGTGTCGACACATCATGGGTACTTGTACTATGTTCTCGTCTGCTTTAATAGACCGCATTGGTGGCTTGTATCAGCTTGATGGGGTGTACGGCTTTGATGATAGTTTATATAGCATACGCTCGTCCATAGCAGGTTATTGGAACGTCTTTTTATGTGGTGTAGATTTAGACCATATTGACGTTGGTGGAGATGATTACACTAAATGGAAGCAGAAGTACGCAAGCGAGTTTATGCCTATTTACACCAAAACGGTAGAGAATTACCGAGATGGTAACAAAGATATTTTTCACGAAATTAAATAAAAACAATGGTAAGATTAACATCAATTAAGGCTGACGTTTCAAAATTGAAGCATCAGATTACAGAAACAGCAAAGGGTACAAGGGTTATCCAATTCCCAATAGACCAATTCTATGAGGGTGCTAAAGGCATCTACTTAGACCTTATGGGAGAGGTAAATGACGAGGTAGACCAATACGGCAATAACGGTGGTGTTTGGCTTGGTCAAACTAAGGAACAGCGTGATAACAAAGAAAATAAGTTATATTTGGGGAATACGAAGGTAATTTGGTCGGGAGAAGCCACACAAAAAAGCAATAATAGTGGTAGCGGTAATAGCACTCCTGCTTCAAGTTCGGATGACTCGGATGGTTTACCCTTCTGATAAAACAAAAAGGTTATGTTATTAGATAAATATCTTGATAAGATGCGAATGGCATCAAGGGCTTGGGATGAAAACCCCGAAATGAAGATAGTTTGGTTGCGTACTGCGGAGCGTATTGTCGAGGAACTGCAAGGAGAAATCCTTGACGATATATCTACTATGGTTTCTAATATGCCTACTTATGCGGTTGTAAATGAAGCTGAAATTCAAGACATCAGCGATGATGAGAATTACTCACCAAACATACAGCCTTCGGTATTAAAAGAAGATTTGATAAGCGCAATTAAAAAGATGAAACATGGTAAGAGTAGCGGTGTGGAACGACAAGGGTAAGCGTAGAGAAGAACCTGTTTTTTACGAAGGTGACTTTAGGCAGTATGTAAAGAAAGATAGCTATGCTGTTTATTTCTTACTCCGAAATCCCAAAACGCACGAGTGTATAATGTCGCCTTTATACAACTTTGGCAGACCTATATTTATGAAAGACAACAATGGTTCTTTTGAAATGGGGTTTATCGGAGAGAATTGGGAGTATGAGGATGATGAAAAGAAGGTGTATAAGCAAAGGTGGGATATTACCTTTGGTCAAGAGGATAGGGGTGAGGATGATATTAAAATAGCAGAAACGGTATCGGTAGCAAGCACTACTAGATTGTATTCAGACGATGACTTGAAACTGTAATGATAAGTATGAACGAAATTGCATTTAGAAAATGTGTAAGGGCAAAAGGAAGGGCAATCCCTTTTTCAAGAACTGATGGTTCGATAGAGGAATGTTTATGGATGGGAGATGTGAAGTTGGTTTGTTATAAGGGCGATGTTATATGCAAAGACCAAGATTATGCAGACCTTTCCCCTAAAGGGAGAACTATTACATCTAAGAGGTATCTAAATCAAATGAAGGATGCCGTAATGAGTGCAAATATTTCGGAACTTACAGAGGCAGATTTTTTCAAGAAGCGTATAAAAGGGGTTTGTCGTTTCGGAGATATGCTACACGATAAACTCACCGAAGAAGATAAGATGACGATTCTAAAGGATTTGTCCGAAAAAAGCCCTAAAGAGGTAGCATTAATATGGGACTTATCGGAGTGGTATTGTAAATCATTGTATTATAAAAACAGAAAAAAAGAGTATTAATTATGGCATGGAGTGTATTAAACCCAACAGGAAGCAGAACAAGTAAGTTAAGAGAAGTAGACTGGAAGAAAAGGTATAGGGATGTACTATCTTCTTTTGACTACAAGGAAACTCAAAGACTACGAGAGCAGAATAAGGCTCTAACAAAAAAGATTAATGAACTGACGTACCTATTGTCGGTACACCGAAAGAAAGACAACCCTGTACCAATAGAGGTTGTAGATGAACTTGTGGCAAATTTATGCAATATTCCAATTAAAAACCTTTACGCTAAAAAATTATCGGGTTCAATCCGAGCAAAGCATATCATTCGGTTTATTGCATATCATGGGTATGGGATGAGTAATAAGTCGGTAGGATGGAGATACGGCAAGACATCGCATAGTAATGTAGTAAATTCTAAGAGCAAGGTTTTGGATTGGTATCGAGTAGACGCTTTAACTGATGCAGAGATTAGCATTATTAAGGAATACACCGATAGTAAGATTTTTGACGGCTTATAAAAAACAAGATTAATGGAGTTGCATGAATCAGCACTAATACATCTTTTGGTAAAGATTGGATTAAAACAAGGGGCAGATAATGCTTTTGCTCTAAACTCTGATGCTAACATGGATGACGATATTATTCCATCCCAAGCGAAGGAGGTACATTTATTGTTTTCTAAGTATATCAAGTTCCCTGATGATGAGTATGAGATAACCTTTACTCCTGATGATACTGACGAAGATTTAGATGATGAGGATTGATATAAAGCCATTAAGCGTAAATCAGGCATGGAAGGGTAGGCGTATTAAAACTAAGCAATACAAGGACTATGAGAAGGCGTTGTTGTTATTGTTGCCAAAAACCTATAAGATAGGAGAGCCTCCATATCATGTAGAATATACCTTTGGCTTTAGTAGTGTTCTTTCTGATGTAGATAATCCTGTGAAGTTGGTTCAAGATATTTTGCAGAAGAAATACAAGTTCAACGATAAGGACATTCAATCTTTTTGCGCCACTAAGGAGAAGGTAAAAAAAGGCGAGGAATATTTCTCATTTGAAATAACATCTGCAAACTAAAAAAAACACCATGATTAATTGGAAAGACTACACGGCACGAATTATACGTTTATCAGCATCGGGGAAAAGTTCTGCTGAAATATTAGAAATACTAAAGACAGAAAACAAGTCAAAGAGTATTATCTTCCCTAAGAGTGCAGAAAGAACTATTCGTAGAATAGCATCTAACGAGAAGGAGATTATCTCTAACATAGCTTCTAATGATAAGGTAGCAAATGATTGTAAGATTTTAGTCTTTGATATTGAAACCTACCCTTTTTTAGCTTACTCATTTAACAAGTGGAAAACCAATATTAACGATGACTTTATCGTACACGATTGGGGGATGTTATGTTGGTCGGCAAAGTGGTTATTCTCCGATGAAGTAATGTCGGATAAAATGACCGAAGAAGAATTAAATAATTTGGACGATAGTAGGATTTCACGCTCTATATGGGAGTTGATTAATGAGGCAGAAGTTGTTATTGCACACAATGGGGTAAAGTTCGATATTAAGAAGGTTAATACTAAGTTTTTGGAATACGAGATTGGCAGACCATCTCCATATCAAGTCATAGACACCTTAATCCATGTGCGCAAGAGGTTTGCTATAACATCCAACCGCTTAGACTATATTGCTAAAAACTTCTTTGGGATAGAGGGTAAGCTACAAACGGAAACGGGGTTATGGCGAAGATGTATGGATAAGGAATACTCGGCATTAGAATTTATGTCAGAATATTGCGACCAAGATGTTAGGGTATTAGAAGATGTCTACTTGCTTATGAGAGCATGGATAAGCCCACACCCCAACTTAGCTTTATTTTCTGTTACTGAAAGCGATGGATGCCCTGTGTGCCTTTCTGATGAAAGGGAGTTTACTAGCACCACTTACAATACCTATGTGAATAGATATGAAAGTTATCGGTGCTTAAACTGTGGGCATATTTATAGAAGCAGAACTACGCTTACCCCGTTGAAAGATAACAAGGGAATGAAAGTAAGTACACCTAATTAATCTTTAACGATGAAGTTAGATGAAATAGAAGCCTATTTGAAAGATGCGGAGTTACCCGAATACATACAGATTACAGATGCAGAGAAGGTAACGGATGTTAGGCTATTCATTGATAATCATATCGCTATGCTTAGAGCCAATAGTGGAAACAGAACTTATCTCCCATACTATAATAGGCTTTTAGCACTAACAAAAATATTACAGCATGATAATAGAAGTACCACCGTTTAAGGTAGAAGTAAATAAGGCATACATGACTGACTTCACAAAAGAAGGCGTGGAAGAAGGGTATGTTCAAGCAATCAAGGTAGTAAACAACGACTGTATGCGCTTTTTAGTTCATACCGAGTTCAATGCTATCTACTCATGGCTTCCGATAGAGGCTATCTTTTACGATAAGCAGGGGGGGGAGAATTTATTAGAAACAAGCGTACTACAACCATACACCTGCTTAGAAGCCCCTGCACAATACTTTGTAATACGCTCAATAGAAAATGCAGATGTTATGGTTTTATTGCATAGCGGAAACTATGAAGCCACCTATTTATTTACAGTAGACTACATGGGGGATGGGTTAGCATCCGACCCTGTGCAGAGCAAGACGCATAATGTATGCTACATAAAGGGTAGTAACCAATTATGTGCCGTACCCAACAATAAGATGCTTGTGAGCCGTAGCTATATTAGCGATGCGACTGATACCCCTAAGCACTATAAAAGGCAGACAAAAAGATACTTCGCAGGGGAGTAGTTACACAAACCATAGGAACTGAGAGTAGTAGTCAAAGACTTTTCCTCCCCAATAAGTAATACCCTCAGCAGAGTAATGAATTAAATCTTCCTTATACTGTTCGGGTGTAGTTTGCATTGTTCCATTAGGCTGTAATCCATCAGTCCACAGATAGCATCTGTCGTTAATAAAGATAGGGTATCTTTTTCTGAACTGTTCTACTGTCCACTTGTTCGCCCATCCTGTATAGTAGCAAGAAGGCTCGGAATGTTTAGTAACTGTAGGAGTAAAGTTATAAGTTCTTGATGCTAAATCTATTTGTTTCAAATTAGGAAAATAATCTTCAACCACACCAATGAGTTCTACTAATTTATCTCTTAAAGCAAGGGGGCTATCAGGGAAATCCTTACCACCTCTTAAATCGTCTTGCATAGTCCACACTACATTAACTTCTTCTCTTGTTATTCCGAGAGATTCTAGGGTGTTATCTGCGTGTGACCATACAGATGAAGTAGGGTCTTTCCATTCGTTAATATCCTTAGCAGGGATGCACAGATTTATAATCTTGGTGCTTTTGTCTAAGGAGCGCATTACCACTTCATCAGCTATCTGCTTAGGAACGGAAGCCCCTATAAAGGCGATGACTGCATTTTTTATAAATGGTCTATTTTCCCACTTTCTATTTTTCGTACCTAATGAGGTTGGGTATCCTTCGTAGATACCTTTTTGATTTAATGGTGTTGCTGTAAACATGGGCTAAAGATAAAAAGTAAAGATTAAAATTAAATGATATGGCTTTGAGATATGGAAAATATTTTGTATTTTTGTTTAATAGTAAGATGGATTACAATAGCGACTTTAGGTATGATTTAAAAGTTGGAAAAGTAAAAGAGGATGAATTGGGCGATATATTTAATACCAAGACTATTGAGGTGAAATATGACCTAAAAGCACTTGAAACTAAAAATGTTTTTGTGGAATATTTTAGTAGAGGCTACCCAAGCGGGATAGCTAAAACAAGGGCTGATTATTATTGCTTTTGCTTTGGTTATACATTTCATCTTATAGAAACTTCTTTATTAAAAGAAAAATGTAGGAAATACCTTAATACAAATAGGGATAGACTAGGTGGCGATAATAACACATCAAAAGGGATACTGCTACCTATAAACGAATTATTTTAACAAATAAAATGAAACCTAAAAAGTGTAAGGAGTGCGGAAATAAATTTACCCCCAAGTACAAGACAACAGAAATGTTTTGTAGTGGGATATGCGCTTTTGAATACAAGCAAAAGAACTACCAAAAGCCACACACTCCTATAAGGAAGGTGAGTGATAAGAGGCGTTCACAGCTATACACTTATGCCATGATGAAAAAGAACTTTATGAGTAAGCATAAGACTTGCTTTGTATGTGTTAGGAATGATGCTACCGATGTTCATCATATGAAGGGGAGAGAGAATGAGTTATTACTAGATATTAAGTTTTGGTTGCCTGTGTGTCGGGAGTGCCATCGAAAGATAACGGACGATAGCGCATGGGCAATCCGAGAGGGGTATTCACTAAAAAGGAATGGGTAGAAGCACCTATAAGACCACCAAACATATAGTAGACACGACCACAGGTGAGGTAGTACAAACCGAGCAATGGTATCGTAAAGCTACTGATAGCGATAACTTTGTTAAATTTATGATAGAGCAAATGTATCGGTTGTTTGTATTGACAAAAGGGGAGTACGATGTTCTTTTGGGTAGTATACGGTTTGTAGATTTCGATAGCACCTTTCATGCAGACGCACATTACAAGTGGGTGATGTCGTCACTAATCAATAAGAC
>Ga0208767_1003576_pt1 | contig 11253 bp, 12 predicted proteins | sample VirMetDEL_Mar_21_FD_184514 | JGI IMG/M metagenome (GOLD analysis project Ga0208767, IMG submission 184514) | Aqueous microbial communities from the Delaware River and Bay under freshwater to marine salinity gradient to study organic matter... | ecosystem: Environmental > Aquatic > Marine >... | reverse complement strand
CGGTCGAAGAGAAGCTAGAAAAGTTCCGGTCGTTCTTCAACGAGGACGGGATGTATCTCACCCGTGCCGAGCGTTCTCTGAACGAGAAGAAACAGGCTCTACAGCAGTCCCAAGCGAACCCTGACACCCCGACACTCAGCCAGACATCAGACGGAAAGTATACCGTACACTTGCCGGACGGGACATCGTTCGATGTCGATTCTATAGCAGAGGCAGTCCCTTATTTGGATTTCACGCCTGTCTTAGTAGGGGATAAAAAAGTAGAAGCGACTACTGATAAAGAAACTACTGTCGAAACTTTTCAAGAAGGACAGACTACGCAACCGGTCGAGGCCGGGAGTGAAGTTGCTATCGAGGTAGAACCATCAAGGAAACCTACCGAGACAGCATCTACGGAAGATACTTTTTCCGTTACCGAAAAGATAGGAATTACCGAACCCTACCAAAAACCTGTATTTGATTCCGTAAGGAAAAACTTCAGATCCAGGGGAGATCTACCTGCTGACGCTTTTGAGGCAAGAGTAGATAGCGAGGCTATAAACAACTCCATTAAAAAGGAGGTAGAGTTTAACGTCAAACGTCTTGAGGGGGCGATCAGGAGAGAGATCGGTATTGCTGTTACCCCCAAGAAAACAAAAGCAAAACGGAAACTGTTGCGTGATGCAAACGAGGTTATGGCTGGGGCGAAACCTGTTGATTCGTTGCCAGAGGGGATGCGTCAGACTGTTTTGTCGATGAGGGCGCAGATCGACCAGTTATCTAAACGACTAATAACAGAGGGCGTAGTGCAAGGCGACCTAGAGCAGATAACCAGAGAAAACTTGGGTTCTTATCTGAATAGAAGCTATCGTGTCTTTGATGACCCAAGTTGGGCAAAAAAGGTTCCAGCACAAATAAGAAACACGGCAGCAGGTTTTCTGCGGCGTCAGAACCCTATCAGGGAGGGGGAAAGCAAGTTAGATTATTTAGATAGGATCAACGGGTTAATTAATAAAGAACTGTACCAAAAGGAAAATAGCTCTCTTGAAATCCTTGCTAGGGGGAAGATAGGTTCTAAAAACCTAACAATACTAAAAAACCGGAAAAATATTCCACCAGAAATAAGGGCTTTAATGGGTGAATATGAGGGGGTTATTCAGAACTACGCCAAATCAGTATTCAAAATCTCGACTCTGCTTTCAAACAACAAGTTTCTTGAGAGAGTAAAATCAACCGGGAAAGGCGTTTATCTGTTTGAGGAAGCTAAGGGAGATTTTTACGCAAAAATCTCATCTAAAAACAACCCGTCTATGGCTCCCATTGACGGGATGTATACAACTCCAGAAATAGCGGAAGCGTTCAGCAGGAGGTTCGACCAACAGGCAGCATCAAACTTAGGTAGGCTGTATTTCAGTCTGAACGGTTTTGCTAAATACGGAAAAGTAGTCCTTTCCCCAATTACTCAGGTTAGGAACTTCAACAGTAATACCTTTTACTCTGTGGCTCTTGGTAACATACCCTTTAAAGGGGCTGGTGTTTCCATGAGGGTCAACATGCAAGACGTACTGCCCGACTTCTTGTTAGAGTTTGACCCAAAAAGAGCAGAGTTCCAAGAAGCCCATAAGAAATACACTAGGCTAGGACTACTTAACGAGAGTGTAACCGCTGGGGATTTTGCCGGTTTATTAAAAGACGCATTTGCTGGCGAGATGGACTTGGCGGCATTCAGCGAAAACCTGATTGTCAGAGCATCCAAAAAGTCGATGGATGCTGCGACGAAACTATATCAAGCGGGGGATGGGTTCTGGAAGGTTTCTAACTTTGAAGCTGAAAAAACAAAACTGCAAAAAGCATTCCCTAATAGGACTGAAGCAAGCATAGAAAAAGAGGCAGCCCAAATAGTAAGAGATCTCACACCTACTTATTCTTTAGTTCCCCCTGCGATCCAGAAGCTACGAAGGTTCCCGTTCCTCGGACCATTTGTCTCGTTCGCGTCCGAGGTGGTAAGGAACAACATAAAAATAGCACAAAGGATAACTTACGAACTTAACACCGATGGGTATAAGGAAATCGGGGCTAAACGACTAGCGGGATTCGTATTCGCCCATTCAGTAGCTTGGTCGATTGTTGCATTTGGGAAATGGGTTACAGGCACCTCTGACGAGGAGGAAGACGCTATTCGGAACCTTGCTGCACCATGGGATGAAAACGCAAACATCCTGTTTTTGGGAAATGACGAAGACGGGCACGTCAGGTTTGTAAACCTTTCTTATGTCGATCCGTTCTCCATGCTCAAGAAACCGTTCGTTGCACTCGGACGGGACGGTGATTTAGAGACAAAAGCGGCAAACGCTCTGGGAGAAATCATCGGGCCATTTCTCGGGGAAGAACTATTATCCAAGGCTTTACTCGATCTATCGAGGAACAAGAACTCCAGTTCTGGGGGGCGGATATGGAACGAGCAAGAGAGTTTCGATTCAAAGGTCGAAAAGATGGCAGCGCATCTAGCCAAAGCTATCGAGCCTGGATTTATCGCTGCCGGGAAAAGAACCTACATGGCTTACACTGGTGAGGAGGGGACATGGGGGGCGGCCTACCACCTTAAAGACGAAATAATTGCGAATACTACCGGCAACAGAATTGTTGGGATCTCACCAGAAACGTCTCTGCTGCACAGATCTAGGAGTTTTGCTTCTGACACTTCTGATGCGGTTGGTATTTTTACATCCGTAGCGACAAGACCTGGGAAAGTGTCACCAGAAGACCTTTTGGATGCTTACAACCAAATGGAAACCTCCAGAGAGAGATTATTCAGGTCGTTCAACAACTCGTTCAGATCTGCTATTCTTTTAGGGTTACCAGAAGAACAAGCTATTGCAACTGCAAGAGCAGGGGGCGTCACAAAAAAAGTTCTGAATCAGAAAGATTACGAACCATACAAACTAACTCCGTTCCAGTTAAAGAAATTATCCGATAAAAAAGAAAGGCTTGATCTGATCAAGTCGGTGGTTCCTCAATCTTTAAACTGACAAATCAGAAAACCCAGTTAAAATAACAGTGTCAAATGGCTATCTCAAATACAGATAACAAAGTTACGGCAGTCCTTACCGCCGTCCCGCAGGACATCCCTGTAGGGTTCTATTTCCTAGACGACGAGCATTTGACGGTAACCCGTCTCAGGAGCGGGGTTGAAACAGAACTGACACTAAACGCGGACTATACGGTGGCTGGGGCTGGGGATGAGTCTGGCGGCACCGTCACGGTAAATGCGACAGGTGGAGCGGCAACTGATACCATCGTCGTTACCTACGGCATCCCCACTACCCAGACCACCAACTATAACGAGGGTAGCACCGCACCGGCAGCTACGAGGGAGAGGGTAGCGGACAAGCTGACGATGAAGGTGAAGGAGATCGAGGAGCAGGTTGCCCGCTCGATGAAGTCGAGAGTCACCAGCACGAACACGTTCCCTGACTCCCTTACCGCCCAGAGGTTCTGGTATACGGACTCCAATGGCGACCCGCAGGAGTATACTGCCGGACAGGTGGCGGCACTGTTACTGCCTGAGTATTCAGCAGCGGTAGACCCGGACAAGCCGACGATCACGTTTCCAGACAAGGGTACAAACCCGACCGGCAGGGACTATACCCAAGCCGACTTCACGGGGCAGATAGGTATCCAGTTGGATACGATGCAGCCCTACGTGGCTAACAGCACTAGCGGCAGCGACTGGTCACCTCTTTACCCGCTCGCACATGAACATGTCTACGTGGTCGCCAGCGGGACATCCGCAGACCAAGACGGCACGGCACAAAACCCGTTTGTGGCTACGACCCATGCCGAAGTCCAAGCAGCGATTGATGCAACGCCGGATGGTGGGACGATTCATTTTGCCAGCGGCACTTACCCTATCGGTGACGGGGCTACCGGGATTGTTATCAACGAGAAATCGATTACGATAGAAGGGGCGGGGATCTTCTCAGTAGAAGCCAAGTGGACTGTTTCTACTGCCTATGCAGTCGGAGATATCGTTTGGTCGGCAGCAGACCAGGCAAATGGGAGAAACGGGGACTACTACGAATGCACAAGCGCCCATACATCGGATGCCTCATCCTTCCAGACTGACCTCACCTCTGCTTACTGGGCGCTTTATGTTCCACCTAATCAGACAAGGTTTAAATTCAATGATGTAAACCTTCCATCTGCTGTCTGCACAATGCTCAGTGTGAATACGGGCAGTTATACGGCATCCCCGGCCACTATCATTTTAAGAGATTTTGTGTTAGACGCAAACTGGGGCGAGCAGAGCGACATCACAGACCTCGGGATAAATGGTTGCACAGTATTTGCAACCGAGTCGCTGATCGAACGGGTAAAGTTAGTAAATAATGCGACGACCAGAGACTATGATCCGGCTATTGCATGGGAGAGGTTTTATCTTGGGGTGTGGTCACAAGACGCAAATCACTCCCACCATTCGATAATTCGTAACTGTAAAGTTACAGATACAATCGATACGGGAACCACTGGCGGAGGCACTCACATATTTATAGGTGGACAGCTTAATGGAGACGTGAGCGGCATAGTTGAGGGATGCGTCGTTGAACACCGGAGAGGAGTGGGAATAGGTCTAGGGAAGTCCTCCAAAGGAGTGATTATCCGCAACAACATTGTAACTGCGTTTAGTGCGACAAGCGGCATCCTTCACGATACCTGGTCTAACTCCAACACGATTGTCACCGGCAACATCGTCAAGTGCATTACCTCGGGTGCGTGCATGACCATCGGTACGGACGGTCTTAATTTCAACTCTAAGAACTGGATTATCTCAGACAACATCTTTATTACCGGGAAAGAGTTTTCGGCGACAAACCAAGGTGCGTTACGTGTTAAATCGAACTTGGAAGGCTGTATCATCAGGGGGAACATCTTTGATGTCGATCAAACACCAGGATCGACTGCGGCATACAGCAGGGCAATCAATGTAAAATACAATTCCAAACCGTTTATCTACGGTAACATCTACAATGATGACAGCAGCAACATCGGTTATTATGCTGATTTTGTCTTTTCGTCGTTCGATGCTTGGGCGACTGGCACAGACTACGTTATAGGTGAAGTATTAGCTGATACCGGCAACCCAGACCGTTCGTTTATCTGCAACACCGACCATACATCAGGACCGACATTTGCTGGCGATTCGGCGAAGTGGGATCTCTACGAGGCAGCCCCGCTAGTGGAGACAGGCAACTATGGGTTTAGTGGTGCGCTTACAACCAACCGGTCAGAGACAGAAAAGATTTGTATCTCGTTGGATGATAGTTCCACCGGCATTTACAGGACGGGGGAGGACATCGCCTTTCCGATCCCGCACCTCTGTAAAGTCACCGCACTCAGATTCCGGTGCAACGAACTACCTACTGCGACCGGGGTAACAATCGACCTGAAAGTCAACGAAGACTGGAGCGGTACTGCAACCACGATACTCACCACACCGATGGTTTTGTCACCATCCTCCTATGAGGGTAGCACCACAAGTATTGCTGCCCCGTTGGTACAGGGGGACAGTAAGGGGATTTTGACCCTTTCCGGTGGTGACGGCACCTGTAAAAACACATTTGCAATCATCGAATACGAACGAACCTCTGAAAACGTCCTAACTGACATCGCACCATAAACCATGAAAAGAATCGCACTAACCTTACTTATCAGTTGCATTGCAACACTCTGCGCTCTCTTGGGAGCTTGCCAGACGATTGATCCTGTTGTCAGCATCAACCCTGACGGGACAGTTGCCGTATCGGACTCTGAGACTGGAGTAACTATTCTAGTCCCCGCATTCACGCCCAGTAAATGAGCTACAGCAGCACCCATAAAGCCTTAACCCTCCGTCTCAAGGAGGCTGGGATTGACCACTTTTCAGCAAAGGAGGTGCTGACGATGGGGGCATCGCACTATGCGTCTAGGTCTAAGGGCTACGGGTTGAACACACTGCCGCCGGACGAACTGCTGCCGAATATCATCCCGGCCATGAAAGCACTTGAGGCGGCGAGGGTAGATCTGGGCAGACCGGTAGGAATCAACTCGACCTACCGCAGCAACGCATACAACGAGGCTATTGGTGGGGCATCCAAGTCCAAGCACAAATACTTCCAAGCTGTTGACTGTTTCGCCTACGACCCGCAGTATCTCGACAACCTTTACCGGTTGCTCGACTCTGCGCGAAGGCGTGGCGAGTGGGTAGGTGGGCTTGGTGGCTACAAAACTTTCGTCCACATCGACTGTGGGTCGGACTACAACAGAACCTGGGGAACTAAACTTTAACCAAACAGAACTATGGCAAACCCAATTACAACCAATACAGATACGGACGATACATTCAGCAACCCAGCAGAACTCTGGGGCAGGAGGGTGGTCGTTGGGGTATCCGGTGAAACTGGAACTTTCGGGACTCTGATCGTTCGATACCTAGTAGGCACAGACGAGTGCAAGTTCGACCAGACGGATGAACCGACATTTACCAGTGGTGGTGGTGTTACTGTGACGATCCCACAGGGAGCTACTGCACTGCGATTCAAAACCACGGGGTCTTCCGGTGCGAGTATTACCTACAGCTACACGAAGATCAAGAACGACGCCACCTACTGATGCCATCCCTCTCAGGTTCACTAACGGGGAAGAAGTCCCCGGCAGAGATCGCAGCTAGAGAGTTGCGTATCTCTGAACGTGAACTGAAGGAGAGGCAAGAGGCAGACTTGAGTATCGCGGACGTTTTGTTCAGCGAACTCTGGTGGAACGAGATAACCAACCAGAGGAATAACTTCAGGAAGACTGGCAAGTTCTTAAAAACTCCGAACAGCACCCCGGACGGTGATAAGTTCCACTTCAAGTTTTCTTACGATGGTGAAGAAATTGACTCACATTGGGAGGTGACTTGGGACCAGAAAAAGGCTAAAGCTACCAAGAGGAAATGGACTACAAGCCATTAAGTAATCCGGATGACCTCAAGATCCCACAGCCTGAAGGTCTTGTCGAACGGGTTGGGACGACCGAAGACCCTGCGGCTGGAGGTGGTAACTTACTACTAGAGAGCGGTGACCTTATTCTGTTAGAGACGGACACGGGAGGCACGGATAATATCATCCTAGAAAGCAACTAGACATGGCGGATACTAAAGTTTCAGATTTACTCGATGGGTCGCCCCCACAGGGGACGGACGAAATCCATATAGCAAGGGCGGGTGCGGACAAGAAGTTGGATATCTCGACCCTACTTTCCCGCTCCAACCACACGGGGGAGGAGCAGACAGCGGACATTGCAGACGGTGCGGTTACCTACGCAAAGATCCAAGATGTCTCGGCAACAGACAAGCTCCTCGGGAGGTCTACAGCCGGGGCAGGGGATGTGGAGGAGATTACCTGCACATCTTTCGCCCGGGATGTCCTCGACGACGCCGATGCAGCCACCGCACGCACGACGCTGGATGCTGCCGCTTCCTCCCACACGCACGACCCAACCACGGATGTCGAGATCGGTAGCGCCACGGCTGGCAACCAACTTACGGTAAACGAAGCGGGAACGGCGCTGGAGTATGGACTAGCCAGCAAATACCTTCTTGTCCGCAAAGCCACCGCTGGCACAATCGCCGCAGGACGCCCCGTTTACATCGACTCCTACAATCCCGCCGGATACGTTGAGGTCGAAGAGGCAGACGCATCCAGCGCCGCCACCATGCCAGCAGTAGGACTTACCTACGACAGTATCACCAACGGCGGTTCAGGCGGGCGCGTTCTGATTTCCGGTAACTTTACCGGCCTAGACACCTCCTCATTCTCCGAAGGGGATGCCGTCTATGTCTCCACCACAGCAGGGGAGCTAACAGCGACTAAACCCGTCGCCGCAAACCTCATCCAGAAAATAGGTCAAGTCGGACGCTCTGACGCTTCTAACGGTCAGCTAGTGGTATCCGGAGCTGGACGCTCAAACGATATCCCTAACTTCACAGCCGCCGACAAATTTTGGTATGGCGGGACAGACGGGGTATCGACCGAGGGGGATCTCGGCACCGGGGTAGTCACCGCATTGGCAGTTAATGTTGGCAGTGCTGGGGCAGTAGTCACCAATGGCGGGGCACTCGGGACACCGTCTTCTGGCACACTGACCAACGCTACCGGATTGCCGCTCTCCACTGGCATCACTGGGGCACTAGGGGCAGACCTTGACTTCGACGGCAACAACATTGCTGATTCTGGTGTTCTATTCCAAAGGGAGCAAGCAGCGGCTGATGGAGATGTCACCAACCAGGGGCAGTGGTGGACAAAAACGGCAACGCCTAACCTTCCCTATTTTACCGCCGATGATGGAACCGACCTGTCTCTCGGTAGAATGTGGTATACGTTCTTCCTCGGGGCGAACGACTTCGTGGCGACGGCAAACGAAACTAGGCTACAATGGACTGCACCAGCGGCAGGGAAAATTTGGGCAGTGGCAGCAGCAGCAAACACAAACGTGGTCACCTCCTCGCTCCAGATGGACGTAGAGAAAAACGACGAAACAATCCTTACCGGCACGTTAGAGATTTTAACCTCAACCAAAGTAGACGATAACGGCCACTCGATCGCATCCGCGCCTCTCCCAACTTCGTTTGCCGCAGCAGACGTTTTAGACTTCGACATCGACCAGTTCGACTCCGGTGGTGGAGGTGCCGGAGTCCACATCGACCTGCTTATCTCCTGGGACTAAAAGTCTATTTAATCGGAACCAGAACTTAATACTATGGCTATCAATTATCCCGTACCGCCCGAAGCTAGATTTACGATCTACGACAAGTCCATCAACTCGATCATCGCACGTAACCAGAGATGGCCTAGGGCAGACGGCATGGAAATCGAGGGGCTGGCGAACAACATCGTCTACCTACAGGAGACGACCGACGCCAAACCAGACTTCGACTCCCGCCTCTACCGGCTAGAGCAGAACGAAACGCTCGACGTGCCGAACAACACTGCCACGAAGACGTGGACGAGCGTGGCGAGGAGCGTCGAGGAGCGGGTTGTGAGCGCCGAGAACAAGGAGGTGGAGGAACTCGGCAAACACATCGACCTCAACCGCACGATCATCGAGACTCAACTGGTGGTTACTGCCATCTTAAATCATATAGGAGGTCTCCAACTCCCCCCGAAGGTAACCAAGTTCGTTGACCAGTACGAGGCGACCGGCATTAAAATCTGGCGCAATCGGGACCGTCTTAAATCTATCTTGAAAGAAATAAACGACGGATTAGACCCCGACCTTGATGCCGGGTGGGAGGAACCCCCAGCCCCTCCAGTAGTCGATCCTGAGATCTAATGCCCGACAACTGGTTACTTGAGACTCCATCGATGATTATTAATCCCTACAGGTTCGCTGGCGGAGGCGTCACCCCCGTAGATCCCGGCGCCGGAAACCTCGTTGCCCATTGGGCTATGGACGAAACTTCCGGCTCGACAATGGAGGATGAAACGGGATCTCATGACGGGACTTACAAAAATAGTCCGACACTGGCTGCTTCCGGAGTGGCCGGAACGGCTGTAGGATTTAATGGGACTAATGAGTATAGCGATGCCAGTTCAAGCGCGCTCCTGACAACGTCTGGAACTGGAGCATTTAGTATATCGGTTTGGGTCTACCCGACAGCTACGTCTGGCAATGGATCTATAATCACACAGTATCTAGGATTATTGAATAATAACCGTTTTTATTCCTACGTCATACACGGCGCATCTACAGCCAGGGTAGGTACATTTTGGGGCAATGGAGGCGCGTTTTCGACGACTAGTAGAAATGGCACACTAACATTTCCTAATAACACTTGGTCGCACGTTGTGATTGTTAGGGACGGGGCGAGCTTAAATTACTACGTGGATAGCGTTGTTCAGGAGATCACCCTCGACGAAAGGCCAGTTTTGAATACGGGGAACCTAATTGGGGCTCGGTGCACAAACACCACAACATACAATGCTGTACCGCTAGACAGCTACTACGGGGGGAGGTTTGACGAATTCCGCATCTACAGTGACGCTCTCACCGCCGCCGAGGTGCTCTACCTTTACCAGAACCCCGGAGGCTAACATGACGACTAACCGAACGAGCACCCAGTCGGAGGTGAATTACCTTTTCAATTCCGGCAGCGGCAGAAGCTATGGAGACCTCTAATGCGCCTCACCAACACACACTTTGCCTTCGCCGCCGCCATCGCCGCCCTCGGGATGACAGGTATCGTCGGCTGGGCTGTAGGTAACCCCTTCCTCCAGGGGACGTATGCCGAGGGTGTCGTCCCTATGCAGCCAGCTACGGGCGTGGCGTGCATCGGCTGGGCGTGGCGGTGGCTCCTGAGGTGCAGCGGCAAAGCCCACGGTTTCGTGGACGGCATCGTCCCCACCGTCCTCGTATTCGCACTCCTCGGCTATATCGAACCATCTAGCGCCCCTGAGACGGTCGGACACAACGTCCCCTCCCTCGGCACCGTGCTGGGCTTCTTGGTGGCTCTCCTGCCAGCCTCGCGGGCGATCATTATAACCTTAGGTTCCCTGTCCTCCCTAGCTATCGTCGGCCACGTCACAGGCGACCCACGGCTATACTTCTACTTCCCCAGCTACTGCACGGGGATGGCGATCACGACGGCGGTGGCGCTACTCACCATCGCCGCAGCCAAAATCTATAGACTACATGACCGACCGGGAGCAAAAAGTTGAGAAGTTCCGCAACGGTGGGTTCTATTTAACCTCCGATTTACTCACCAAGGGGCTCGTTTGGATCTTGGGCGGCGTTGTGGCATTCATGGGCAACCGAATCGTGGACGAGCAGGACAGCCAGACGGAGAGCATCACCACCATCAACCGCAAGATCGACAAGCTGACGTGGGAGGTCGATATCCTGAACCGCCAGCTCGCAGAGTTCAGGGAGCAGTCAAAGACACTGGCCGCGAGGGTGGCAGAACTTGAGAAAAAAAGTTTATGACCGATCTGATTAAGCCGAAAGAGGAAGAGGCCGAGTACACCGACCCTTGGGCGCAGAGGTTGAGCGCATTCCGCTCCCTCACAGGTCCCATGGCCTCGCTCCTGCTGGTCGGGTTCCTCGGCTGGCGCATGATCGGCGTCCTAGAGGTGGTCCTAGTAGAAGTCCTCCGGCCAGGCGTCGTCGCCCTGGAGGACATGAGAGACACTTACAGCCCAGACGCCGCCAAAAAACGACGGTAAGGGACAAAATCCCACACTTGACCCACACCCCAAAATA
>Ga0208767_1003571_pt1 | contig 11269 bp, 8 predicted proteins | sample VirMetDEL_Mar_21_FD_184514 | JGI IMG/M metagenome (GOLD analysis project Ga0208767, IMG submission 184514) | Aqueous microbial communities from the Delaware River and Bay under freshwater to marine salinity gradient to study organic matter... | ecosystem: Environmental > Aquatic > Marine >... | reverse complement strand
GCTGGTTACGCCACCTGTGTTCGCTACCATGTGGAAGCTGCGCTCTGTTGAGGAGTCCAATGACCAAGGTTCGTGGGCCAACTGGACGCTTGAGAAGGTGGGCCTAGTCGAGGACCGTGACACGTTTATGGAGGCCAAGAGTTTCCGTGAGTCTGTGGCTGCGGGTGAGGCCAAGGCTGCGCCTGAAGATCAGCCAGCTGACAACTCCGTCCAAAGTGACGACATTCCATTTTGAGTATTGGGTTTAGCTAACTTAGCTAAGTCTCGGGGCGGGGCAACAACAGTTCCGCCCCCAACAATAATCAAAGAGGAGCACACATGTCATTGGCGAAAAGATTACTCGTGGCATTCGAAGGCTCGGATGCGGCGTACGGGGAGACGACCGTTGGCGCTATTGGCCGCAAGGGTAAAGCCGAGGCCAAGAGCTTTGTCCGTCGAGGCAAGGTGACAGAGGCCCAGGCCCAAGCTCACATTGACGGCAAGCAAGGTATCGGTGCGATCCCAATTACCACAACACCTGCGAACCAGTGCCGTTTCGGTGCGCTGGACATCGACGTATATGATCTGGATCATGCTGCACTGCAGCGCAAGATACAGGAACTCAAGCTGCCGTTGTTTCACTGCCGCACCAAGTCGGGCGGCGCCCACTTGTATTTGTTCATGCAAGAGTGGCAGCCAGCGTCCGTGATCCGTGAGCATCTGACGGAGATGTCCATTGCTCTTGGTTTCTCTGGCTGTGAGGTGTTTCCAAAGCAGGACGAGATCTTGGTAGAGCGAGGCGACCTCGGAAACTTCATCAACATGCCGTACTTCAACGCGGAACAAACCACCCGCTATGCTTTCAACAAGAAGGCAGAGGCCATGGAGCTCGAGGAGTTCTTGGACAGTGTGGAAAAGAACCGAGTGACGATGCCAGATCTGGATGCGCTTGATCTTGCGGGGTCCAAGGAGCACTTCACTGATGGGCCACCATGTCTACGGCTGTTGGTAGCTACGGGAACTGTGGGCGACATGCGCAACAACACCCTCTTGCAGATGGGTGTCTATGCCAAGCTCAAGTACAGCGACACTTGGGAGAAGGTGGTTGAGCAATACAACCGCGCCTTCATGGAGCCCATGCTGGATTCGCAAGAGGTGCTGGGCATCATCAAGCAGCTGAAGAAGAAGGACTACTTCTACACCTGCAACATCGAGCCCTTCTGTTCACACTGTGACAAAGAGGTCTGCCGCACCAAGAAGTTTGGCGTGGGCGGGGACAGTGAGAGCAAGGCACAGGTTGGTGGGTTAACTGTTATCCTGTCTCAGCCGCCGTACTACTTCATGGATGTGAACGGCAAGCGTGTCGAGCTTACAGTGGACGAGCTGCACAACCAGTCGCTCTGGCAGAAGGCCTGTCTTATGCAGATTAATTTTGTCCCAGCTACGATGAAGTCCCAGGACTGGACGTCGATGCTGAACGGCATGCTCAAGCAGGCGACATACATTGAGGTGGAGCGAGAGCTAACCTTGACGGGGCGCTTCGAAGACTTGACCCGATCCTACTGCAACGGCAGCGCACAGGCGTATGACCCTGCGGAACTGGAGACGGGCAAGCCGTACCACGATGATGGTCGTGTGAAGTTCAAGATTGAGGGGCTGGTTAATTTCTTGAAGAACCGCAACCACCCCTGGGCCGACAACCGTGCCAAGCTGCAGGAAGAAATCAAGCGCCTCAACGCGCATGAGGATTTCAGTGGAGTGCAGCGGTACAAGTTGGCTGACGGCAAATGGAAATCGATCCGCGTTTGGTGGGTTCCAGAAATGAAAGAGGAAGACATCGATCTTCCCGTAAAGGAGATAAACAATGACATTCCCTTCTGATCGTTTAATCACAGTCAAAGACATCTCTGACTACATGCAGGTCACACCGGCTGCTGTCTACAAGTGGATCAAGGACGACAAGATGCCGTCCCCTCTCCGGCTAGGCCAAGGTTCGAGGCCCACGCTTCGCTGGTCACCACAGGTGATCAATACATGGCTGGAGGAGAACACATCATGATTGAGAACAGCACACAGATCTTTGGACCTCCAGGCTGCGGTAAGACGGAGCGGCTGATGCAGATCATTGAGCAGCATCTCGAGGCTGGCATGAATCCGCAAAGCATTGCGTTTGTTTCGTTCTCTCGCAAGTCGATTCAGGAGGCGAAGGAACGGGCCAAGGCGCGTTTTAATCTTGACGACAAGCAGCTGGTAAACTTCCGCACTCTGCATTCGACGGGGTTCTCTGGTCTGCAGATCAAAAAAGATGATGTCATGAACCGTCCAGACTACGAAGAGCTAGGCCGGATGTTGGGCGAGGACTTTGTTATGAACGCGCAGCCGGAGGACGGCATGTTGATCCCGTCGGACCTGCGCCGCGGCAGCAAGTACATGAGGATCATTGACCGTGCGCGTTACCGCATGATTGATCTGGGCCAGGAGTGGAAGGAGCATGACACCTCGGACCTGTCCTTGTTTAAATGCAAGCAAATCTATGACCAGCTGATTGAGTACAAGTCGAAGCTTAGTAAGCTGGACTTTGTGGACATGATCGACGTGTATATACAGACGTGTACACCACCCAGTCTTCAGGTCTTGATTGTGGACGAGGCTCAGGATCTGACACCCTTGCAGTGGAAGATGATCCAGCACATGGCAACCAACACTGACGAGGTGTGGATTGCGGGGGACGATGACCAAGCCATCCACCGGTGGACGGGCGTTGATGTTAAGCAGTTTATAAGCATGTCTCCGAACCGGATCGTTCTGGAGCAGTCTTACCGTTTGCCCAAGAAGGTGTTCGACGTTGCCCAGCGCGTGGTGCGCAGGATCAAGGACCGAGTACCGAAAGAGTACGCACCAACGGATCGTGAGGGCTCTGTCACTTGGCACTATGATGTGACCCAACTGCCCTTGGACACCGGGTCTTGGACGCTGATGTGCCGGATTAACTCATACGTTAACAGCATGGCCAAGCAGGTCGAGGAGATGGGGTACTACTATTCTGTGAAGGGCAAGCCTCCGATTACCAAGGAGCAGGCTGCGGCGATCCAAACATGGCGCGACCTTGCTGCCGGCAAAGCTGTCGAGTTGTACAGGATCCGGTACATGTACGAGGCAGTGCCCAAGCAGGGGGACAAGGCGGTTGTAAAGCGCGGCGCCAAGAAGTTGCTGGACGCTGCCGATCCAGAGGGTACTTTGACTATGGCAGACTTAGCCAATGAGTTTGGTTTACTCGAGCAGCCTAATCTATTGGGCGAGTACAGAGATGCGTTTGATGTACTAGGATTTGGTAGGAACATGCAGACGTATCTGCGCCGCATCGAGAACTCAGGCGAGGATCTATCCAAGCCGCCGCGCATCAAGTTGTCCACGTTCCATGCCATGAAGGGCGGCGAGGACGACAACTGCGCAGTGTATCTTGGCACTACCAAAGCGTGTGAGGAGACATCATACCCTGACGATGAGCATCGAGCGTTCTACGTTGGCATCACCCGTGCGCGTGAAAACCTGCACATCATTGAAAGCAGAAAGAAATATAGGTATCCGTTATGACTCCATTTAACGCCGTCGCAACACTTCTAGCAGAATTTTCAGATAAGACTGACATCAGCCCGGAAGTCCGAAAGAAGATGATGAAGAAAAGATTTGACGAGTTGGTGCAGGAAATTCTTGCTGCGGAAAACGAAAAGGTTGGTGACCCACCCCCTAGTCTTAGGCCTTGGAACTATGAATGTTCTTGCGGTTATGAGTGGGTTTGTTGGTGGGACAAATATTCACAGGACATGTGCGAGAAATGCGGCAAACACGTTTTGCCTGAAAAGGGGACGATACAATGAAACGAGATCAAGTGTTAGCCACCGCCGAAGGGTATATCAATGGCCAGAGGGCCAAGGACTACGGGGATGCATACGATAACTTCGAGCGCATCGCCGAGGGCTGGAACATCGTAATCAGGAACGCCATGACCACTCATGGACACATCACACCGCAGCACGTTGCGCTGATGATGGACTGGGTGAAGACGGCGCGGCTGCTCAACGATCTGAGTCATGACGATTCATGGATTGATAAGTGTGGATACAGCGCGTTGGGTGCAGAGTTTACCGACAGGGAGAACGAGATATCGAAGCGTTTGGATGAATACTTAAAGATAAAAGGCTGAGGAACATGGCAAGAGACCGTAAAGATAAGAGCACTATTTCATTCTTCGAACGCATGGATTTGGGCGAGAAGCTTGTGCCGGACTGGAACATCCCACCGGAGTTTCCTGACCTGACAAAGTATCCTCAGATTGCGATTGACCTCGAGACATGCGACCCCAACCTGATGACCATGGGCCCAGGCTGGGCGCGTAAGGATGGTTTCATTGTTGGCATCGCTGTAGCTGCGGGCGACAATGCTTGGTACTTCCCGATCCGTCACGAGAACGGCCACAACATGGACCCCAAGATGACATTGAAGTGGCTGCGCAAACAGATGGCTACGCCGCACATCGACAAGCTGATGCACAACGCCACCTACGATGCGGGTTGGCTGCTTGCAGAAGGGGTCGAGGTCCAAGGACGGATCATCGACACCATGGTTGCTGCGCCCTTGGTGGACGAGAACCGTTTCTCCTACAGCCTGAACAACCTTGGTCGGGACTACATCGACATGCGCAAGGACGAGAAGATGCTTCGCGCTGCGGCAAAGGACTGGGGCATTGACCCCAAGGCTGACATGTGGCGGCTGCCGCCATCGTACGTTGGAGCGTACGCCGAGCAGGATGCGTTCATGACCATGAAGCTGTGGGACAGATTAAAGACAGAGATCACGTCTCAGGAGCTGACACACATCTTTGATCTGGAGACCTCGCTCATCCCACTGATGGTACAGATGAGAGCCAATGGTGTGCGCGTGGACATTGACAAGGCGGACATCGCCAAGAAGGGGCTGCAGGAAAAGGTTGCAGAGTTAAAGGCTGACATCAAGCACAAGACGGGTGTGGCCATAGAACCGTGGGCCGCGGACAGTGTGCGGCAGGTCTTTGATGCGCTGAACCTAAGCTACCCCAAGACGGACGCTGGTGCTGCCTCGTTTACCAAGCAGTACCTGAACGCTCACCCGCACGAGGTGTGCCAACAGATCGTAAAGCTGCGTGAGTTTGACAAGGCGGACAGCACGTTCATCGACTCGATCCTGCGGCACTCGCACAAGGGGCGTATCCACACAGAGTTTCACCAGCTGCGCTCCGATGACGGCGGCACGGTGACGGGGCGTTTCTCTTCTTCGAATCCCAACCTACAGCAGATTCCTGCTCGGGACCCTGACATCAAGAAGTTGATCCGTGGTCTATTCATTCCAGAAGAGGGGCAGATGTGGGGGTCGTTTGACTACTCAAGCCAAGAGCCGCGGTTGCTGGTTCACTTTGCTGCGTCCATGCCTGACAACATGCGCAGCCCTGTGGTGGATACGATCGTTGAAGAGTACCACAAGGGTGACGTCGACCTACACCAGATGGTGGCGGACATCGCAGGCATCACTCGTAAGCAGGCAAAGGTGGTGAACCTCGGCATCATGTACGGCATGGGCGTTGGTAAACTGGCGGCGCAGCTGGGCGTATCAAACGAGGAGGCCAAAAGCATCATCGAGGAACACCGCGACAAGGTTCCGTTCGTTAAGCAGCTAGCTACAGCTGCAAGTTCGCAGGGCGAGAAGCACGGACAGATCCGCACAATTCTTGGGCGCAAGTGCCGTTTTCATTTGTGGGAACCGACGACTTACGGCTACAATAAACCCATGCCACTCGAGGACGCGCGGAAAGAATACGGTGGATCGCTCAGAAGAGCGTTTACTTACAAGGCGTTGAACAAACTGATCCAAGGTTCGGCAGCCGACCAAACAAAGAAGGCGATGGCTGATTGCTTTGCCGAGGGTTTGGTCCCAATGCTAACTGTTCACGACGAACTTTGTTTTTCGGTGGAAAACGAGGAGCAGTCTGCTAAGATAAAAGAGATCATGGAGACTGGTCTTCCGTTGAAGATACCGTCTAAGGTTGACGACGATATTCCTGCCCTGCGTGGGCTTCCAAATAACTGGGGAGAGGTCGAATGAAATTCGAAACAGAAATCAAAACGCTCGGGTTCAAGGACATGCATGAAGAGCAGGCTCAGGCGCTGCTCAACTTGGTGGACGCAGCTCTTAACCTTGCGGCAGCCACCGATTGTGACATCGTGTTCAACCAGATGCATGAGATTGCTGAAGACACAGTCATCCTGTTCGGTGGCACCGGCATAGATGTAAAGTTCAAGGCGGACTACTGACCGAGAAGCCTCTGTGCAATCTCTGAGTTTTTCAGCTGATCAATCAAATTACCGCCCAACAATGAGGGTGACGGAGGTGTTGTTGCCGCCGGTGCTTGCGGAGCCTGTGGGGCCGCGGGCACTGGCACTGGACCAGTAGCGGGCGCTGGCGCTGGCGCTGCCCCAGAGAACAGATCACCGAGCGGATCGGCCTGAGCCGCGCTTGTGTCTCCAAATAAATCGCCAAGCGGATCGGCCTGAGAAGTCACGGGCGCAGGCTCTGCTTCATCTACAGATTGAGCTTGACGTTTACGGAAGAGCTCGGGAGACAAAGGCTGCAACATGCGTTCCTTAGAGAGCTGCGTTAGTTCGCGAACAGGGATATCCTTAACTCCAGTGAGACGTGTACGGCCCTCTCGAACCTGCAACATCACATCCTTCAAAATCTCTTTTGATGCAGTGCCCGGATAAAACTGCCCGCGCATGATCACACCAACTTCTTTCGAACCCAGTTTAGCTTTGTTTACCAAGTTAATGCGGATTTCTTGCTCACTAAGACCCAAGGTCCGAGCTCCTTGGATATGGTTGTAAAGCTCTGACTGCACACGATACAGGCCGTCGAGATATTCGTTCCACCCCTCTATCATATCGGCAGGTGTGTTGTCTGCGCGGAGGATATTTCTGTTAGCCTGCGTTTTGAGGCTGCTTCGTTTCGGCGAGTACTCTTTACCTACAAACTCGAAGTCTTGCCGCAGGTTGAGTTTCATCGGAGTGAACCCAGTAACCTGACGAGCAAGTTCTTCATACGAGTCGTAGTCCTGACCACGAGCCCCTGGTGTGTTCATCAAAGCTCGGCTCAAACGACCCGGTTCGATTTCACCTTTCTTGCCTTCCGTGGCAAGCTTCAAGTAAGCGGGGGCCAGACTGTCCATGATGTGCGTAAAACCACGCTGAACTTTTGTTCCTAGATCGTCGTTCTCTTCATATATTCTAGAACCCATCGAGGTGACGCCGCCACGGCCAACACCAGGAAATCCTTCGGACGGCAGCGCATCTCGCACACGCTCAAACACAATCGATTCCGAGGCAAACGGATCAGCAAGGGAAGAGATCGAGGACCAAGCAGCACTGGCCAACTGATCTGCTTCAGACGCATCCAGGCGTCCCTTCTCTTGGTATGTTCGAATGGCCGCCGTGACAGCATCCGTAACAAAACTATACGGTGCCACGTAGCTGAGATCCATCCACTCGTAGCTGCCTTCGCCGTCGTTATCAAGAATGACTAAGTCATGGCCGTCGAGGTAGTCAGCAACATTCTCGTGCAGACGATCCATTTGTTCGTCAGTTGTGCCGGTGGCGTTCATTGAAGCGCGGACCATGGCCTTTGGCACCATGGTTGCAACAGAAGCTAATCCTATCATCCTTTGTAGGCCTTCTGCCCGTGTCATACGAACAATAGCATCTGCTTGTTGTTTACCTAAGGCAGCAATAAGCCCCTCATCCGCCACAGCTGACAACTCTCTTAGGGCCTGCGTAAATATATTTGTAATGTTGCGAATGTTTTCCGACGCAAAAGATGTAAAGTTACCAAACGGTAAGGTTCGGTCTACGGCTGTGACAAGGTCTCCAAGCTCGCCATATGTAGGCATAAATGCTTTAGCTCTGTCTGCCGCGATAACTTCATTTGGAGTCAGCTCGACAATCGCTTTACGTTTTGGTGCGCCTTCGGTTGATTTGATAGGAGTTAACGATTCGCTTTTTGTCCGTTTAGCTAAATTAGACCGCTGCATCCAGTCATAAACCGCGTTGGCTTCTTCGTCGGATACAATGTTTGCACCCTTAAACATCTCGTCCAGCTTCGCTTGCTCACCAAGCATAACAGTTGCCTTAGAATATCCGTCGACACTATCAGTGATCCCCTCGAAAAACTTCAAGATTTGTTTTTGACCTGGGAGACTCTCATAAAACTTAATCCCTTTACGGACTGCACCAGAGGCTCCAACTGATGGGCCTTCTGCTTGAAGCTCTTGGATCCTGTTGAGCATGACGTTACTTTCCGTGACACCAGAAGCATCAAGCATTAACCTCATGCGCTCTAGGCCTTCGTCATTAAGGTTACTTGCGTCCCGAAAGAATAATTGTGCTGCACCTAAATTGTTTTGATTGTAAAAACTTGGCGCGTTACCTGTTGCCACACGCATCAAAGCGTTACCCAAAATATCTCGCATGCGGGAAGCCAGATTGGGAATGATCAACATCTTCTGGGACAAGCCTTTGGCTTGGTTCACGATCGCAGCCAGTTGACTCACAGGGTGGGACGACAAAGTCACCGGCGCTGTCAAGCTGGCGTATATCTCTTCAGGTACATACTTCCCACTCATCTCTCCGAACCGGCCACCATAGGCACTGTTCTCGTCAAACTCGCCTAGCTTTTTGTATCCGAAGTCATCTCTAAGGGCGGTTTCAAGCGTCTCTGGAGTAAGCTTGAGAGCTGAGAGGCCTTGAACCTCTTGCTGGAATTCCTCTGGAGTAAGGCGAAATGGATTTGGAACAGTCACTGCCATGGGGCGCTTACCATTTAATAACTCAACGACTCCCTCAGCGCCACCCTTAGAACCCGGAGCCATAACATCTCGGAAGAAACGAAGAGCCTCAGTGTTTTCGACGGTACGGTTAAGAGTTTCCGTCAGGATTGTCGCCGTGTCATCGATCTCACCCATGAACGCTCTTAGAGCTGGGGACTCTGAGATCAAAGGCTTTCTCCCGATCAGCATTTCCTCGGAAATCTTTAATAAAGGTTTAGGCTCATTAACGAGCTTGTTCATCGCGCCTTTTTGCATCTTCAAAGCTTGTTTGATAGCTTTCGCTGGGTCCTCACCACGGGAGATTGCACTAAGGTTAATTGTTTCGAGGACCGTGTCTGCTGCGTTTTTTCGAGCCTGCGGTGTCGGGGTGGAGCCAGGGCTGCTCTTCATGTTGAACCGGATCACATCGTCGACAGCTTCGCTAAACTCTTTTGACTCCATGAAGTCAGGTCCAAGTTCCTTGAAGTATTGAACTGGGTTTTGATGGAGCTGAAAGATGCGAGTCATATGCATCTTCCGATCCTTTTGCATCTTTTTTACTTCTTCAATGTTTGCCAAAGCTTGGTCAATCGCACGTTCGCGGGGAAGGGTCAAACCAGGAGCAAAAGATGTAGCGGCTGTTTTAAACCGTTCTTTTTCTTTCCTAAGGGACTCTTCCAGAATGCTCATATGAGTATCGTCAATGCGACTGCCTTGCAGAGCGGCTTCGTTTAGCGCCCCCACAACTTCGTCCCCATACTTTGTACGCATCAAATCTTCTGGCATCAGACCAACCATAAAGTTGTAGGAGTCCTGGTTAGCTTCAGCCATAAACGCTTTTGTATTGTTCCTTCCGCTTACAGCCTTAGCTGCTTTCTTAACGGCGTCAGTATATTTCGTCACACTACGGACAGCCTCATTCTTTTCAGCTGTGGTCAGACCTTGCGCATCTCGTATACTTGCGGCAACCGCTGGGTCCGCGCCTTTGGTGGAGGAGAAGTAGCGGTCAAAAAGTTGTTTACTCCGCGCTGCGCCAGGAACTTTTGCGGTGTTAAGAGCAACAAAATCAAACACATTTGTAATACCACGGGCTCCAGCTGAAAGTGTTGGAGCCACACCTGGGATCTTAGCAACTTGTCTACCGCCTTCACCAAGCCCATAGGCCAAGGTGTCAAACCCTGCGCTTAACGCTGCAGCCTCAGCCGCATTACGAAGTTTGTTTCGGAACTGACGACCTGCTTCTCCGCTGCCCACTTGACCTTGGTAGTCTTCCGTTTTCAAAGCATCTGGGAAAAAAGAAACAGAGTCGGACAACGTCTCTCGTCCACTTGGAGACACAAGGCCCTCGTACACACCAGCCCCAAGGGCCGTTGTTGCATACATACCACCTTTGGTAGACAAAAGCTTCTTGCCCGCCGTAGAATTACCAAAGGTCTCGGCGGACTTCATGAATTTACTTTTGGACCCGACCGCTCTCCCTGTTCGGGCAACTTGCCCAGCTCTTCCGACCCACCCGGCAATGGGTACAAACCCTATCCCAAAGGCAAGAACCTCTTCGGTCACCTTCCCTGCAGTTCCTTCAGGTGCAATGTTTTCTTTGACGTCTTCAAACCAATCTGTGACAGGGCGCAGGGTATCGGTCTCAAAGGCTGAGTCCAGTCCTATCGCACCGAGTTCAACGAGCCCTTGAGCAACATTGATAGGCGCCGTGATAATGCCACGGCCTATGGATTCAAAAACGCCCTCGTCATCTTCTTCTGGAGCAGGGACCGAGGTCCGAGGAGCAGTAGCCTCTGATGGAAACAAATCGGCTAAAGGATCAGCTGCGGGTTCAGGAGAAGCGAAGAGGTCTGCCAAAGGGTCTTCGTTTTCTGCCATCACTTAATTCCGTATGTAGAAGGATCTATGCCTTTACTTATCAGACTTTGCTTAATAGCGGCAAGTGCAGCGGGGTCTTCTTTTGCAGCGTCTACTCGCTTTTGGATTCGCGCTCTTATCGATGCACCTGAGCCAGAGGGACCATCCCCAGAAGGACCAAAGCCAGCGGCCTTACTTTCGTTCTTAAAACGGACAGCAGCGTCTCCTGCTCGTTTAGCGTATGACTCAATCGTATCGCCCGGTAAAAAGTCGTCTGGAGGAAACAGCGGATCAGACGCACGTGCGCGGGCAGCATCCGCTGCCACTTCGTATGTACGGTCATCGTCGGCGTACAACGAAGTACGAGCAGCAGAGTTTCTAATCCGAGCAGCTTCGAGGACGTTTGCGCGGTCCAGTTCTTTCTCTGCAGCAGTTGCATCTGCAGCGGTTTTCGCGGCCTCTTCTTCGATAACAGATTCAAGGGCCGTGGTCCGAATAAGACGCTGCCGTTCCCGTGCAGCTTCGTCCCGTGCGCTCATAGCTTTC
>Ga0208767_1003570_pt1 | contig 11269 bp, 12 predicted proteins | sample VirMetDEL_Mar_21_FD_184514 | JGI IMG/M metagenome (GOLD analysis project Ga0208767, IMG submission 184514) | Aqueous microbial communities from the Delaware River and Bay under freshwater to marine salinity gradient to study organic matter... | ecosystem: Environmental > Aquatic > Marine >... | reverse complement strand
GTACAGGTGATTGGATATTCCAAATTGACGCAGATGAATTACCCCATGAGTTTTTAATAGCAAATATAAAAGAACTCTTAAAACTAAACACTAATACAGAAATGTTATTAGTTCCTAGAGTTAATACAGTAGAAGGTTTAACACAAGAACACATTAATAAATGGCGTTGGAATATAAACGAAAAAGGTTGGGTTAATTGGCCAGATTACCAAACACGAATCATACAAAATGGGCCTAAAATTAAATGGCAAAATAAAGTTCATGAGCAAATAGTTGGGATATCTACAAAAGGAGCATTACCAATGGAAGAAGAATGGTGTTTATATCACCCAAAAGATATTAAACGTCAGGAAGCACAAAATGCATTTTATGACACTTTATAATGGCTTTATTTTTTAGAATTGTAAATAATCAATTATCACCTGCTGGTAATACCCCACGGCTGGGATTTTCCCAAAATGATCCCTACTATATACCTGATGAATATTTAGAAAATCAGGAATTTGTGGTAATGAGAACTTGCCACGGTATAGGTGACTGGTGTATTATATCTGGTTTACCAAGATTACTAAAAGAAAAATACCCCAACTGTAAAGTATATGTTCCCTCTAGTGTTATGCTCAAAAATTTATTTGGAAGCATGTTAAATAATTGGGGTTATGGGACTTATGATTGTTCCCAAATTACTCATGATGTTTTTAAACATAATCCATATGTTGATGCTTTTATAGATAACTATGAGGGTGAGATTTTTCACGATCATTACAGAATATATAATGAAGATAATGATGAAATTCCTTTAACAGAGCAAATGTTAAAATTTTGGCAATTTAAAGAAACTGATTATACTGATAGTACTCCTGATATATATTTTAGTCAAGAAGAAAAAACATTTGGTGATAAAATATTAGGATCCCATAAAGATTTTGGTTATATTGGAGTATCGTCAACTTATGGATCAACTGCTAATACACAAGTATTAATAGATAAAATCAAAGAATATGGCGATATGACATGGTTTTATTATGGTGAACAACCTATAGAAGAAACAGATTTAAATTTCGTTAAAAATTCTATAGCAGTTAAACCAATGAATTTAAATATTAGACAACAAATGTATTTAAGATGTAAAGCTAAAGTCAATGTAGGGAATGAAACAGGAATGACACTTTGGGGTGCTAAATATTCTGATACTTATGTTTTAGGAAATAAGTTTTTTGGTCCTGTTCATGGGGCTGAATTGAATGGGAAACCACGAAAAGATCCTTTTAAAAGTGGTAATTTTGTTAATAAAATTAATTATTTAACTTAATGGATAATATTTTAATTAGTTGTGCTGGTGGACCCGCTGCTATAGGTGCTATAAAGTCTTTAAAACAAATTAATTTTAAGGGTAATATAGTTACTATTGATTGCGATCCTTTAGCTGTAGGTGGGTATTTAAGTGATGTAAATTATATTGTACCACTATCTACTAGTAAAAATTATTGGGATGAGGTACTTGATATAATAATTAAAGAAAAAATCACAATAATATTACCCACAGGTGATAGTGATATTAAACATTTTTCCAAACATAAAGAGCAACTCAATAAATTAGGTGTTACTGTTTTTATGTCAGATTATGATAGTATAATTAAATGTCAAGATAAAAAATTATTTTTTGATTTTTGTAATTCTAAATTCCCTTTACCTTTTACTTCTAGTAACTATAAGGATTTAAAATTTCCTATGTTTGCAAAACCTGAATATGGTAGTGGAAGTAGAGGTGTTAAAACTTGTTACAAAGTATCTGATATTAAAACATTAGATAAAGAAGAATCAGTACATAGAAGTAGTAATTATCTATTCCAGGAATATTTACCAGGCCAAGAATATACAGTAGATGTATTATGTGATTTAGATAGTAATCCTGTTATAGTAATACCCAGAAAAAGACTTCAAATCAAAGCAGGTATATCTTCAAAGGGTCAAGTTATTAAACATAAACAAATAGAACATTTATGTAAAGATTTATGTATATATTTGGGTTTAAAAGGTCCTGTTTGTATACAACTAAAAGAAGATTCTAAGGGTAATCCAAAATTTATTGAAGTTAATCCAAGATTAGGGGGTGGTACTTATTTTTCTACATTAGCGGGAGTAAATTTTTTAGATTTAATTCTTAAAATTAAAAATGAACAATCTTTTAATCAACCAATATTTAAAGAAATTACAGTATTAAGATATTATAACGAAATAGTAATATGAGAATTTTTGTAGATATAGATGAAACTATTTGCTTTTATGATGGTGTGGATAGATTAGGATATAAAAATGCTATACCTAACTATGATAATATATCTAAGATAAATAATTTATATAATGAGGGCCATGAAATAACCTATTGGACAGCTAGAGGTTCATATAGTGGGATAGATTATTTTGAAATAACTAAGGACCAAATAGAAAAATGGGGTTGCAAATACCATTATCTAAGTGTAGGTGAAAAACCTAATTATGATTTATTAATTTGTGATAAAACAAAACGAATAGAAGAAATATGAAAAACGAAAGAATATTAGTAATAGGTGGTACAGGCGCATTAGGAACTACATTAACTGATAGATATTACAATGATAATGAAATAATGGTATTATCTCGTAGTGAACATAAACAGGAAGCTATGAAAGTAAAATACCCTAATGTTATTTATAGATTAGGTGATGTTAAAGATAAACCCTCATTAGTAAGAAATTTATATGAGTTTAAACCTACAGTTGTTATTAATACAGCCGCAGTTAAAACAGTTTGGGTATGTCAAGATAATAGCTATGAATCAGTACAAACAAATATTATAGGCCATCAAAACTTAATTGACGCAATACAAGAATGTAATCATAAAATTAAGACACTGGTATTTATATCAACTGATAAGGCTTGTAAACCGGTAAATGTGTATGGAATGTCAAAAGCCATAGCAGAACAATTATATGTTAATTTTGCAAAACAACAATCAGATATTAAAGTTGTAATGGCAAGATATGGTAATGTATTAAATTCTACAGGTTCTATTATACCAGTATTTACAAAGAAAATAAAAGATGGGGTTAAGTCACTACCAATAACACATTTTGGTATGACTCGATTTTTACTTACATTAGATCAAGCAATTGATTTAATTGAATGGGCATATTTCCATAAAGATTCACATGGTAAAATTGCTATTCCTAAAATAGAATCATTAAAAATTATAGATTTAGCAAAAGCAATAGCAAAATCACTTGGTAAGGAAGATATAGAATTCCATAAAATACCAATTAAAGATGGTGAGAAGTTACATGAAGATATGATTAGTGAAATTGAATTCCAACGCACAGAAGAATTTGATAATTATTATCTAATTGGACACGAAAGAATCCACGAAAATTATGACCAACAACCATTTAATTCAGCATTGCATTTAACAAAAGATACAACTGAATTTTTAAAAAGAAATAACGTATGGTAATAGGAATAAACGGTTCATACGGTTTTATAGGTTATCATCTATGGTTATATTTAAATTATAAATGTGATGATGTTGATGTTATACGATTATCTAGAAATTTAGAAGATGATCTAGATAATTTAGGTAAATGTGATGTTATTATTCACATGGCTGAAAAAAACAGAGGCGATATAAATGAAATTTATAAGAATAATAAACAGTCAGCTAAACATTTAACAGAAATGTTAGATAAAATTGGCGATCCACTAGGTGCTAGAATTATTTATACATCTTCAACACATGAAAATGACGATAGCCTTTATGGTCAGTGGAGGAGAGAAAATAATGAAATGTTTAAAAAATGGAGGGGAAGGCGAGGGGGTAGTCTTTCTTTTGTATCTTTAAAATTACCTAATATATTTGGACCTTTTTGTAAACCAAATTATAATTCCTTTATAGCTACTTTTTGTGATAAAATTTTAAAAAATGAAGAATTACAAGTTAATGATAATAAAGTAAATCTATTATATATTGATAATCTTTGTAAACAGATATATAAAATAGCTTCATTTAAAAAAATATATGATACTAAAATTAGACATGATAAAACTGTAAGTGTACAATATATTCATGATACACTTTTACGTTTTAAACAAGAATATTTAAATGAAAATAGAATACCTAAATTAAAAAATGAATTTGAAGTAGATTTATTTAATACTTTTAGGTCTTATATATCTAATGATAATAGATTATTTAATGTAGATAGCCATAACGATGATAGGGGTAGATTATCTGAGTTAGTAATTTCTAAAACGCAAGGACAAATATTTTTTTCAACCACAAAACCTGGTATAGTTAGAGGTAACCATTTCCATACAAGAAGAATAGAAAGATTTTGTGTATTAGAAGGAGAAGCATTAGTAAAAATAAGAAAAATAGATACTGATGAAACTACAGAATATAAAATCAAAGGTACAGATAGTAAAGTAATAGATATGCCTGTTTATTATACACATAATTTAGAAAATATAGGCAATACAGAGTTAATATGTTGTTTTTGGATGAATGACATATTAAAAGAACAAAAAATAGATGACACTTATTTTGAAAAAGTATGACACAAATTAAAACAGCAGGATTATTTCAATTTGAAGGTGAAACTAAGTATTCTCCTATTAGTTTAGAATATTTTTTAGATATGGAACTAGCTATGGGGGGAGAAGGTAAACTCATCATGAAAGATGGTGGTAAATTAAAAACAATTAGGGAAATTGTTAAATATTTCTCTTACCCTGAAAATAGAGCCAAAGTAGAAGCCCAACTAAAACCATCTAATTGGCAATACTATAATTGTATGTTAGCTGAATTTAGACATAATGTAGCTGACCACCATGCTTTAGGATGGGAAAATATGACTAAGGAATACTATGAAAGTTTAGACCCTATGTCAGATGAAGAAATAGAACAATTTTTAAAAGAAGTACCTATTGAATTTCATAATGGGTTTGTTAAACACAGTTACCATAGAGCATGTTCTATGATAGGGAGGTTAATCAACGGTAAATCTTATATTCCTTTTTATATGGAAACAGATCAAATCTATAAAAATCCTACAAAACACGATAATATACATAGAATAACCCCCCTAACAGATAAAGTTCGGCTATTAGCCCAATTAGATGAAATGGGGATTGATAAAGACGAATACTGTCTAACCCAAAGTTCTATTTTAAGTATAATGGGTATAAGAGATAATGATGATTTAGATATTATTATTTCAAGTAACTTAAGAAAACAAAATATTAAATTTCCACCTGGTATAGATGTATTTCCCCCTAATATTTCTAAATTTAATTACTTTGGTGCTAAAAATGACGATGATATACTAGAAAATTATTGTATTGAAATTAATGGTTATAAATTTTTAGAGCCTAGATTTTACTTTGCTAGAAAAAATATAAATGAAACTCCTAAAGATATTAAGGATTGGGAATTAATTAGAGAATTTTTTGCAAAAGGAAACCATAAGGGATACCCATTTAATTTTGATTTCTATAAGTGGGGGTTAATACCTACATGGAATAAAATCCAATTAAATGATATTGATGTTAAAGGATTAGATATAATAATAGATAAATACGATAGAATTTTAGATGAAGGAACAGGCCCATGTAATCTAGGTAGAAAAGTTTACCATGATAAAGTTAATAAACAATTTATAAAAATATTCCATCCCCAGTATTGTAGATTAAATAATTTTCAAGAAGCTTTAGAATCAGGAGTATTAAATGGTTTATGTCCTTCGTTAATAAGTTTAATTTATGATTTTGATGAGTTAATAGGATATGTGTGCGAAGAAGGTACCCCATTAGCACAACATGCCCATGAAATGGATAAAATCCCAAATGATTTCCTTATAACAGTATTAAGAAATTGTGAACGTAGACAAAAGATATTTTATGATTTAGTTCCTATAAATATAGTTAAATTAAAAAATGGACAATACAGTTTAATTGATTTAGAAAGTGTTTATAATATAGATAATGACTTACCTAACAATTTAGCTAAAGATGTAGCTACAATTAAACCCAGTAACCTTTTAGAATTAATTAAAAGCATATGAAAAATATAATCTTTATAGTAAATATAGATAGTGGACAAGATACAAGAAGTCAACCCTACCACTACAGTATAAAAAGTTGGCAAAAATGGGCTTCAAATAATAATGCTGAAGTATTTTTACTTACAGAAAAAGTATATGAAGGTGATTATATGCATTTAAATTGGCATAAATCATTAGCATTAAAATTACTTAAAGAAAATAATATAGATTATGATCAAGTACTGATAGTAGATGCGGACACAATAGTACATCCTGATTGTCCTAATTTTTTCGAAGAAACTGAAGGTAAATTATGTGCTGTAGTTAATGAAGGTTGTTATGAGTGGGTTACTAGAAGTATTCAAAATTATGGTGATTATATATTTCCTGAAATACCTAAAATTAAACCTTGGGAATATTTTAATAGTGGTTTTATTATAGCTAATAAGACACATGAAGAATTTTTTGATAAAGTTATTCAATATTACCATGATAACGTAGAAAAATTTGTACACGCAAAAAGCTTCCACGTAGGTAATGATCAAACCCCACTAAATTATTTTACCAAAAAGTTTAATGTAGAAACAAAATTATTACCCAGCTGTTATAACTTACAAGATATGGCTAGAAAAACTTTATTTACTTTAGGATACCAAAATTGGTCTGAGGATCCTATATTTTTAAAAGCAGGATGGGTTTATCATTTTAATGCTATACCCGCTAATATGGGGGATGTAGCGTATTGGATGGATTTTACATACAACAAATTATACGAAAATAAATGAAAGTAGCATTTTTTACAGAGGGAGGATATCAAGGTAAAGTACCAAAGAATAATCCTAATATGAGAACGGATATGGCTTGGGTTCACGCTCTAAATGCTGATCACTACCCTATATATTTAGTAAATCAATTGCCTAGCGATTCATATGATTTAGGAATAGCTATTTTACCAAAAATAAAAGACCAAATCAGACACTTAGATGTAATTACAGAAATAAATAGAATATGTAATGTATCTTCTATAATGCAAGAAAGCAATTATTTCATGTGGCAAGATGAATCAATAGAAGACCAAATATGGTATTTAAACATGTTAAGTGGAGTTGATTTTATGTTTACACATAATAATATAGATCAACAATATTATAGTGGTTTATTAAATAAACCTTGCGAGAAACTCCCCTCAGTAATGATAACAGATTTTGTTAAAACCAGTAATGAGAAAAAAGATGCTGTAATAATAGGTGGTAACTTAGTAGCTGCCTATAGAGGCATTGATTCATATATGGTAGCTAGGGAACTAGATTTACCTATATATGCTATATCGTCTGGGAGAAAAAAACCAAATGAAGAAGCATTGGGTATTACTCATTTACCTTGGGCTACATGGTTAGAATGGATGGAACAACTATCTCAATTCAAGTATGGGGTTCAATTTGGTATTGGTGGAGCTGGTTCATTTAATTTAAACTGTGCTTATTTAGGTATTCCTTGTATTGGATTAAAAGAATTAGAATCTCAACGTTTATGTTTTCCAGATTTATCTATTGGTGATGTTGATCTAAAGAAAGGAAAAGAATTAATAATAAAACTTAAAGAAGACCAAGATTTTTATCATCATTGTTCTAAAACAGCTCAAGAAAATTACACAAAACATTTTGCTGTTGATAAATTTTACACTACAGTAGAAAATATATATAAAAAATATTCTAATGGATACTAATGAGTGGTATAATAATAAATTAAACCAGTTTGGTAATGGTGATTTTAGATCATTAAATTGGGGGGATAAAGAAGGTAAATCTGCTAAAGCTCGCTACCAACAAATGTTTAAACAATTTAACTGGTCAAATAAAAAGGTTCTAGAAATCGGTTGTGGTTGGGGATCTTTTTTTGATTTTGGTTTTACTTGTAGTGACTATTGTGGTATAGATATAAATCCCAATTTGATAAAAATAGCCACAGAAAAGTATCCAGATAAGGCATTTAGAGTAGATAATATTACAAAATTAACCCCCACTAAAATGTTTGATGTAGCTATATCAAGTGGTGTAGCAGGTAATAGACAGGGTCCCGCGGATACTCCCGAAAAATTAACATATTACTTAAATTTTATGTTTAGTTCAGCTAATACTGTTATGATTAATTTTCCGAGCAATAGAGCCACTATACGCACTGAACATGTTGAATATTTTGCGCCTGAATATGTAATATCTCAAGCACTTAATATAACAAATAATATACAATTAATCCATAAAAATCTATCAGATTTTTTACTAATTTTAAAACACAATGAATAAAGATTTACACATATTATGTGCTCATTTAGATGATTTTGAGATATCTTGTTATGGATATGTTTTTAAACACCATAAACAATATGAAAATATATATCTTCATTTAGCTACTAATAATGACCATAAAGAACCCATTACTTTAGAAAATTTAGAAGAACTAAATATAGAACTCTTAGATCGTCCTTTAATTTATAAACAACATAATTTCCATTCTACCAGATTAAGAAATGAAATGGATGATTTAAAAAATTCAGTATACACTAGTATTGATTTTAAAAGAAACTTTGATATATTATCTCATGATTCAAATGACTTACACACAGATCACCAAGTATGTTATGAGATTATGATGGGACTACTTAAATTAAGCGATAGATTTGTTACTTATTATTCACCTAGTTCATTAAATTTTGAACCTAATTATTTTATTGAGTTAAATAAAAACCAATGGAATTTTAAAAATAAAACTATAGGAAAATATGATATAGAAAAAGATCAATCATATTCAAAAGTAGGATATTATCTAAATGAACATTGGAACATAGGAATGGCTTATGTAATGGAGAATTGTGCTAAGTATAAATCAGAATACTATGACATTTATAAAATAAAAAAATGGACTACTAATGGTGAAGATTGAATTCAATAAAATATGGTCATCTTATTTTAATAAAGAGTATGCTACCTTAGTAGAAAATGGCAAAACAGCTATATTTGAAGCTTTAAAAATCCTAAATAGTGAACATGTAGCTCTACCTACATATACTTGTCATAGAGTACTCCAAGCATGTTTAGATGCAAATGTTACTCCTCATATAATAGACTGTGGTTTAGATTTACAAATTGATGTAAATAAAATCCCTATGGAAGTAGATACTGTTATAGTACCCCATATGTTTGGTATTCAAGCAGATGTAAAAGCTTTAGAGGGTTTTCAAATAATTGAAGATTGTTCCCAATGTATAGGATTACCTGATTTAGGTAAATATTCAGATGTAGTAATAGCATCTACTGGACCTACAAAATGGTTAAATGTAGGTGATAATAAAGAGTATGGTGGCGGGATATTAGCTCATAATAACCCTTACTATAATAAAGATTTGTATGATACAAACCTTGCAAAAAAACTAAATCAAATGTATTTTGAAATCCCCCAAATACTAAAATCTAGAACTAGTAAAGCAAAAGAATTTATAAATGCGGGAATAGATTTAATAGGAAAAAATCAACCAAATGCGTGGTTAAGAGCACTATATTTTGGCTCTCAAAAAAGAATTCCGTATACACCACTTCACGATATATATCCAGGGTTTAAATGCCCCACAGTAGACAGTTATAAAAATAAGTTAGATTGGATTTCAATATTCCCTTAATATGTTAAAATCACCAGTATTAGTAGCACACCAACCTGAATATTTTCCTTGGTTAGGCTTTATAGCTAAAGCTAAACTAGCAGATGTATACTATATTGTAGATACAGTCCAATATATGAAGGAACATTGGCATAGTAGAAATAAAATCCGAAAAAAAGATGGATGGTTATGGATTAATACTCCTGTTTTACAATCTAAATCTAAAATACTTATGTGGCCTGAAGCTAAAATAGATAATACTAAACCTTGGAAACGTAAACAATTAAGTTCAATCCAAATGTGTTATTCTAGAGCTAAATATTATAAAGAAATATACACTGAATTAGAAGAAATATACTCTAAAGATTATGAGTATTTAATTGATTTTAATGAACAAATTATTAAGTATGCTTTTAAAAAGTTTAATATTAAAGCCCCTGTGTATAAAACCTCTGAATTGATAAAATCAGGACATAATATATCGGGGGCCAAAACAGACTTAATTTTAAACATGTGTAAAGCTGCTAACGCTAAAACTTTTATTTTTGGTCAAGACGGAAAAAAATATATAGAAGAAGATAAATTTAAAAAAGCGGGTGTTGAATATAAATTTCAAAATTTTAAACACCCTATATATAAACAAAGATATCCAGAATTTGAATCACATATGTCATTTATTGACCTATTATTTAACCATGGAGATAATTCAATTAATATACTAAAACAATTATGAAAATAAGTTTAATACAACCAGGTAGAAATAATCTTAAGTACCTAAAATGGTCTTATGATTCAATTAGAAAAAACCAAGACAACCACGAAGTAGAAATTTGCGTAGCAGACGATGCTAGTACAGATGGTACATGGGATTGGTGTTTAGAAATGATGGATAAAGATCCATTATTTAAGGCTTTAAAATGGGATGGACCCGAAAGAGTAGGACATACAATACTATATGATAGACTAGTTAATGAAATAGCTACAAACGATATTTGTATGATATATCACGCAGACATGTATTTGTGTCCTGGTGCGTTAGATGCTATTGAGGATGAACTTAAAGAAAAAACAATAGTATCACTTACTAGAATTGAACCACCTTTACACCCTGATGGTCCCGAAAAAGTACTTATGGATTTTGGGGTTGAACCAGAAGAATTTAAAGAAGATGATTTATTAGAATGGTTTACTAAACCAGTTGACTCAACAGGTGGCTATCAACCTAAACATAATGGACCTACTGAAGGTATATTTGCACCTTGGGCATTTTATAAAAAGGATTTTCAAGAAATAGGAGGACACGATCCTTTATATGCACCACAATCTAAAGAAGATAGTGATATATTTAATCGTTTTCAACTAAATGGAATTAAATTTATACAAACTTGGGAAGGTTGTGTTTATCATATGACTTGTAGAGGTAGTAGAAGAAATACAGTTGATAAAGCTAAAAATATATATGAAGATTCACCTGAATGGTTAGCACAAAATATGAGATCAACTCGTAATTTTATTCGTAAATGGGGACATTTTGTTAAACATG
>Ga0208767_1003563_pt1 | contig 11284 bp, 4 predicted proteins | sample VirMetDEL_Mar_21_FD_184514 | JGI IMG/M metagenome (GOLD analysis project Ga0208767, IMG submission 184514) | Aqueous microbial communities from the Delaware River and Bay under freshwater to marine salinity gradient to study organic matter... | ecosystem: Environmental > Aquatic > Marine >... | reverse complement strand
CTATCCTCGGACGAATCAAATCTTTTGCTTAGTGGTATCGGATTACCTTTAGAATCGTATGTAACGGGGTTAGCTGACTTAATTTGACTTGGATCAGTAACGATAATCCCAATGCCCCCTTCGACTGCATTATCATAAACTACAGAGTCATATCCCAGTTCATCCAACGCTTTTCTCATCTTAATACCAAGCTCTTTTCTACGCTTCATATCGTATTTCACATTAGATTCAGCTATTGGGTCTCTGCCCATATTATCTTTTACTAATGCTTGGAGTCCAAATTTATCTTCACTTATTAAAGCTCGGTCTCCTGATAAAAATGCTTCACCTCCAGGTAAATCAATTTTTATAGATTCACTCGTATTAGGTATTTTTTGAAGTTTCTCATTTAACCTTTCTATTCGTTTAAATAGTTCAGGATTTTTCTTTTTTTTCTGTTTAGCGATTTCTGCTGTAGCTTCTGAAATTCCTTTTTGTTCCATGATTTTAAGAAACTCGCTTGGATCAGTTTTAATATTTATTTTATCAACCTGATCATGTGCTTGCTTTAACTGTTCAGCTATTTTCTTTCTAGCTTTCTTATTAGCTTCAGCCTGTGCTTTAGTTTCGTTAAAACCTTTACCCCTATCCCCGCCTAGAGGTTTTTCCAATTTTAAGTATACCTTGTAAAGCTGTGGATTCTTTCCTTCTTTAGCCCCATATAAATCGTCTACAAACTTCTGTGCAACTTTTGGATCTTCAGCAAAATGAGAACCTAAAAAGGTATTAGGATCGACAGTATTTGAACCTTTAACATTTTGCTTTGCAGTCTCAAAAACATCAAATCCGCCTTCAGGTGTGCCATGAAAAGCTAATACATCATACCCATTCTCCCTAGCCTTTTGATCGACCATCTGTTGAGCGGCTTGCATATCACCCTGTTTAACAGCCTTTAGGTAATTAGAATCACTCGGCATAAAAAGAATATTCCTCTCCCCCGCATCGAAAGTCCCTCGGTTGCCGGTGGCCGATTTGATTTGTTCGGGGGAGAAGGCGACATACTGAGTCCCAAAGCCTCCTTGATCATATACATTCTTAATGATCATTCCATCATAACCTTTTTTCTGAGCTATTTCCCCAAGATCATCAATCTGTATACTTCCCTCATCAAAAGGATCAGGAATATCGGTCCAACTATTTTCTTTAGCATCTACTTCAAGAGGCTTTTTGAGCCTTAAATATGTTCCGTAAAGGCCATCTGCTTCATTCATTTGTTCAGGACTAATTAAATAATTAGTTCTTTGATCGGTGTAGAATTTAGCGACCCCAGCATTATCTGAGAAAAACACATTACCTTGTATTAAGTTGTATGAGTTTTCTCTGCCTGTGAATACTTCTTTGCCTGGGCGATCCCCTCGATAAACCACCAACGGCTCGCCGTTCTCATCGACTACCTTGGACTTGCCGAACCACTTCTTAAAGTATGGCGAATCCGTACCCTTCTCCTGCCATAGCTTTGCGGCCTCGGCTTGCTTCCCCTTCCCCGCACCCGCTTCGGAGGCTGGCATGAAGAGTTTGTCGGGACCACCCCTTCCAGGCATAAGGTTACGCCTTAGACGATCAATAACGATGTTTCGGGTATTGCCGGTAGGATTAAGTGTTCCTATCCGATCTAATCTGCGAGAGCGGTATGTTCCTAATGTGTTTGCCCGTCTCTCACCGAGATTCGATAGGGTTGGATTGTCTGCGATCTGACTTTTACTTACGGGACCAAAGGCGGCGTTGAGAAAGTCTCTTTGCTTATCGGTTATCCCGCTTTCGGGGTTGCTATCTCCATTGACTATGCCTTTGGCATGATTATCGAGGTACTTCTCGAACATGGATTCGAAGTTTTTACGAATTACTGCTGGGTCTGATCCGCCAAACGCCTGTCCGATTTCATTACCTCTTCGCTTCAGCAGGTAGTCAATATTCTTCTGTAGCTTGTCGAGGGATACAGTATCTAAGATAACATTGCCGTCTTTGGTAATCGTAATGCCATACACCAGGCTATCGCGATATCCGCCTTTTAGCGTCTTGTATTTCCTGCCTCCCTTACCAGTGGCCGCATAGTAGAATAGTAGCATCTGATTACCGATGCCCTCCCTACCCGCTTTGCTGGCTTCCCGAAGAAAGTTTATCTGCGATGGGTTGTATCGGCCTGTCCTGGATAGTTCATCGATAATTGAATCATCTATGAACTTGCCGGAGCCTGTAAGTTTTCCGTCCTCAGTTTCCGATAGAGTGACATGACCTTCAGGGAGATCGTTTTCTCGAGCCTTTATGGATTCGGTCAAATCTCTGGCGAGTGCCTGGTTTGCTCTTCTTGTCTCTGATGGAGAATAGACTTCGGGCTTTTTGGTGATTGGGTTGACAATGATGTTGCCATCTTTGTCGGTCTTAAAGTGTCCACCATTGTTAAATACCTGCAAACTCTCAATCGGATCACTGGGTGAAACGATGACTGTGTCTAATTCATCGTCTTTGGTGACGGGGCGTTGTTCGCGAATCTCCGATTCCGATAAGCCGATTGTCTCATCTTCATACCGCTTGACCAGGTTATCCAATTGCTTGGATGTCTTAAATGGTTTACCGAGTATGCCGGTTCCCTGAACAAGAGATCCATCCGCCTTGGTGGCCATACCTAGTGAATGCATAGCTTTACGCATAAAGCCTCCACTGGTGATGCGATCACCCAGGCTTTCGATGAGCTTATAGGTGGATGACTGCCCTGCCCGCTTGGATGTTTTGCCGGATAACATTCTTTCGGCCACAGTCTCAGCAAATAGTTCCCGTGCAAACTGCTCGGGTGTTTCATATGCCTGCTTTGCTTTTTCCGAAACATTGGAGTTGGCAAGTTTATCGACATATGCCTTTTGAAGTTCCCTAAATTCATCGGTGAGTTCGTAATGTTTTATACCATTCTCATCGGTAGTAATCTTGGGCTTACCTGTAGCTTTATCTATTTGAGTAAATATTCCGACTTTCCCTTTTTCAGGATTGCCAAGTAATTCTTCAAGAATGTTAGGCAGAAGTCCGTGCCTTTCAATATGGTGACCAATTTCGTGTGCTAAAACAAATTCGAATGATGAGTTTCTGTCGGTATTTATTTCGATTACACTATCAGAACCATCTACATAATGTGCTCCCTTTGGTCCACTCTTACCCATCGATTTCATTCTAATCTCCACATCGGGGAAGAATTGAGAGAAGGTAGATATTGCTACCTGTTGATCCTTGTCCAGCTTTTCAAAATTTGCCCGCTCTGTTTCGGTAAGCGATTGCTTGTGGTATTCTAAATCTCCCAACTGTTTGGCAAGCAGATCGGATTTATTATTGAACCTCAAAAGAGATCCATAACCTAATCCGGCGGCTATAAATGGAGCCGATGCTCCGATTGCAGATGCCGCACCCTCTTCGCCTCCAGCCATGTATCCAAATGCACCAGGCAATGCCGCCCCTCCTGCCGCCGCTTTGGCGACATTGGCGGTTTCTGTGCCTAGTCTGCCTAGTCCTGATCTGTCGATAAACCTGGCGACTCCTCTTACAGTGGATGGAAGGTCACGGGTTTGAGTGAGTATAGGTTTTAACTGTGAAGCGGCATCTCCGAGTACCAGGTTATCAGTCCTATCGACTAATACCTCGGCAAGTTTTGGATCGTCTGCCGGTAATGCCCCTACCCTTTTAAAGAATGGCATGGTGGTCTCGGCCATAGTTAACTGTTTGCCGAGGATCGCTGTGCTTCGTCCCATGCTGGCGATTGCCCGTGGACCCATGTAGGCGGCCAATGCTCCAAAGCCTGTGCCGGTTAAACTAGCTTCCCCATCTGTGAGGTCAGCGGCTCCACCGATTGATGTATAAATAACCCCCTTGGCTACCTGTTCACTAAGCCCGGCTCGCATTAATAAGGTAGTCGCTTCCTCCACGCCTGCCCTGCGGATAAACTCAGTGAGATTACCAAAGTGCTCACCTGCTTTACCGACTGCCTGCATACCCTTGCCGACCATTTGATTGGTAAACCCAGCCTTTGCCTTCTGCTCAGTAAATGGAGTAATCTTTGCGAGTATTTCATCCGATTCCTTTGTCGCCTTTTCGAGTGCATCGGTGGCAGTCTTTACGAGTTTGTCAGATGCATTGGCTGGTAATCGATTGAGTTGCTTTTCGAGTAAAAATTTCTTGCTGTTTGCTTCCTTGAATTGCTCGGCTAACTTCTTTGCGGTTCCCCTGCGTAGCATATTGGTGGTGGATCGGATACCTCCAGTGGTTACTGCGGCCACAGGATTTTCCAGCTGTACGAATAAAGATGCCGCTAGTGCCTGTTTCTTATCAGGCTCAACTCTACCGGCTTTAAGATCTCTATACATATCGAAATCTCCAAACTGCTCGGCCATGATTGCCGCCCCATCATCTATAAACGACTGAGTCTTCATCATGTCGCCAATAAACTGAATGGAGGCATCTATATCCTCATCCCCTTCACCTGCTATTTTGGAGAATGCAAGTTTACCGGCATCTCCGATAGTTTTATATCCAGCAATTACTTCGGCTACTGTTTGGTATGTTGTTGCTTTACGAGACTTACCTTTTGGCACTTTTACACCAAGCTTTCTTCTCATCTCAGCAGGCATACCTTCAATAGCATCTCTTTGGAAATCGTCAAATGGTTGTTGAATTATTGAACCCATACCCTCCATGACTTCACCGGCGGCCTGTTTAAATGCATCGTATAAACCTGTGTCAGATTCCTGATCGAAGTAACCATTCTTATAGGCGGCTCGAGCTAGTTCCTTATTACCATCCTCAAATGCTTTAATCATCCGATCAGGTGGAACTACCTGTTTAAGAATCTGAAAAGTGGATTCTGCGTTTGGAGCCTCCGGCCCCTCGACCATAAAATCTACTCCGAGGGGTTCGCTGAATATTCTATACTGTCCCATTACTGAGCCTCTACCGATAATCCTGGTATACTGTAAGTTCCCTGCTTGGTATCTATCCCTGGTCCTTGAGGCTGTGACGGGCTTAATTCTTCTTCAATTTGCAAATAGTTTGATGGAATAATTTGATCCACCCTCAAACCACTATTTGCCGCTAGACCTTTATACTGATCAAGAGCCTCTCTTGCTCCTTTAAATTCAGCTGATGCGGCATTTTTTGATTGGTTAAGAAAATCTTGTCTCTGATCGGGCGAAAGTCTCGTACCATCTATGATCTGATTATAAAGGTTTCTGATTTTAGTATCTATGCCACCAGCATTTTGTGCATTAGCAAACTCTCCCTCCCTGACAACACTGCCAGGATCAAGTATCTTCATGTAATTAAAAATCAAACTCAAATCGCCTGCTGGAGAAGGGTTTGCACCGGCTTGTTTGACCTTTTCGTATGCAGTACGAACTTTGTTGAAATCCTTAACAACTGGCAAAGCGTTAAACTCTTTCCGTAAATCTCCTTCGGCTTTTCGAAGAGTTTCAAAATCTTCCATGCCAGCAGTTGCTTGTTCTGCCAACCTCTTTTGTTCAGCCTGCATAAATGCCAAAGCTCTTTCTTGAACAGCAGGAGATTCGTTTGCAAATTGAGCCATAAACCGATTGCCGGACATTCCCATAACAGGCTCAGTCTGTTGGAGATTAGGATCTTGAAGTAATTCGTCTCTAAACTTTTCCTGTGCTTCAGGACCAGGTGCTAAGAATAGTGAACCTCTTTCTAATTCATCTTGCCCAGCCTCGTTTAATTTACCAGTAGGAGCTTGAGAAGTAAGCATGGTAATAAACCTATCTCTGCCAGCCTTCTGCTCATCGAGCATAGCTTGCTGACGATCAAATGCCTGCTTACGCATGAGGAACTCCTGTGCTCTAAAATCGCTTAAATCCTTATTTCTTTTAGCCTCAATAAGAGTAGGATTTTTCGACATCGAGTTAATCAAATCAGGGGGAGCATCAGGATAAATTCTTTCGAGACCCTGCCTCAAATTTTCAACCTCTTTCTGTTTCGCTTTTTTATCGAAATAACTTTTTGCCACTGAGCCAATCGCATCACCGAATGCCTGGTTAGCCCTTGCCTGTGCCTCGCCTGCTCTTTGAAATGCTGAGAAGTCCATCCTCCCCAAGCCTGCCTGTACTGTGTCGCCTATTGCCATAGTTATTAAAATAGTTTGTAGCCTCCTGAAATCATAGTGTTACCACCACCACCTCGATATGTGCTAATTCCTTGTCCAAAGTTTTGATTCTGTTTAAGTCCTTGTCCCAGCTAACCTGCGGCCATAATATTTGCCGCACCAATTGTACCGATTGCCCCCAACAATCCACCTACCATTCCACCTGCGGCCTGTTCGCGAGCCGCATAGGTGTTTGCCAGGTAGTTCGCACGATTCGCTGTGTCCTGTAATCCGATATTTACTCCGGCATCAGGATTAATCCTGGTTGACTGCTCCTGTGGTATTCCAAATAAAGCGGCTCGTTCGCCATACCCCTGCTGGGTGTAATTACTTCCACCTCTGAGCATAGCCATTGGATCGACTGAGGTTGCCCGGTTAAGTCCACTGGCATAACTGCCTAGACCCTGAGCCTGTTGACGATTATCGCGAATGATATCCCTTAAATAGTCTTCCCTGCTCATCGCCTCGGCCGCGATTGCCGCATTGTCCATGTCGCGTCCGCGAGCCACCAATGACTCCCTAGCGGATTGAGTGGCCCTGCGTCTCATCTCAGGAGATAAGTCCTGAATCTGCGACTCTCTGAATGCCTGGTCGGCCAACTGATTAGCCTGCTCCACGCGAGCCTGCATAAGCGGATCGGACGAACGAACTGCCTCCGTCATACCGGGGCCAAATCTACTGATTAAAGATATATCAGTACCCGCCTGACGCTCTGCCATTTGACCACCAAACTCCTGTGCCCTCATTGCCTGTTCTTCGGCAAGCTGTGCCATAGGATCAGCGGCTCGTTGGGCGAGGCTTAATTGTAAATCTTGGTACTGAGGATCGTAGGTCTGACGAGTCTGTAGTAACTGCTCTTGCAAACGAGGGTCTGCCATTGCGGATACATAATCGCGAGCCGATTTACCAACATCTAATTTAGGTAAGGGAGGTGGTTTCTTGCCTCCCCCAAAAAGCTTTTGTAAGAAATAGGATGGAACGCCTGAACTGTTTACAGGCTCGCCTGCCCCACCGGCATCTTTAAGCATCTTTGCTTCTGCGGAATTAATATATGCGAGTGACTCACCTTCGGGAGCATTCTCGTTTAAAAGCCTAGCGGCCTGTGCCAATGGATCTTTGTTTTTATCTTTATGCATGGCGATTAAGTTTTGATGATATAATTTAAAATGATGGTTGGCTGAACATTGTTGTGAGCACTACCTCCACCTGTTGCACTAGTATTGCCTGAACCTGAACTAACATTATTTGTGTTACCTCCTGAAGTTCCGAAATCATCTTCTGAGGCCGAGTCAATAATAAGTCCATGTGTATGACTAGGTATTTCTGATGTTGTGAGGGTATGTGTTTGAGAACCACCTGTAGCTCCGAGATTGTCTCCATTGACTCCACCTGACAGACCTGTCAATCGGTCAGCAGAAACTCCTCCCATGTCATCCTGACCTGCAATAACTCGGCCTCGAAGGTCAGGGATATTAAATGTGGTTGAACCATCACCTACTCCGTAGGTTGTTTCAATTATTCCAAATAAACTTGAGTAAGTGGTTCTCGATATTGCGTCACCATCACAGAATAAATATCCTGTCGGTGCGTTAATGCCTGCAAAAGGTAAAACTGTACCTGTGGGCATCAGTGCAGATATTGCATCGGAGTTTAATTTTGCAGATGTTACTGCTCCATCCTGTATCTTAGCAGAAGTAACCGAGTCAGAAGCGAGTTCGTTAGCAGTGATACCTCCTGATGGTACTTTTAGTTTACCATCGCCACCGCTGATTCCATAGGTTTGACTATTTACGATGATAGTAGAACCATCTGCGGGGTCATCGAATGTCGCAAGGTCTGCGATATCCATTAACTTTTGAGAGGTGACTTGGTCACCTGATGAAAAGATTTGTCCTGTATTTAGTATTGGCATTTTTCTATCTCCTATTGAAAGACTGAAGTTGTTGAGCGATCCGATATTCTAGCATCTACCTTGGTTGCCCTGACATAAGGTCTACCGACAGTTGGTTTAATATCTGCCTGTATACCGAACCCTCTTCTGTTAACTCGTAAGCGAACCGAGGCATCTTCCGCAGTTTCAAGCTCGCTACCCAATAAGGTAGATATGCTTGATATATCAGACAAAGAGTCAGGATCTTCCGTGATAAATTGTACAGTAGCATCGGATGGGTTGGATTCGCTTGATTTAAGTTGCAATTCTGCACGACTGAATGTTTTTCGATCCATCGTGTCAGCATCGTATTGTCTAGTAATCAACTGACTGACTATAGGGATACTGGGGTCTACTTCAGGTGATTGACCTGCTTTTCGTAAGACCTTATCATCTCCATCCATGGAATCTACCTTATGTACGCCCCCCTCTTCTGTTGTAAGGTAAAGTGCATTCTGCGATCCCTCGCGAGCTACTAATAATTCTCGGATCGCAAAGTCTGTAGAGTTTACGGTATCGATGCTTTCAAAGCCTTGGTTAATGAAATTGTAGATAAAAATAGTATTTAGCTTATTCCCATCCCCTGCTCCCACGCTAGAGTCTAATGGGACTGCTAACCAATATCGGTTATTAAAATAAACTCCGCATGACAGGTGAGCAAAGTCCTGATTTATGCGGTCTATGTAAGGCTGAATAGTTTCTGATATTGGTGTACCTGTGCCACGCAAGTTATATTCATCGATAAAGTTCACAGAATATACACCTTGGTCAGAAAGAAATAAAATCTGATTAGCCACCTGAACAATAGACTTCCTCGCAGATGCTCCAACTTCATCTGTGACCATAGTTGTTTTAACATCTGCCAAAGATCCACTCGCACCTGTAATCAGATGAATAGACTTACGATTGAATACCACCACCGAATCCTGTGTGAAACCTTTAATTCCTACCACAAAATCGCTTTTACCTGATGATATGCGAAACTGATTTCCAATCTCGTCAAATGTGTCAGAGTCTAGAATGTCTGATGCTATTATTTCATCACGAATGCCTCTGTCCACAGGTGGTGATGCAGATGAGTATTGATAGGGTAACCATAGTCTACGCTGATGGAACTCACCAAATGGAGCCGCAGGTTGGTGGATGAATCCTTTACCAAGTGCTAGTGGTTTACTGACTGTTAAGGAGTGATTGGCATCATCTTTGACCCCTAGATTAAAAGTGAATTGGTTTACTGAAGGAACGCTTGTGACCACCACTTCCGACCCAATAAAATTATCATATATCGTAGATTGTGAAGTATGTATGGTAAGTCTGTCACCTACCGCTAATCCATGTGAAGTTACATCCATAGTAACCACACCACTTACTGACGCTGTACTAGAATCTGTCAAGTAAGCAGGTGCAGTGTATGCCCCACTATCCACCCTCTCAAAATCCTCAAAATATTCTATTTGTGCACCACTAACATTGAATGTCTTAGTCTGAGACTCAGTCATTGTGACTGTCAACTGTGTGGATGATGGAATACTTGCTACTTGATAACAGTCATTCGGATCATACTCCCAATTTCCCAATCGTGTTAATGTCACAAAGTCGCCCACTGAACGATTATGTGCAGATACTGTGTCTATCGTGATCGTCTGCCCTGACTGAGATCCTGAAGTAATAGCCACACGGTTAAGAACTGGACTTGCAGATAATGTAGTCTTGTTGGTTCTAAAGATATACATATTATCGAACCCTTGAGTCATTCCGCATGGTGCGTCCACAGTCTCACCGCCTTGCTCGTATCTACACTTATATAGCTTTGAGTCTTTAAGTCTTACGATTGAACAGAGGTTATTGGTGGCTGAGAATATAAAGTCATCGTTCTCACTTGTTGCATCAGAAAATACCGCACTCCCATAAACTCCATTTACTGCATCGTCTTCCAAAGTAAAATTCTCAGTCGTGGAAGCAACTGATGTATTACCCACATTTTTACTATTAACTGTGAAAGTAGTATCTGCCCCTGTATCGGCAAAGGATACTGTCTTAGCAGATGTGTTAATTGCTGTGATTGTATGACTGCCATTGATCGATGCATCAATATCATCGACATGAATAGTGCCACTTACTGCAAACTCTGATGCTGGGGTGTCTTCAAGCGTTAGAGTCACCACATTACTCGCTCTTGAAGCCGCAGTGACCACATAATTGAGAGTTGTAGGGATTGCATTTCCCATCGAGGCAACAGAAGTTCTTCCCTCAATATTATACTCAGTCCATTTTTTTGTCAGGTTCGAGTAAGTTGTTCTAATCGTTGACCAAGTCTGTGATGATCCAACTACTGTAAAAACTTCATTCGTGCCTGAGTCGGCATAAGTAATTGTGCGAGTATTAAAATTAACACTAGCAAGAGGAAATGTTCCGTTGGGATCGTCACCTGTAAACTTTAAACCATTGATCGTTACATTGTCTCCAACGATAAAAGCTAAACTTGGAGTTTCATCCAATACGACTGTGACTATACCACTTCCTGTATCATTTGATCGTGATGCGGATAGAATTACATATGGTAAAGTAATCGCATCATCGCCTGTTGTGATAGTGCCAAATAGAGTAGACATCCCTTTGCGTGGTTGCCATGTGCCATCGTCATTCATCCGACCATTCTTCGATAGTGCAACCTCACCGGGTTTCAACTGATTAGGTCGCAATCGGGCATTCATCCGCAGAAAGAAAGTGTCACCCTCTACCACGAATGGATCGTCTAGTTTGCCGTATGATCGATATCTGCTCACTTCTTCTTAATCTCCTGCCAAAGTTTTAGGGACATATAAACCAAGGTCACCAGACCAACCGCGATACCGATGACGGTATCAAATGCAGACAGGCCAAAGGTGGCCGCTGTGCCTGACATTCCTAGGACTGAGACCCGATCAATCATCTTCTGTTAGGTGATGGCCCGAAATAAAAGCCGAGGATTCCCATAAGGGCCGTTTGCCCCATATACGCAAGATGTCCACTTGAAAGGGTGATTGGGTCTTGGCTTGCGGGCCACGAGAAGAGTCCGAAGAGGAACTCTGTTCTTCCCTCTCCGTTTGCGTTGGTGATTGAAAGGAACTCGGCAGAGGGAAAGAGCGTACAGAGCAAGACGCAAAGGCACAAAGTGCCAATACCCATAAAAGCAATAATCCTAC
>Ga0208767_1003557_pt1 | contig 11295 bp, 15 predicted proteins | sample VirMetDEL_Mar_21_FD_184514 | JGI IMG/M metagenome (GOLD analysis project Ga0208767, IMG submission 184514) | Aqueous microbial communities from the Delaware River and Bay under freshwater to marine salinity gradient to study organic matter... | ecosystem: Environmental > Aquatic > Marine >... | reverse complement strand
GATAAACGGATTGACAATATTCGAGTGGTAGAAGGTCTCATGTATTCGAATCATCTGCGTGCAGCAGGGACTGTTGACATGATTGCCGAGTTCGACGGTATTCTTTCTGTGATTGACTGGAAAACTTCCGCAAAGCGAAAAACCCGTTCAAGAATATATAATTACTTTAAGCAGGAATCTGCTTATGCTGTAATGTTTGAAGAGATGACAGGGCAACCAATCACGCAGTTGGTTACGGTGGTTGTTTCTCAGGAAGGAGAGTGTCAGGTGTTCATTGAGCACCGTGATGATTGGATCGGAGAGTTCATAGATTTAAGAGACCAATATGAGTTGGAATTACAGGGTATGTCATAGACCATCAGTTGTTGGTGGTGGGTTTCAAATACATGAAGTGTATTATGAAGACGATGGAAGCATTAAATACTACACAGAACGCCCTGTTACTGCACATGGAGATATAACCGATGAACTCTATGAAGATATGTGCATGATGATGAATGCATTTGACAAGGATCCAATTAATCTAGATCATCAAGATTATCTGTTCAAGCAAAAGGAAAAGGTTAAGAAGAGGGAAGGGTGAGGTTACAAGGGCACGATGCAGGTTGTCCTGATTGGTCTATCGTCCACCAGATAGATGGGGTTGTAACCGAAGAGTGTGGGGCAGAATTGCCCCACGAGATTTATTTTCTAAGTTCTCTTATGTCCTCTTCATGAGACTTAGATCTTTCTTCGAGGCGACCAAGTCGTTCTCGAATTTCTGAGTTGAATTCTTTAATATGACTATGATTTTCTATTATCCTTTCTTCGTTTGCTCTGTCGGATTCTCTCAGGTTATCAACCTGAAGATCGACGTAATTTGTCATGGCAAAAAATGTTGTTCCAAAGGCACCCAAGAACCCCACAATTATGGAAACGATGGTGCTGACTGGAAGTGGTTTTGAAGAACCCCTGAGAAGATGAGATTCTATCCTGTCGATGTTATCAGTGATCTGACGAATGTTTTGCTCGGTAGATTTGATTCTACCTTCGTGTGTATAAAGTTTAGTCTCGACCTCGGATATTCTTTCGTCTGTCATAAACTTCCCTCTTCTGGTGAAATGACCGAATCCATACTTATAACTAAATCACCTCACCACTTCTATTTATATAAATAATGCATATAACCGTAAGTTATTGATCTTATTAGGGTTTTTTACAGTTGTATTTGGACCCCATTTAGGCGATAATATATCTGTTGGATAGGAGATTGTAACTATGAAACAGGCATTTTTATTAGCATTTTTGGTAGTATTTTCAGTTGGTTCCCTCGCCGAGACGCACGTCTTTAACGGGCAACCTTATGAGACCATTGAAGAGACGGACCTGAGTATTCAGGAACCCGTTGTCGTCAACGGGACTCTCTATGTTCCCCGTTCTTATCGTATGCGAAACAAACGCGACCCCAATATGGTCGAGCGTATTTTCGATTACACCGTCAAAACAGGCACACGTGAAGTCGAGTCTACGATCACCAATGCTATTGGTCGTCAGATCTACGAGGCAGGAAACAAAATGGGCGATGTTTTGGGAACTTGGTGAGGACTGAGAAATGAGATTATTATTTTCAAACAATATGCCGAAGTACATGCGAGTGTTCGCTCACTTCGCTGCTAAAGAAATCGGTCTTGATCGTCTCCGTGGAGATGTCACCATCGCCTTAAAACCCCAACTCGAAGGTAACTGTTTCGGTCTTTGTTGGGGCGACAACCGAGAAGCAGAGGTTCATATCGCAAGTAGGCAATGGGGTATGACTATTTCTAAAGAGGATAAACTCAAGACTCTTGCGCACGAACTAGTCCACGCCAAGCAATACTTGAAAAGAGAACTCCAAGCGTCTGATGTCGACGGATATGTTTCCCGTTGGCGAGGAAGGAACTTGTCTTACGACCCAAGGAACGAAAACGAAATGCCTTGGGAAAAGCAAGCATATGCGGTAGAGCAACCAATCTTTGACAAATGGTATAAGTTGACTGGGTATAAGTAATGATTGGTATTATTACCACCGCATTTGGTCATGATGCTTCTATCACAATCTGGTCAAAGGAAAGAAATAAGTTTTATGTTATCGATTGCGAAAAAATAACTGGTATAAAGCATTTTTATGGAATTCGCTTGGCAGAATCTGATAGAACTGCCCACCAAAAAATTCTTAACGAAATAGAAAAACTTCGGTTAGAAGAAGAACCTTTAGAACTTTATTTAGATGCCCAGATTATTCATAGATGGAACAAAAATAGTTTCCTGCCAAAACTGGCGAATCTTCTTAACATAGTTTCCATCGCTGAAGTTAATGGTCCGTCTCCTCTAATTTGGGAGGGTCTCGGATCAAAAACTCCTCCGTGGACCGAACCTAGTGAAACTCATCACCTCAGTCATGCTGCTGGCGGTTTTTATCAATCCCCGTTTAAAAAAGCAGTTGTGGTTACACAAGATTGTTCCTCCCCCGAATCTGCATTTTCTGTCTGGACCGCAGATAAATCTGACCCGCAACAGATTCGACTAATAAAAAACTGGTTTGATATGAGTTGTCCGTATTATAGTCCTGGAAGAATGCATAGCGCAGCAGGAGGGTACTTAAAAACTATCGGCGGGAACACTTGGAATTTTAATGACCTTTCAGGAAAACTTTTGGGGTTTTCTGCTTATGGTAAAAACGACAGAAGAACTGAGGACATAATCAACATAGAAGGAAATATATCTTGGTTTCCCAAAAATTTGCCTCACTATCAAGATGTATCTGCGCTTCGAAATTCTCATTACAGAAAGATTCAAAAAGAAAACGATAAGGGTTGGATCGCTAAGATGTGTGAGCACTCTCAGTTATCCGAACAGGAAGAAAAAGAGATCGCTTATCTTGTTCAAAAATCTTTTGTAGAATGTACCCTTTCTATTATTGAGCAGTACAAAGATCTAATCGAAGAATATGACAACAATATTGTCATGAGCGGTGGTTGTGCCTTAAACCTAGAAGTTAATTCAGAAGTTATAAAAAGACTCGGCGCAAATGTTTTTGTTCCATGTAATCCTGCTGACGACGGTTTGTCTTTTGGGTACGCAGCACTCAAAGTTGCTACCAAAATAAGCGCAAACCTTTTGCGAGATCCTATTGATATGACTTATGGTGGAGTTGGAGTCACAGATGAATCCGGTTTTCTCCAAAATTATTCGAAGATCATAAGCGGTCCAGAACTCGTTGAATTATTAAGTTCTGGGAAGGTTGTCGGTTTGATCCAAGGCAATCATGAATTGGGTAAAAGGTCTTTGGGTAATCGTTCTCTTTTAGCAGATGCCAGCATAGAGGGAATAAAAGAAAAAGTAAACGATATAAAAAGAAGAGAATACTATAGACCTTTTGCGCCAGTTTGTAGATTAGAGGATGCGCACAAATGGTTCGAATCTCCTGATGGGAAGTTCGAATATTTTTCAACGATGAACTTTATGGCAACTGTAAAAGAGTCTGCTAGAGAAAAGTATTCATCTATTACTCATTACGATAATACTGCTCGTCTACAAACAGTCACGAGAGAACAAAACCAATTTCTATATGACTTGTTATCGAATATGGAGAGTGGAATGTTACTGAACACTTCTTTGAATGTTTCGGGCAAACCAATAATGAACAGCACAGAGGATGCAATTGAATTGTTGAACACCTCAAGTTTGGATTGTGTTGTTATAATTGATGATGGGCAGATAAAATATTATGTATAAATAGATCCATATAAAAGGATCTGTAATGCCTACATTCAAGTCAAGAGAAGAATTAAAGATACAATTGGACAAGTGCGGTTATACTGATCTCGCTGATGGTAGAAACTTAAAGACTGTTGTGGTCCAACTACCAAAGGGCGGAGATCGTGTAGGCGTCCTTAGTCAAATTGCAACCAAACTCAAACCATACGGTGGTAAGTACAACAGCGAATTCAGACAATCCTCTGTTGGACGCACCGAGTGCACTGGTGGTTGGTCCGTTGAGTGCAAGATCAAAGGTGGAGGTGGTTCAGGCGCAGGGTCTGATATCACCGAACTCGCCGAATCAGCACAGTGTGTCTACCTCGCCGCTAAGTACAAGAAGGCAGGAAAGTACGACCAAAAATCCCTCGCTGAGTGCAAAGCAAATTATGACATATCAGATACCTTGAAGCGTATCAACGAGAAGTTGACAGACGACTGGGTAGACTCCTCCAAACTCGGTGCGGAGATTATCGCAAAGAAGTTCCCAAACTCTGGCAAGAACTATGTCGCTCACCGTGGATCTTCATGGGTTGATAAACTTGAAAAGCACTGGAAGACTCTGAACGACGAAGCAGGTAAACCATTCACCAACCTGAACAAATGGTCACCTGCTGATATGTATATCGTTTCCAGTGCTGGCAAGAACATCAACCTGACCAAAGCGAAGACTCTGGTCGAGTTGAACAATATGATGCTCGATGCATACAAGTCCAAGGACATCGTTGGCATCTCTCTGAAGAAGATGCGTGGTACAGCGACCTTTAAGGAACTCAATGTTTCCAGTCAAAGAAGCACCTATACTTTTGAAAGTGCAACCACTGGTCTACGTGGATTCTTTGATTCGCAAGACGGATACATCATATTCAACGGCGGTAAGGCACAGTTCCGAACATTCGGCACTACTTGGCAGGGAGAACTAAAAGGTAAGAACGCGAACATGGGTAAGGTATCTGGCGGTCCAGTTGCTGGGTTCATCAAAGAGCATTTCAAAGTTGATTTCTTGCCCCAGCGTCAGTTGCAAGAACGCACAGAGGAAAACATAGATAAGTTTTATGAGTGGTATAATTTGTGTGACGACACCCCTAAGATAGATAAATATGATTTCTACAAGAATGTTATGAATAAACCTGCGCAGTGGTTTGTCTCTAAGATTCCCACTGCTCAATTAATGGCAATCGTCGCGAAAGCAACACCGAAGCAAAGAGACGCATTCGTTTCTGCTATGGTAAACTATGCTGCTTCCGAATCTCAACTTTCAGGACCATATGCAAAGGTAATGTAATGGCACAGTTCAGTAAACTATTCCAAAGACTTGTTGGGAACAACAGTCATATTTATGAAGTCCAGATGCTTGCTGATAAAGACGGCAACATTATCAACTCGTTTGGTTCTGCTTCCAATATCCCTATTTCTGCTGGTGAAGTAGATGGGTATAGTGCAATACATAAGTTTGGTAGAAATCCAAATGTAGGAAATGTACCAGAAACTATTTGGATGTATGGCGGAATTTATCAATATCTTGATGTTGGTTCTGATAGTACAGTTTATGCATATAGCGCAAGCTCTGACGATGGTCCTGGCAACGATGGTGCGCACACGGTTACTGTTCAAGGTTTAGATAATGATTTCAATCTAATTGAAGAAACGATTACTGTAAATGGTGCAGCTTCTACTGCTTCATTCCTAAGAGTTTATAGAGCATTTGTTGCAACCGCTGGGGCATTAGCGACAAATGATGGTGATGTTCTTATATCCACCGCAGCGTCTGGAGGCGGTACAGTTCTTGCTGATATTGGCGTTATTGGTAGCGGGACAACTACTGGTTTGGGTCAAACTCAACTTGCACTTTATACAATACCAGCTGGAAAAACTGGTTATCTCACTACTTGGAACATCGGTGTAGCACCAATGAATAATTCTGTCACAGTGACTTTACTAGCAAGAGAACTAGGTGGACCTAGTGCACCATTTAGATCAAAGGATATTGTTGATACCGTAGGCGGATATACTACTCAGAATTATTCAATTCCTATACGCTTTCCAGAAAAAACTGATATTGAAGTGAGAGGCTGTGGTGATACTGGTTCAGTTATTTCATCTTCTTTTGATATTATACTGGTAGATAACTAATGGACGATAGAAGCGAAGTAACAATGACACGAGCAGAGTATGACCTGCTTAAAGCTAAAGCTGAGAATAATCCAAAATTTACAGACGATGGCTCTCGCTATGATAGTCGAGGCTACCGCACCATTGATGGGATGGAAGAAGCAGACATCAATGGGGATGGCCATATTGATAATGCCGAACTAAACATGCACTTAGAGTTTAAAAGAAAAGAACTTGAAGATGCAGACGCAATGCGAGACGCACAAAGGCGCATGGCTTGGTTCTCCTTGTTAGGAATGTTACTGTACCCCTTCGCTGTTGTAGGAGCATCTTTTTCGGGATTATCAGAGGCACAAGCAACGCTAGGGGATATGGCACCAACTTATTTTGTGGCAGTAGCAGGTATTGTAGCGGCCTTCTTTGGTGCTCAGGCGTTTACTAAAGGAAAATAATGTGGAGAACATTGCCACTCATACTATTAAGTAGTTGCGTGGCAGTTTCTCCAAACTTGGAAAGACATATACATCCTGATTCAGAGCAAATATTTTATACTTTTGAATTGGGAATATCTTATCCGAAAAAGAAATTTATGACCCCAGAAGAGTGGGACGAGTACAACTCTATACCAGATAGCCAGAAGGAAGCGCTATATGAAGAATACAAAGATAGGGAAAAGATTGAAAAAGATTGGGACCATTTTATTGACAATTGTCTTTTGGCCCTTACGTTCGATTGTTAATCTTTTTTTAAACGAGTGGGAGGTTACTATTTGGTACGACCCGATTAAGAAAACCTCATACCATTTTAAATGGCTGGATAAGTGTGAACCAAAGCACATAAAAGGTAGGTTAGTATCTGGGGAGCCTTTTGAGTTACGAACTCAAGAGGCTTTTAATTTTCAAATTAGAAAGGTAAAGTAAGATGTTTGGAATGTTAAAAATGCTTCCGCTACTCATAACAATAGCAGGAGCAGGGTATGCTTACCATACTACAAAGGTAAGCCAACTCGAAGCAACCATAGCAAAACTAGAAAGAGATAAAGTAATTCTACAAGAAAATGCGATTCGACTCGAAGCTGGGTGGGAGAGAGAAGTAGCCGCCCGAGAGCAAACGGAAGCAAATCTTGAAAAACAGATAAAAGTAGTAGGAGAGCTTACCGAGAAGAATAGTGCAATGCAGGAAGAGATGGATGACTACTTATCTATCTTTAAGCGACATAATTTGACAAAGTTAGCGAGGGCCAAGCCTGGATTGATAGAGCCTCGTATTAACAATGGTACTGCAGAAGTATTCAGAGCAATAGAACAAGATAGCAGAGAGGTTGAAAATGCGGATTCTTTATAGTTTATTACTGGTTTTAACAGTAACGGGCTGTTCGACTTTTACCCCGGCCTTGCCAAAAGCAGAAGTGCGAATCAAAACTGTTACTGAGTTTCGCACTTTAGATATATACCAGCCTCCTCTGCCAAAGGAAATTGGGTTACAGGATGTAGAGTTTTTTGTAGTTACAGAGAAGAATTTTGAAGAGCAAGTAAAAAGACTACAAAAAATTCAAGATGGCACATATGTACTCTTTGGGCTAACTCCACAAGACTACGAAAATATGGCATATAATTTACAAGAACTTCGTAGATATATACGTCAACAAAAAGAAATAATTATCTATTACCGTAAAGCTACACAAAGTGACGAAGGTACGGATTCACAAGATTGGATAGAAAGAAATCAAGAAATTCTTGAAGATCAACAATCTGAGTAATTTATATGGCAGTACAAGTAAGCAGAGCTGATATTATATCAGAAGAAATTTTAGATTTACAATCTGAGACACGTTTCTTAAAACTACCGATAGATCCCTATTTGGATTTGTTAGGAGTTATTCCTCTTCCATCACAAAATGCAATTATAAATGCGATAAATAATTCTAAATATCGCTTTGTTTGTGCAGCGGTTTCTCGGCGTCAAGGGAAAACCTACATCGCAAACATTATTGGGCAATTAGTATCACTAGTTCCCAATTCAAACATTCTCATAATGTCCCCCAATTACTCACTGTCTCAGATTTCTTTTGATTTACAAAGGAATCTTATTAAGCACTTTGATTTGGAAGTTGCGAAAGACAATGCAAAGGACAAAGTTATAGAATTAACCAACGGGTCTACAATCCGTATGGGTTCGGTAAACCAGGTAGATTCCTGCGTGGGTAGAAGTTACGACTTAATTATATTTGACGAGGCAGCGTTAGCAGACGGGAAAGACGCCTTTAATGTCGCACTTCGACCTACTCTAGATAAGGAGAACTCAAAAGCTCTATTTATCTCTACGCCTCGCGGCAGGAATAACTGGTTTGCTGAGTTTTTCGATAGAGGTTTCAATGATGAATTTCCAGAGTGGTGTTCGATACGAGCGACTTATCAAGATAATCCTCGAATGTCTGAAAGCGATATTGAGGAGGCTCGAAAAAGTATGTCCGATGCTGAGTTCCGTCAAGAGTATGAAGCAGACTTCAATACTTATGAAGGACAAATTTGGAACTTCAACCACGAAAAATGCGTAGTAAATAATGACGTTTTAGAAACTCGAAGAATGGATGTGTTTGCAGGGCTTGACGTTGGTTATCGAGACCCAACTGCTTTTTGCGTCATTGCTTATGATTGGGACGAAGGCCTGTACTATGTACTGGATGAATACTTGGACGCCGAAAAAACAACGGAACAACACGCGTCTGTTATCAGAGATATGATTGATAAGTACGATATTGACTATGTATATATAGACTCGGCAGCCCAGCAGACTCGATATGACTTCGCACAAAATTATGATATTTCAACTGTAAATGCAAAAAAGTCGGTACTAGATGGAATCGCTCACGTAGCGGGTATAGTTGACAATGATACTTTAATGGTCGATCAAAGATGCGGAGAAGTGTTAGCCTGCTTAGATCAATATCAATGGGACCCAAATCCAAATTTGGCAAAAGAAAAGCCGAAACATAATCGAGCATCACACATGGCAGATGCACTTCGATATGCTTTGTACTCATTCGAAACAAGCCAGAGCGGGTTTTAAAGATACCTAAGAAAAATAGTTATTGACAAGTTACCTTCCTCGGGATATAATTCTGGTAATAAATATGAAAAAGCTCAAGAGAGACCCAATAAAATACATTCGAGACCGCGCTAAATCCAAGTACGAGAAAGGTTCAGAATGTTACATCTGCGGAAAGCAAACAGAACTTGATTTCCACCATTTTTATTCTCTTAGTCCACTACTAAAACAGTGGCTTGGCAAAAAGCAAAAAGAGAGACCTTTACATTATACGGATGAGTATATTGTAATTTGGCGAGATGAGTTTATTGAAGAGTGTAACAACGAGCTATATGAAGAAACTGTAACAATTTGTCACGATCATCATTTACAGCTTCATTCCATTTACGGAAGGAACCCAAGCCTTGGAACTGCTAAAAAGCAAAAAAGGTGGGTAGAGATTCAAAGAGAAAAACATGGCTTGGTATAAATTTGGGTTCGGCTCTAAAAAAGATATGGAGGTTGAGGAAAAACTCAATCCGATTCAGCCGTACTATAATAATATTACAGAGCCTTCTCGTGAGTTTACTTATAGCTATGAGCGTGCCTACGAAGACCTAGAAATTGTCAATCGGGGCGTAAATATTGTGGTAGATGACTGTGCAGAAATTGACGCAATCGTACACCAAGAAAACTCATTTCCCGGGATAGTAAAGGGCGTAAAAGCGAGCAAAGTATCAACACTTTTAAATCGCGAGCCAAACCCGTTTCAAGATATTTCTTCTTTCCGTAGAAACTTATTCACAGACTATATTTTAGACGGAAATATTTTTATTTACTTTGATGGTGTACACCTCTACCATCTTCCTGCTAGTAAAATGACTATTCACGCTAGTAGGACTACTTTCGTTGATTATTACTCTTTCGACGGAGGACAAAATTTTAGCACAGACGAGATTATTCATATTAAAGAAAACTCGTTCTACTCTATCTACCGTGGAGTTTCTCGATTAAAGCCAGCGTTGCGAACAATGGTTTTAATGAAGAATATGCGAGATTTTCAAGATAACTTCTTTAAAAATGGCGCTGTTCCAGGCCTTGTTCTTAAATCTCCAAATACTCTGTCGGAGAAAATTAAAGAGCGTATGATTCAATCTTGGACTGCTCGGTACAAGCCAGATGCTGGGGGCAGACGCCCACTTATTCTTGATGGCGGCATTGAAGTAGATAAAATCTCAAACGTAAACTTTCGTGAAATGGACTTTCAAGCTGCAATCGCAGAAAACGAAAAAATTATTTTAAAATCTATTGGAGTACCTCCAATTTTATTAGATTCAGGAAATAATGCAAACATTCGTCCAAATATGCGTTTGTATTATTTAGAAACAATAATGCCTATTGTAGAAAAACTAAATGCAGGATATAGTAGGTATTTTGGATTCAACATAGGCGAAGACATTACAAATATTCCTGCTTTACAGCCTGAGCTACGAGATCAAGCAACCTTTTACACTTCTCTCGTAAATGCAGGAATCATTACCCCAAATGAAGCACGCGTAGCAATGAACTTTGATGAACTACCCGATGCTGATGAAATTAGAGTACCCGCTAATATAGCAGGAAGCGCTGTCGAGCCTAGTCTCGGCGGAAGGCCCACAGAAGGAGAAGAATAGATGGCAGTTAGACAAAAACAGCTAGTTTTGGACATTGCATATAAGCACTTCAAAGAATTTGAACTGCCACTCGACATTGAGTATAAGTCTTACATGAATATCGTTGGGCCTAAAGAAGCTCTTCACGCTATTTCAGTTAAGCGCAGCTTTAAAGCGTGGAAGTATTTAATTCACGCGTTGAAAGTTGCTCATCCAGATTTATTGGAGCCGCCTAAGCCCGCACCTACCCCTGCACCAAAGGCAGTTAAGCCTAGTCCTTTGAGCGAGCCTGCCCCTGCAGAAGAAATGGATAGTGACGATGAATAAGATTTTTAATCTAACTTCTACGTTCAAGTCTTTAGATATAGATGAAGATGGGGGCGTACATATTTGTGGTATGGCAAGTACCTCTGATTTTGACCGTGCAGGAGATACTATTGATGCAACTGCGTGGACAAAAGGCGGGTTAGCTAACTTTGAAAAGAACCCTATTATTCTTTTCAATCACGACTATAATCACCCTATTGGTCGAGCTACTGGCGTCAAGGTTACCGAAAATGGTCTTGAGCTAAAAGCAAAAATTTCTAAAAGTGCAAAAGTACCTTCCGGTGCTGTAGCAGATCTTGTTAAAGACGGTGTCCTTGGAGCCTTTTCTGTCGGTTTCCGAGTCAAGGATGCTGATTATCTTAGTGAAACCGACGGATTAAAGATTAAGGATGCTGAATTATTC
>Ga0208767_1003556_pt1 | contig 11299 bp, 8 predicted proteins | sample VirMetDEL_Mar_21_FD_184514 | JGI IMG/M metagenome (GOLD analysis project Ga0208767, IMG submission 184514) | Aqueous microbial communities from the Delaware River and Bay under freshwater to marine salinity gradient to study organic matter... | ecosystem: Environmental > Aquatic > Marine >... | reverse complement strand
CAGCAGTACAGGGTTCTCTTCCTGCCACTCAGCATAAGTACCACGTCTTAATTGTATACGTTTTGTAAAACTAGGCATCTGGTTGTCCTCCGTCGAATATATCAGTGTCGTCCAATACAGGACCACCACCGTCAATAGTAACAAAAAATGGATCACTCTCCAGCGACCTAACCTTCGTTTGTAATTCGTCAGCTCTTTCTTTATTCTCAGTAGCTACAGCCGACGATACAGCCGATATGGTACGCTGTTGAAAGCTTAACGGATTAGGACGAACGACAGGTCTTCTAACAGGTCTAGCCATCCTTAGCACTTCTCACCTCTGCCTATGGATAACGATACACCCACCTTACTTCTTCTTCGGGAACCCACGCTTCATGTTAGCGTAAGCCTTTGGCGATATAGTTGACTTCTTCTTACTACGGCTGATACCGAGTTTCTTTCTTCTGTTAATGTTTGCGTATAATCCTTTTGGCATATCTATCTCTTCATTAGCAGCTCCATCATACGATCAAGCTTAGTGTTTATCTCTTTAATATTTGTTTCAAGACCACCCATACGGTTCTCAACAGCAGTGTCTCTTTCACTTTGTGCTGCCAACTCTACCTCTATCTTAGTCAACCGTTTCTCGTCGTTCTCTAAGCGATCAGACAGTTTCTTTATCATCCAACCGATCACGGCAAGTATTACACCAAGAGCAGTATCTAAGAAGTGGGAGAGTGATTCAGTCATTTACTATCCTATAACTACTACATTAAGACCTACAGTACTTAAATTTGTGGTGTGTGAGCAATGTAAATCAAAACCATTAGCAGTTCTATTTTTAACTACTATAGAATCAGTTGTTGGTGAAGTAAACTCCCTACCGAGTACTACGGTATAACTGTCACCACTAGCTCTAGCACTGCTGAATGTTAAGGTATATAAACCTGTTGTTGCTGTACTTACGATAGCACTGAAGCCGTATACCCAAGTGACAGTATTAGCAGCAATTTCCTGAGCCAACGTACCTGTACCAACATTACCGAAGAAACGAGCGTGAGCGACAGCAGTAGGAAAATTAACTTTATCTGCCGATACATTTGAATCTGCAATCTTATCAGTTGTTACAGCATCGTTAGCTATCTCAGTACTCGTAACAGCATTAGCAGCTATCTCAGTACTCGTAACAGCATCGTTAGCTATCTCGGTACTTGTAACAGCATTAGCAGCTATCTGAGCTGTATCAACAGCATCGTTATCTATCTCACTACCAGCAATCGTATCGCTTTTCTTTCGTAGCTCATGCCCACCAGCTGTACTGCCGTCGTGTACTACAACTGTATCTTTATCAGTATCTACTGTTACTTCTCCTTCAGCACCTGTGAAGCTACCGTGTTGTGCTGTGGTTCCTCTTCTTAATTTTACTTGTATGTTTGGCATAGTTATATGTGGTTATGCGATTGATCCAAAGTCTAATGTTGTTGATAAGTTATCTGAGTCTACTACTCCGTTAGCAATAACAGTTGCACCGTCTCCTGTAGACGTTACTTCTCCTGTATGGTTGGGGTGTGTATAAGCACCAGCACCTACAGCAATACCACCAACCGTAGAACCGTCGTGTACGAATAAGTCCTTGGTGTCAGTGGTGTAAACAATTTCCCCTTCCTGCCCTGTAAACGCAGCGTTCTCAGCAGCTGTCCCTCTTCTTATTTGTACTTCAATACTCATTTATGCAATTCCTCCGTAGCTGAATGATGCGGTCACTGGGTCACCCACTATACTGCCGTAATCGTAATCAGTGGGTATATCAGTTATAGCTGTTTTAAAACCTCTTTCAATAACAAGTATCTCAGCTAAGTTAGTGGGTGGTGTATCAAAACGTATCAGGTTACTGGCTCCTACGATTGTATAGTCGTCAGGGTCTATGACCTCTCCAGCTATAGTTACTAACATTGCAGTAGACGACGTAACGTTAGCAGTAAATGTAAGAGCAAACTCTGTTTCACTACCGTCTCCTGTGAACTTACTAAAGCTAGGAGGACTGCCTGTACCTGTGGTTAGACCTGCAATAGCACTGTCAACGTATGACTTATTAGCTGAGTCAGCAGCCGACAACGGTGTGCTTACACCTGTTAAAAGATTGCCGTTAATATCAACAGCACCTGATACTTTAGAACCGTCAAAGTCATTTAATGATCGTGTGTCTACGTAGTTCTTAGTAGCAGCGTCTTGTGCGTCTACAGGATCAGCTAAGTCTTTTAAGTTTTGGTTCTGTGCAGTAAAGTCCTGACTGCCTTGTATCCGTTGTATAGAAGCGTCATTCAGTTCGCTGATCTCTTCGTTCAGATAACGGTTGTGCTGGTACGCTCTATCTAGTTCACTCTCAGTAAGTACCGATCCGTTCTCAAAGTCTACAAGGTTTAAGTCAGGCTGACTCTTACGACGTACTCTTACATTGTCACCAGCATTAACACCAGAGCTAGGAAACACACGAGTGACTCCTGATGTAGTAGATACCGTAAAGTATTCACGAGCCAACAAACTACCGTTTACTTCTACTGTTATGTGGATTTCTTCAAGGAACGGGAACGTCACGATAAAACCTGCCGTAATGTCGGAGGCTGAGACGCTGTTATAGTCTACGTAGGTGTTAGCCATGATATTATATTATTACTTATTGAGTGAGGAGTTCAAGCACTTAGTCATCGTTGTAGTATTTCAAATGGGGCAACAAGTGGTACTTCGGGTGCTTTTACTGTTCCTCTTGTTTCTAAAATACTGTAAAGAGTATCTTCATCTTCGTTTATAAAACTAGCTAAAAATGCTTTATCTTCCAGTATATCTTTCTTAGTTTGATTATAAAATTGATTTAATAAACTATTCAAGGCCAACAACCCTTCGTTAGCGTATTTACCTGTCTCAGTAATTTGAAAGCCTTTGTTGTATTTCTCTATCCAGCTAGTATTAGTAATTAAACTGTTTACTGCTTGATTAATATTCATTCGTTTGCCTGCTAGTCCTTTAATACCTTCTATCTTTTTAATTTTAACTAGCTGTCTTTTTAAACGTTGATCGAAAGCGTAAGATAATGTCATACCATCATCATCTACAAAATCAACCATACTCAAGCGAGTTGCTATCATTGGGTCTTTACCTTCAATGTTACCGTGCGTATCACTTGCAACTATTTCTTCAAACCTAGTCATATCTAGTTCTTTTCTAGGTGCTTGTCTTATAACAGTTTGTGTAACCCAAGTGTGTGTGCTTTCTTCGTCTTCTCCAAGTAAATTAGTCTTCAAGTTAACAGCTCCTGCACCTAATACTGAGTAAGCAATTCTATCCCAGTATCCTTGTCCTCTTAAATCAGGAACTCCATTTTGTAATACTGTTTGTGTTATTTTACGAGCTTGAGCGGGAATAGGTACATAACTAGCAACAAGTCGTGATAAAGCATTACGTGTAACATCTCCTTCAAATTTACCTATTTCCTGTGCGGTCTCTATACCTTGAGCTAACGGCATTGCTTCTGCAAGTTTCTTAAAAGACTTACCCCAAACAAACGGTAACGTCTGATCTTTGGTGAGTATAGTCTGCCCCGTATCTCTTTCTTCTTTTTTTATTTTACTCCAAGTCATCACATCAGCTGCTAATGCAATAGGAAAAGACCAAGGCAAGGCAGCTGAGTAATCTGATCCTAGTATATTAAAAGATTGTAATTTATTCTTCTTACGTTGATCTACTGTCATCCACTCAAGAGACCCTGTAGCCATGCCATTAAAAGCAGCAGCCCCTCCTATAGCATAAAGTGACGTGGATAACATTGAGTCTGTTAGTATGTCTTCGTTGTACTTTAATCGTCTCTCTTCTGCTTGATTCTTTCTGCGTGTTAAATCTTTTATCTCCTCGTTAATATCGTCTTTTAACTTAGGATCATCTATCTCCCTTAATCTGTTATATTGCTCTTTTAGTTTTATATCTAACTCTTTTATTTTACCGCTGAATGGATTTGCAAATCTTCTAACTCCGGGTGTTACTGAACCAGCAGCCAGCATAGGAGATAGCGTAAACCTTGCACCTCTGTACACCGCTCTAATAGGAACACCTACATAAGGCAGGAAAGCATCTATAAAAGCTGATAACGCTCCGTTGTCGTTTGTTAGTTTTTTAATCCCTCTTATTAGTTTCTCTGCACCGTTAATCGGTATGTCTTCTAAATCACCGTCAGCTGCAAATAATAACTCTTCTCGTATTTGATTAACAGTGTCTTCAAATTCGTGTGCATCATTCAGTACCGATAATCCGTCGCTATCTCTCCAAGCTCCATCATACAATTCAAGTGCTCGTTTTTGTGCTTTAGCGGGATCATCAGGAAACTCCAATATAGCTTTCTTGTGTGCTTCTGCGTGTAGCCTTCCTTTAATTAACTGTCGTTTAAAAGCCGAATCAAGTGTCTGAATACCACGCACACCTAGGGTCCATAACTGCCAAAATTGACCGTTCTTTATTGCGTCAGTGAACCAGTTAGATGTATTCTCTAAAGCTTGCACTCTTCTCTCTGCCGACTTGTAAGCTCTAGAAACTAAAGAATGTTCACCTCTTTTTAATGATGTAGGGTTTATTTCATCAGACATTCTACCAGCTCTGCTATCTACAGCTGAAACATTCTCAGCAAATGTACGACGCATCTCTGCCCACAATCCTTTAGTGTCGCTTAATATTTTAAAAGCACCCGCAGCATCTGCCATTGCTAACCTTTTTCTAACAGGTAAGGCAACGTTATGTGCGTTGTACATGAAATTAGTGATAGGTCGATAGAACTGTTTAACCACGGCACCGACACCTGTAGGCAAACCAGCAAGCACTGAAGGTAACTGATCAATCAACGACAACTGACGTGCCATCTTAACATATCCCCAGCCTTTACTCAACCAACTAGCTGTGTCCTTTTCTAATGCTTTGTAAAAAGATTCTTCCAGTTCCTTGAAAGCCTTAACGTTTAATCGTTCTTCTTCTATTTCTTTTCTAGCTCTGTCTAAATCATTAAGCTTTTGACGCATACGTTTTTTAGACTCTGCTATCTTTTGTTGTAATAATTTAGACTTTAATGTTTTAGTTGGTCCTTTAGGAGTAGGTGCTACTTCTTTTCTTAATTCACCAACAATGGCACGACCTTCTATATCAGCTACTCTAGCGAGTTCTTGTTCAAGTTTTACAACAGCACGTGCCTCTACCTCTGCTTCTTTATAGTACTTTACTTTCTCTTCCAGCTCTTTTATTCGTGGGTCTTTTTCCTTACTTGGTTTTAACCCTGCTGCTTTTTCTTGCTCGTCTATCTTGGCGAATCGTGAGCGTAAACCGTCTAATTCTTTTTGTAGTTTATCACGTTTGTTTTCGTAGGCTTTACGTAATTGTTCTGCTTTAAATTCATCAGACATCTCAACCCTAGCACGGTCAATCTCCTGTACTCTGTTACGCATATTCTTACGTAAGTCTGCTATGTCTTTAGTAAGTTCCTGTACACGACCCGGTGCTTTCTTTGGTCCTGTAGGTTTAGCCTCTACTTCTGCACGTTGTCTGCCTAATGGTCCTGTTTCTATCTCCAACAAACGAGCACGTTCAGCTTCTAGTTCTTTGATGCGTCTTACTTCAGACTGTGCATCCTTGTAGAACTTTATCTTGTCCTCTAAATCTTTTACTCGTGGGTCTTTTTCTTTCGGTGCAGCAGGTACAAGTTCTTCAGGTTCTTTACCAAACGTAGCACGTAATTCGTCCAGTTCAGTCTGCAAAGTATTAATCTTCTTCTGAAACGCTTGATCTGCTTTCTCCGCTTGGAACCCTTCGTCCATCTCACGTCTAGCTTTATCTATATCTGCTAGTCGTTGTTTAATGTTTCCTTTAACCTTAGCAATCTTCGATCTAAGTTCAGCAGCTTTTGTTGCTGGTTTGGTAGGTGCTTTAGGTTTAGGAGTTACAGCTTCACGTTGTTCACCTAGCGGTGCTACATCTAACTCGGATACTTTAGCAAGTTCTGCCTCTAAACGTTTTACTTCCAAGAAGTCCTTCTCAGCAGCGTCGTAGAACTTAATCCTTTCTTTTAAATCTGCAATATCAGGATCGTCTTGTAGTTGTTTCTTTTGCTCCTTAGTTAACTTAGTAGGATCACCAAAACGTTCTTGTAGTTCTTTTAAACGCTCTTGTAACTTCTTCTTTCGTTTCAGTAAACTTTGTTCAGCTTTGTCTGTTGGTTGTTTTTCTACATCAACCTCTTCTTCAACCTTTGGCTCTTTAAACGCTTCCTGTATCTCGTCATCCTCTTTTACTACTGTTGGCTTAGGTCTACGACGCTTCTTTAGTTCTTCAGGTATAGCTAGATATTCGTCAAACATACCTTGTATATCAGCTTCGTCTCCGTCTATAACACCACGAGTCTTAGCTTCTAACGTAGCTTGTAGTCTTGCTAACGATTCGTCTTGTAGTTGAGCACGTATACTGTACTTAGTAGCCCAAGCAAAATCTTCAGCATCTCCGCGTTGTGATTGAACTAAACGACCACCTGTAGTGTTTAACCAGTCAGTAACATTCCTATTAAAAGAACGGCTAAACTTTATTTCATTTAACATAGCTTGTGCTATATTCTTATCGCTAGGGTTTTTAACAAACGCACGAATCAAATCATTCATACGCTGTATATTTGCATCAGCTATCTTCTTGCCCTCACGATTAATACGAGGTGCTTCTATAGACAGAGTGCCGCTTTCAGGTGTTGTGTCTATATTCTTAATGCGTTCTATTAAATCATCTAGCGTATCTTCTCTAGCGTCGTCTACGTTTCTTTCTCTTTTAGGAGCTTCGACAGGTGCTTTCTCTTCTACGACCTCTTCCTTAACAACGGTAGGTTCTTCTACTTCAGGCTCTTCGTCCCTTACAACAATAGGTTCAGATTCTTCCAGTTCTTTAGTAACGTCTTCTACTTCTACGTCTGGTTCTTCTTTTACGGTAGGCTCTACTTCTTGTTTAGATAAAACTTTGTTAGTTTCCATCATCTCAGCTATCGAATCATCCAGTATAGCCTGTGATTGCTCAATGTCTTTTATTTGCTGTAAAGCCTGATGCTTGCTAGAACTCTTCGCTGCCGTTGCTACTGCTCCTCCAAAACCATAAGCCACTTCAGGAGCTAACGACTCTTCGGCTTCTTTCACTTGTTGCTGTAGCTCTACCTTCTTTGCTTCTAAACTCTCTTTAGCATTAGCGATAACATCAGTAGCTTTATTCCTACCCCATTTACCTGTCCTAGCCCATACTGAGAATATCGTATTGAAACTACCACCAGCAGCAGAAGAGAATATATAATCATATACATTACGATCTGTTCCGTTTAGATGTGCTTCTACTTCCTGTCTTAATGCAGACTCAGCAAAACCTAAAGCAGCACCGCTAACAAAAGTCTTCGTGCCATTAACAACTAACTCCTTACCTTTCCACGCTTTAGCGGAGGCTAGACTAGGAGCACTCAATCTAAATACCTTGTCAGCTGCTTTTGTTACTAAGCCTATACCGAACACAGAAGAAGCAATGCTTTCACCAGCTGAGTAGCTGTCTTGTATGCCGTATGCTTTGCGTATTGATTGTCCTATAAAGTTTGAAGCCCCCCAAATAGCAGCCTCAGATGCAGCTAACCCGACCACACCAGCAGCTGTAGAACTAGGTTCAGGTGTTACAATACCAAGCGTTGATAGTTTTTTAGCATTGTTTAACCAACGTAAATACTTTTGAGATTGATGTAATTTATGAGTACCGTATAACCCTAAACCTATTTCACTAACAGTACTTACTGCTGTTCCTGTTATATACTGACCTTGGCTTATTTCATCTTCAGCTATAGTTACACTCTCTAATACTTCAGGTGGTAGATAGTCAGGGTTAGTGTCTACAGGAGGAGCTGGTTGTATGTCTAGCTCAGGGTTCTCTTGTATTCTAAATGCATCAAGATTACCTTCAGCTTTAGCTTTTCTAAGCTGTTCCGCAATAGTACTCATTAATAGTGACTCTCTTGTGCTTTATGGAAATTATCGTAAGACTCAACATCAAACACGCCTAACCCTTGATATGTTTCTTTTACTTTCTTTTCTTCCTCCGATAACGGTTGTCTTTCTAAATCTTTTTGTAGCACCTCATAAAACTCCAAAGAGATTCTATTGAACTCGCCTAAATTCATAAACAACTTTACGTCCTTTGCATCAAGGTTTGCTTTATTTAACATCTTGTAACTTTCAGGATCATACGTAGCGTATCCGTATCTAGTTAAAGATATAGAAAGAGCTAAGCCGTCATCAGCATCAAACATCTTTTTTCTATCTGCTTCTATGTCTCTCCTAAAAAACGGTATCTCTTTTCTTCTCCGTTCTAACAAAGACTCAGGGAATAATGTTTTATACTTTTCCTCTAACGTTTCTGCTTTTTCGCCCTTAAAAATTCCTTCAACCGTAATAGGTGTAGTTACATCGTAGCTGATAGCAGATGCTTTTGCCATTCCTTCATATCGCTTTCTCTCTTTCTGCACTAATTCATTAGTTAAATCTTGTAAGGCAGTATCTCTTACGTCTTCGTCTTGATCTTGTAATCTAAACGCCTCTTCCTTTACTTTGTTCTTTATAAAACTAACAGCACCTGAATTATAGAAATAGCTTCTATCATCTAGTGTTATCTCGCTATCTTTTAATTGATTATCAACAGCACCTAAGTTAGCTAATAACTGGCTTGCTATATTTGTGTAGTATTCTTTTTTAAGAACATAGTTACCAGCTGCCAATCTTTTAGATTCGACCAGCAGTTCATCAAACTTTTTAATTCTAGGATTGTCTGATAAAAACCCTTTCCAAGGTGCGTCTTCTTCTGGGTTATCTTTTACATACGATCTAAAGTCCTTTAATATTTCGGGTTTAGTTTCATCTGTTATGGGTATAGGTGTCGGTCCTATTGCTTTTATTTTATCGTAATCACGTGTAATGTCATCAAGTATCGGATAATATAAAGCTGAAGCTAAGTCTCCTTCTGTTCCTCCTACTTCATCTAAAACATCTAAAAGGTTTTGTCCAATATCTCCACCACCTGCAAACACTTTGTCTACATATTGATCAACCTCTTCCTGCTGCATATCAGGATTCATACTACTAAATATAGAACGCAATGTACTAAGTTTATTGTCAGGCATATCTTCACGATCGCGCACTCCTGATCTTATAATAGATGTAATTCTACCTTTTAAAATTTCTCTTTTCTGTGCTGTTGACTGGGTATTAACCTCTGCCATCTTCTGTCTAACTCTAGCTATTCCGTCGTTAAGTTTTAAACGAGAAGCAGAAGAACCAAACACGCTCCTGTTATCTACCTTAGTCAACTCCATAACGTTCATAAAGGACTGAGCGTCATTGTATCTACCTTTAGCAATCAACGTGTCTACGGTAGCAAAGAACCCATTCTCCAATATACGCTGACGATCCGTTGCGTCGTCTATACCTTTCTCTTGCATGATCTTCTCATGACCTTCTGCAATGGCTTGTATATTTACTACATCTATTGGACCTGTAGTAGCAGCACGAAGAGTTTCCATTAACTGTACATTCTCTTGGTCGATAGTATAATCGTCTTGAGCTTTCTCGTACTTAGCTAAGGCACCCGTCTTCCACTCAGGAATAACAGCGTTAACTAACAACTGAGAGGGTAAACTGTTTGCTACGTCCTCTCCCAATAAATCAATAACACCTTGTCTAGCTTGTCCTATAATAGTGTCAAGATGTTGAGAAGCTTCTGCTTTACTAGTGTATTTCTCGACGTCTAGTACCTCACCCTCTCTCGACTGTAACAACGGAAGCATATCAGTGTTTATATGATTCTTTAACATATCCTCATGGATTTGCCGTTGTTTAGCTAACTGTCTTTCAGCTTCTGCTTGTCGTCTTTGTTCTTCGATTTGTTGCTCTTTAAACTGTGCAGCCTTACCACGTTCTAACGCTCGTTCACGTTGTTGTTGCTGTTGTACAATACCTGCGTAACCTTTAGTTATTAATCCTACTTGTTCTAGGTTACCCGCAAGTTGTAATAAATTATTAGTACCTGCTTTTCTTTGTGCGATTCCGTAGTTAAAACCGGGTAGAGCTACAGGAGCAACAACTGGTGCTTCTCCTACTCCTTGTACTTGTTTTCGTGGTGTAGCCATTATCAGGTTTGATTATCAAAGTTAACCATAAACGGATTAGTGTATTGGTCGGTCTCAGGCATATAAACAGAAATACCTGCACCAGTATCTATAGCAGGAGGACGTGAAGCTGCTTGCATACCTTGATACATACCAAAAGCATTTAGTCCTGATTGTAGTCCTTTCAGTGCATACCCTAAACCATCTGGTTTTTGTATTGGTTGGTTTATGCCTATAAGTTCCTGCTGAGAAGCTAACTCTATTTGTCGTAAGCCTAAACCACGTCTAAGTTCCAATCGCTCTTCCTGTTTTGTTAGTCCAGATAAACGAGCAGCTTGTTGTCTTCTCAGGTCGTCCATTAAGTGTTGAACAGATACTCCTGATACTCCTGACTCACCTGCTGCCACTCTTGCGGTCGATAAATCTGCTTCGGTCTTTTTACGTACTAAACCCTTTTCTTCGGCAACTGCTTCTTTTTGTTGAGCCGCTTCTATTTGTGCTGTTGTTCTTTGATAAGCTTTCTTTTGAAGAGCTGCTGCTGTTGCCTGTGCTTGGTACGCTGCTTGCTGTTTAGCCTGTCTTCTCGCACCAACATAACCTACGCCAGCCGAGGCTATACCTGTGGCTGCACTAATACCTGCAATAACTAAAGTAGGACTACACATACTTACTTCCTCTCTAATATAAATGACATATACCCGTCGTACTGGCAATCGTTAAACTCTGCACCCAACCACTTCAACCACCTCATACTCAACGTATTAGTCTTCATTACCACGTTAGTCAGATAGTCAAAACCCATCATCATCTCATCTACCCACTTCTGTGAGTTCTTGACAAAATACTTCTTAGCACCTGCGAGTCGTCGTGTTCCTAGCAACCAAACAACTCCAACGTTCTCACAAGGACTGACACCAAAGCTACAGTATAAACCGTCGTTGTCCCGTAGTGAATAACACTTACTGCTTGTTTCAAACGACAGGTTAACTGCGTCCTTCGGGTGATGCATAAGACCGATACACTCCATCATGTCCTCTTCCCTCATGTCGTCGTACAACTCAAAGGCATCCATATCACGTTGTGCTTCTTCTATTCTAAGACCCATATCTTCTGCTCCTCGGTATA
>Ga0208767_1003548_pt1 | contig 11307 bp, 8 predicted proteins | sample VirMetDEL_Mar_21_FD_184514 | JGI IMG/M metagenome (GOLD analysis project Ga0208767, IMG submission 184514) | Aqueous microbial communities from the Delaware River and Bay under freshwater to marine salinity gradient to study organic matter... | ecosystem: Environmental > Aquatic > Marine >... | reverse complement strand
TGCCTTCTTTAGCACAGACAACAAACTTCTTTTTACCGTATCCGGGTTCGCCTTTGCGTATTCGTCTAGGTTTATTAATAGCTAAACCACGACGCTTACAACCCGTCATAGCTTTCTTTTTCTCAGCCATTCTTCTTTTTCTTTTTAATGGCTAGTTTATATCTTTTGTAAGGCATCTTAGCTAGGGAATCCTTTTTTCATGTTAGAGTAAGATTTAGCACTTACCGTAGAATCTTTCTTACTACGACTAATACCTAAACGCCTACGGTTATTCATGTTCTCGTACAGTCCTGGTCTTTTAATCTTTCTTTTATATCTATTTCCTCACTACTAATACTTCAAGCATTCGATCCAGCTTGTGGTTCATCTCCTTGATAGCTTCCTCTACTTTCCCCATACGGGACTCCACAGCAGCGTCTCTTTCTCGTTGAGCAGCTAACTCCACCTCTATCTTTGTCAGGCGTTTATCACCGATGTCCATTCGTTCGATCATGCGTTTAATAATCCAACCGATAACTCCAAGAGAGATAGCTAATACGGTGTTCAAGAGACTAGATAGAGATTCTATCATTTTTTAATTACTCAAAAATAACTAGACTTATTCCATCTAAATTTGATACACCAGACACTGTTACTTTTAACTCAGTAGATGAGTTCCAAACATATTGAAGTGTGTAATTAGCTAAAGAAGCCGTACTGGTAACCCTAGGGGTAACTTGAACGATATGTGTGGCGTGGGGACTAGCTGCACCGCTTGTAAAAGTAATTGTGAAATTAGAAGAAGAATAACTAGAAGAAGTTATATTTGTACTTCTTGATACATTGTTAGAAGTGTCTATAAATCCTTTTGCAAAAACAGTTAAACCGCTAGACTGACTATCCACATACGCCTTAATGCTTTGTTGAGTAGCAAGTGCAGTAGCAGAGTTAGATGTCATAGCATCTTCGTCTAGTATTGATACTTCTTCAGGATCACCACTACCAGCAGTTGTTCTACCGATTACTTTAGCAGTGTTGATGTCTTGCATCTTAGCAAAGGTAACACCATTGTCTGCAATACTAAGTGTACCGCTAGTAGTAATAGGACCACCTGTCAGTCCTGTACCACTTCCTACAGAAGTTACTGTACCCGTACCACCTGATACTTCACTAAGCTTTGCTAATCTTACACCACCAGCGGTTGACCCGTCGTGTACTCGGAGTGTGTCGTTAGTTGTATCTACAGTTACTTCACCTTCAGCACCTGTAAAGGTATTGTGCTCGGTTGCTGTACCTCTTCTAAGTTTTACTTGTATGTTTGGCATGGCTTATATTTTTATACGATTGATCCGAAGTCTAATGTAGTAGCAAGCTTATCAGAAGTCACTGCGTTGTTAGCTAACTGTAAAGTATCTACTCCTCCGTTTGCTATATTCAATGTAGCGTCTCCAGTAGTAGCTCCCCCACTCAACCCTGTACCAGCAACAACGGATGTAATATCTCCGCTACCACCACTAACAAGTGTACCACCTGCGGTAGAACCGTCGTGAACATAAACTTTCTTTTGGTCTGTCGTGTAGATTAACTCTCCGACTGCTCCGGTAAAGCTAGTGTTTTGGGAGTCTGTGCCTCTTCTGATTTGTACTGCGATGCTCATAATGTTTGTTTATACTATTTGTCCGTAAGAATAAGAAGCAGATACTGGATCAGTGGCTACACTTCCCCAATCGTACTGCGTTGGTATATCTGTTGCTACTTTATATCCCCGTTCGATAACAAGGATTTCTGAAAGATTAGGTGGAGGTGTTACGAATTGTATCTCATCTGCACCACCTGCGATTGTATAGTCGCTTGGGTCTTGTACCGCACCGTTAATAGAAACCAGCACAGCAGAAGAAGCTACACCATTTGTAGTAAAAGAAAGAGAGAATGTATCAGTCGTACCGTTACCTGTGAACTTGTTGAAGTCTGGAGTTATTCCTACGCCTGTTGCGATGGCAGATGCAATACCGTCTACATAAGCTTTTGTGGTAGCGTCTCCTAAGTTTGTTGGAGTTCCTACATTTATTATGCGTTTGTTCTTAGCGTCCCAATTCGTGCCACCTTGTTCTTCTTGTAACGACGCATCATTTAACTCACTGATCTCTTCGCTTAAGTAACGGTTGTGTAAGTACGCTCTATCTAGTTCACTCTCAGTAAGTACTGAACCATTAACAAAGTCTACAAGGTTCGTGTCAGGTTGGCTCTTTCTTCTTACTCGGACGATCTGACCAGCTGTCACTCCTGATAATACTTTTATCTTTACAGGGTTGCCGACGACTAGTTGAGTGTTTGTATTGACAACACCTGCTACCTCTACTGTAACATGTTCATCTTCTAAGTAATCGAAAGGTACTAGGAATCCGTTACTGATCTTGTCAGCGTCGGCTACATAATCAAAGTATGTTTGTGGGTCAGCCATGATAATATATTATTAACTATTGAGTTAGGAGTTCAAGCACATCTTCTCTAGGTACTCCACTTATTGTTGCGGATTTTACTTGTTGCTGCATTTGCATGATCTCAGGAAACTCTCTAAGCATTTGCATTTCAGCAGCCTTTTTGTATCTGCTAAGTATTCTATTTATGTATTTAACACGCTCACTTGGTAAGCCTACAAAAGACTTAGGATCAAGTGCTTGGTATCTTTTATCTTTAATAAGTTTACTTAATGCTTCTCTCTGTGTAATACCGTTAAGAACAAGTTTAGATTGTAGGTCTCGCATCCTATCGTAAGCACTCCTACCGTTTGGTCCGATGAAGTCTGTAAGTTCTATAACACCTGCCAGTTTAGTACTAGGAGCCGAGAAGCCGTGAGCAACATTAGCAAGTTCTTTAGCTACTTTATCATCTTTATCAAAACCCCAAGCAAAAGGATTTAATGGATTCAGTATACCAGCTCCCCCTTCAAAGTATTGTTGTACGACAGGTTCTCCTAATGGGTTGCGTTTTAAGTCTATATCAGTACCAGGGATTCTTTTTAAAATAACATCAGCAAAACCTCTAGCTTCTTTCATGTGCTGGTCTCCTGCAATAGACGAACCTTGAGGTATGATATTAGGTAAAAACCCGCCAGCTATACCTCCAGCATATTTACCAAAGTTACTTTCACCGCTTATTACTTTAATGAATTTATTAACACCAGCTAAGTATGATTTATCTGTAACATTCCTAACACCTAGCTCAAAAGTAACAGCCATCAACTTATCTAAATCGTCACTGTTAGCTGCTGTTAATTTATTGTCATCGGATAGTTCTTTTGCGTCAGCGTATATACCTATAACAGTAGCTAACGGATCAAGCCTTTGATAGCTAACCCAAGTATCTCCAACTTTTATACTGTACGGAAGTTTACCGGATGCTAACCAAGCTTGTTTTTGCTTGTAATCAGTGGGTCCTCCTCCAGTTATATTGTCCCCAAAGTTCGTAACCGCATAAAACAAAGAAGCATTTAATACTGTACCCATTGCAACTTTACCTCTTGCTTCTGCTCTAGCTATTCTATCAGGAGAACCATCAGGTTTAGTTGCGTTTAATTGTTCTAGTATAGTTTTCCTATATCCTTCAGAATTTTTTAAACCACCCCTTAGGGCATCAATTCTCTGTCTGTACTCAGGGTCTAATTTAGACCAAGCATCTGAAGCTCTAGTTCTATCTATAATAGCTCTAGCTGGTGCAGATATTCTATCATACGAAAACTTTAATATGTTAGTAGGAGTACGGACGAACGGTACAGCTAGGAAACCTAATTTACTTTTAGTAACTGCATTCTGAATACTTTTTCCAAAATCTCCTAATTCACTAGAGAATGTAACTTCTTCAGCTGCTTTTACATTAGGGTCTATCCAATTTTTAGTTAGTTCTCTTAGAGCTGTATCGTCATCTAAACTGCCTTCTATTAAACCTGCTTCTCTAGCTTTATTTAGTTTATTTGTTTTTTCGGCTCTTACATAATCAGCTATAGCTTTCTGTCTAGCAGCAGGGTTTTGAAAGGGTCCTTGCACAACTTCTTGTGCTTCCTTAAATAAAGCCCCTTCTGAAAAATTCCTGTTAGACCTAGTAATCAAAGCATCAAATGTATCGTGTACATACTCAGCTACTTTTTCCGGGTCTCTTATTCCTAGGTCGTAAGCCTTTAATTTTAATTCAGATAAAGCCCTACCTTTATATTGTACAAATTTATAGAACTGATCTACGGAAGTATTGAATCTGTTAGGGAATCTTATGATAGTACCAAAGTAATCTATAGCTTCTTTCAAGCCGTCATTAATTTCTACATTTTGTAGTACTCTTTGTACATTATCTCCTGTTATAGAACCAATACTTGATTTAGAGTTTTCAACAAAAGCAGACCCAGCGTCTCCTATAAATTGGTCTCCAGTCTCCCATGCATTCAAAAGAAACTTCCAAGCATCCATTAAACTAGCAGTTTCTCCCCATTGGTTCGATACAGCCCGTCTTGTCGCTTCATCAGCACTTACCCAACCTCCAATACTCCTCTCAAAGTTCTTCCAAACATTCGACAAACCAGTACCTAACGCATTGATAACAAGTGTACGAGGTCCCCACATTAGTGAGTTTTTGTAGTACTCTTGTACCATGTCCATCATCTTCCCACCGTGACCTCCTCTTATGTGTTTATTAACACCTATCAAAGTATTAAACAAATCTCCTTCTCCGTTCTTTTCGGCTATCAAGATGCTTTCTACTAGCTGGTCCATAGTCATCCCGCCTTTTTTGTTTAAGAACTCTTCTCGTACTTGTTTGTTTTTTAATTCATCTGTAGACAAACTCATCTTAGTACGCATCTGCCGACTTTTAAGACCCCTACCAAAACCGCTTGCTAGACTAGAGTGACCTGCTTGTATATGTAACTGCTGTTCAACAAGACCCTTTAATCGACCTTCCATAATTTGCAGTTCGTCCTCAGTCATCTTAGTCTTAGACTCTTTAAACTGTTTAGCTACATTCAATATCTCTTGACCATTAGCTTCCATCAGCTCCTGCATAGCAGCCATTCTACTCAAGACTCTTCTTAAAGTTACAGTGTCTTTAGCAGCTTGTTCTACAAATTGATCTATTACTGTACCGTCTGCACCTACAAGGTTCGCAAACTCCATTAATGCTCCCTCTTCTAAATTTTCTTTGGTAAGCTTACCTAGAGCCGTTCCTTCTTCTAATAACTTATCAGCTACAGCATCTTGTAGGGCAGCCAGTTCCCCAACATCCATGCCATCTTTAAGTTTAACCAAGTCTTTAACAACTCCTTTTACAGCTGCCTTACCACCGATGCGTAATCCTTTAGCTGTAGCTTGATCTAAGAAACTATCTACAGTTTTATTAAACTCAGGCATATCTGAGAACCTGCGTAAGAATAAATTATTATCTCCTAAAGCTCCGTATCTTTGTTTTTTAACATTACGCTGGGATAGGAAGTCGTTAAATATTTTCCTCTGCTGACTTATTCCAAACTTAGATTTTATAGAAGCAAACAAGTCTTTTAAGATTATAGCTATATCTTTGGCAATTTGTTTAAAACCTCTAGTGGTAGCTCTATCAAACTCGCCTTTACCGGACCTAGCTAAAAACTCATCAGTCATCAACTCTGCAAAGTATTCATCTATATTTCTAAACCTATAGTTGTGTTCTGAAAATCCTTCTTCTTTTAAAAATAAACTTAATTCTTCAGGCATTTCTTTAACACCTAAAGTTGAAGGGTCAAAGGCATCATCTAAGTTTTTAATTTCTACACCAAAGCTTTTTATATATTTATTACGCTCCCTGTTAAATTCTTTAGTAAGTTTATCTAAATCTCCTTCTGGCAAGTATCTGCTTAAGCTATGCCATAATTCGTGAATAGCTGTTCGTTTTAAACCTCCACTCTCCACAACATCTTTACGCAACTGAACAACATTAGTAGCCCACTGATACCTCCCTTGTGCTTTAATTCTCTTTGTTACAGATATACCCACATCAGAAAACATCCGTTGCCCTAATACATCTATAAACTTTTCAACTTCTTCAGCTCCAGCAATATCATCACCAAGAGCAAACTTTTTAACCAAACGGTTTTTTAATACATCAGCACCTTTAGGTTGGAACGGTTCTAAGCCTTCATCTGGGTATGTTCTAAATGGGCTGGGCTTTATAGCACCTTCTAGGTCTTCGTCTATTAACGGTATAACTTCATCGAAATTATCAACTAAATCAGGGTTAGACCTTAACTTGACTCTTAAGTCTGGCATATCCGAAAAAGCCTCACCCTTAAAAGCAGCATTTTCAAATTTAGTTATAGCTGATTTTAAAGCTGGGCTTATCTCAAAGTCTTTGTATACATGGGGGTTTGTTATTATTTCATTAACAGCTTGTGACGGATAATCAAAACCTAACCAATCCTCTTTCTCTAAAGCTCTTAAGAAATTTTTGTAAGGTTTAGGGAAGTCATCAATAGCTCCTGATACAACATCAGATAAAGCATCTTCCTCTAAATGATAGTCCCACTCGTCTATAACACTTTCTCTAAACTCATCAACAAATCTAGGTCCGTTCTGGTTAAAGTCGGGTAAATCTGAATAAGCTGCTACTCCATCTTGATAATCTAAACTAGCTGTTATTACTGCATCTTCTTTATTAGCACCTGCTTCAAGTTCTTTAACATATCTCTTACTTGCTTTTAGTCCTGACGAGAACAGCTTAAATAAACCACCCACACCAGCGTCAATCATAGCACCTTCTAATACATTCTTCAGTCTACCCTCTAACTCACTGTCATCAGGGTCAGCTGCTAAATATTGCGTTACTGCGTTGTTTAAAACAGGGTTGTCTACTTCTTTTAAAAAGTTAGATAGTCTTTCTTGTTGTCCGTCAAACGCTACAAAATTAGTAGCTACATCAGCAGCTAAATAACCTTGAGGTTTTAAATCAAGCAACGATCCTGGTTTCTTACCTTTAGTCAGTACTTTAGATAGTTTACCAGCTTTACTTAATCCTTTAGCAATAAAACCAAAAGGCAACGCATACTGTACTATACCAGCACTCAAGTCTCCTGCTAATGTTTGAGGTCTCTTAAAAAACCTTTCTTCATCCCAATCGGGTAGCGTATCAAACGCTAAGAAATCTCCTAAGTTATATACACCATTAGCCATGTCCTCCAGACCAGCGGGTACGCTACTGATAGCGTCTAACATATAGTCAGTAACGCCAAACTCTTTAGTTTCAGCCGGGTTGTATTCTAACTTAAAATTTTCTAACTTCATGCGTTATTACTTTTTATAAATTCTTTGAGAAAGTTCAGCTTGTTTTCTTATGAAAGCCTTTAATAAATCTGCATCCTCAAAACTTTCTGGGTCGAGTTCTACATCATATATAGCTTCGTACAGCTCTAACTCATCAGGGAAATCTTCAGGCTCTGTTTCAGATATTTCAATAAGACGCTTTTTAGTTATTAATGGAAAGACATTAACCAATCTTTTAAGGGCGGGTTTGTCTATATTAATTTCTCTAGTTGTAGCATCGACTGCTGGTATTTTAACAATAGCACCTACCCCTGCAAATCCAGTTCTAGTAATATCTGTATAACCTTTCTTAACAGCTTCTTTGTAAGTCGTCTCTACTGTTTGAGCTGGTTTACCTCCATAAGTTATAGATACAGTACCATTTCTTATATTATCAGCAGTATATAAACCTTTAGCTAATGTATATAAAGCAATTTTATTTTTAGCTGTTTGCTGTTCCTCTGGCGTGGCTTCGGTTGATTGTAAAACGCTTAAAGTGCTTCCTAACTGTTCTTCTTCTAAATCATCAACAAATTCTTTATAATCAAGCCCATCTCTCATTAACTTTTCTAAATCAGTAAAGTCTCCTCTACCTGTAAAATATTTAGCTTTCCTTATAGTTCCAGTAGCCCCAAAACCGTATAGATCGCTCATTTTCTCTCCAGGCATTGTGAAGGATTCGTCAGATTTATCTTCAGCTATTAGTCTTTTTGATTCTTCTGTTAACTCAACTTTTGGTGCTAATTCTTCATATTGTTCTTTTAGTTGAGAATCATACTCTTTTAAGTATAAATCATCCCAAGCTTTCATGTATTGCATTTGTTCTTGGAATTTAGATGTAGTAACGACTTCGCCATTAACATCAGTAAAAGTTCCTGTACTAATTTCTAGCTGCTTAGCATCTCTCTTTCTAGCCATATCAACTAGTAAGTTATTGCTTAATTTGGTATATCTAGGATCGACATTAAGTTTACCGCTTTGAAAATCTGCTACACCTACTTGTTGGTTAAAATCATTAATGACTTGCTCGTAACGAAATCTAAAAGATTGAGGACCAGAGAATGCTCTAGCATAATTTTCTTTAAATAATATATAGTTTTCATCGCTAGGCATTTCTAATCTCTTCAAGGCATTTTGAACTAAAGCAACACCATCTGAACCTCTTACCATTATATTGTTAGATGTTTGTAATTGTTTTAAAAGATAAGCTTCTGCTTCTTCCTTGTTCTTTATTACTATACCATCTTCTGTTGTGTATCCTTCTTTAGTTCTAATAGCTAGACCTATATCTACAGCTAACTCATCGTATTCCCTGAGTTGTTTTTTAGCATCAGCAACTAGACGAGCGTCACTACTCACTTCCATGTCGTCTATCTTTTGTCTAAGTGCTGCTTCTTCAGCTGAGTACATACCAAACACATCATCTTCCTTGATGTCCGGATCACCCATCTTAGTAGTACCTGCTTTTAGGTTAGATGTATATTCTTGAAACGCTCTAGCAGCTTCAAAGTTACCACGACTAGCGTGTAATAACACAACATCATCTCTTAACTTTTTTAATTTAGCAGGTTTAAGAGCACCTTCGTTTTCCTCCCACCAATTAGTTATGGCTTCAGGGTCTGCTATTTCACCGTTAACTAAAGTAGAAGCATTGAACAATACAGAACGCCCACCTCTAAATAATTCATTTTCGTTCTGTTCGTTTTTTATAGAATTATAACGAAGTGAATATTGTTGTATCGTACTCTTAGTAGCAGCGTCAAAGCCCTGTCTTATGGTAATATCTTTTAAGGATTCATACTCCTCAGTCATACCAGTAATAACATCTTGAACTACTTTATCTGTAGGTGTAGCTGCGTCTGACTTATCAAGTGCTTGTTGTAATCTAAGTTGGAACTCATCGTGGAACTGTGCACCTGCTGCTTTTCTTACACGCTCCTGGTTCCAAGGGTTAGACATAAAAGGGATGAACTGCTTACGATTTAGCTTATCAAATTCATTTCTATTTTGTAGTGCTTCTGCGTTTACTTCTTCAATTGATTTATCAGCAAGATCAGATATAGCTTCTTGTTCTTTTATATCACCTATTTGTTTTACCTCACCTGCAATTTGTACGCCTACACCTACTGCCCTAGCTAACTGACCTAACTTCCCCTCCTGCCATGACTGTGTCTGTATTACATTAACAGGTGTTGTACCGTAGCTGCCAGGAACCGTTGGTCTTACCTGTTGGATAGCACCTTTTAAACCTTCTACTACTACTCTTGGTTTAGCCATTGTTATTATGAAAATGTTTTATAAGTTTTAGCAGCTTCCAATCCGGTTTCTGCAAGAGCTATTGCAAAGTTTGGTCGAGATGGCATCTTTGATCTTATCCGTGCTATGTCTTGAGTGTGAGCGAATCCTATCTCTTCCCTTCTCATCTCTCTACCTACACCCATATATCGCTGTTGTATTTGTTGGGCTGTTTTTACCCTGCCAAATTGAGCAGATAGATCATTGTACGATTGCATCTCAATACCTGCCCCTTCACCCAACGCTGCTATAGCTGTAGCTTCCCTCGATTGATTCTCTAAAGCTAAGTCACGCATTCTTAAAGTTTCAGACTCAGTCTCTTGCAGTTCCTGCATATTTTCAGCAGTGAAACGCTTTAAGGTTTGTTGATTCCGTAATGCAGCAGCTTGTTCAACAGCAGCTTTCTGCATCTTATATGCTTGCTGTTGGGCTGCGAACCTTAATCCTCCCGCTACACCCGTTGCTGCTGCCATTGATACTGGATCACACATAACAATTACTTCCTCTCTAATATAAATGACAGATAGTTCTCGTACTGACAATCGTTAAACTCAGCACCTAACCACTCCAACCATCTAATACTCAGCTTGTTACTACGCATGACAAAGTTAGTTAAGTAATCAAATCCATCTAACAAATCTTCCACCTTCTCAGCTGAGTGTTTCAAAAAGAACTTCTTTATCTTCGGTAATCTTCTAGTCCCTAATAACCAAGCACTTCCGATATTAGTACCGTTGATAGGAGCTACTCCAAACGAGCAGTACAAATTGTTTTCCTCATCCCGTACACTGTAGCACTTACTCGATGTAACATACGACATATACACAGCATCTCTAGGGTGGTGCATAAGACCGAGAATCTCTAACATATCTTCCTCCCGCAAATCGTCGTACAGATCGACTGGGTCCATATCTTTATGTGCTTCATCTATCCTAAGCTCCATAGCGTCTACTTCTCGGTATCATCATCGATTCAAATTCTGCAGCTAACAACTTGACTGGCAAGGCAGAACTGCTCTTCACTTCAATCGTTGCTTCGTTAGGTTGTGCTTGGACGGGGAATCTAAAGTGTCCGCTTTGTGGTACAAAAGTATTAAGTGTTAAGTTAGCACCAACAATGTCAGGATTAAATGCGTAGCTATAGGTGTCTCTGTACTTAGGAGTTACTTCAACAGTAAAGTGTCCGGTCTCTGCGTAGTCTATACTACCGTTACGGATCGTTTGAAAAGCGTAATCAGATGCACTACGACCTCCTCGTTCTGTTGGTTGTTTAAGTGTTTGATCAGAGAACCTGTACAACATATTGTACGGGATACCAGCAAAGAAATACTTCTCGTTATTGTAAAACTTACCAGCTACCCATTCAGGAGCCGTGGCAACATCTGTGCTAACAGTCCAGTAAGTGATGTTAGGAGTTACAGAAGTATCAATAGCTACGAAAGAACTTGGGGATGTGTGAGTAGTTACACATTTATAGATCGTACCGGAGTGGCTAACATAGTTAGCTAGTGTTCCACTAACCGTACCTGCTGTAGAAGTAGTCTTAGTAAATGCTACCTTGTGTCCCTTCTTCGTGTATATGTTTACATTGACCGGATCAAAAGGGAAACCACTTATAGTAGTAGTCTTAGAGGGAGCGTCGTAGCTGGTAGTCAAAGCACTACCGTCCACTCGGCTATCAAGATAAAGTGTGTAGTCTAAGTCTGTATCTTTTAATCCGT
>Ga0208767_1003545_pt1 | contig 11311 bp, 16 predicted proteins | sample VirMetDEL_Mar_21_FD_184514 | JGI IMG/M metagenome (GOLD analysis project Ga0208767, IMG submission 184514) | Aqueous microbial communities from the Delaware River and Bay under freshwater to marine salinity gradient to study organic matter... | ecosystem: Environmental > Aquatic > Marine >... | reverse complement strand
CAATCATAAGCTTTTGTATTTGTACAGTAGATTTAAGCTTAAACCAGACTCCTAAAGCACTTATTAATCCTGAGCTTAATGCTATAAAAATTTCTACTGATATTGATAAACTATCCATTTTATTAAGTATTATTTATTAAAAGCTTGTTTCACTATCAAATATATTCTGAATTAGAATACCTGTAGATCCAAAAAAGTCTAAAACCTGACCTGTATTATTATTTAATGCTATATAAAAACCACCAGTAACAAATGAGTCAGTAGCACTAGCTGTATAGGTTTCTAAAACTACTAAAGCACCAGTTACATCTGGATTTCTTTGAATAATAATTGCAGAACCAATTTGAGTATCATTTGCATATCTAAAAAGTCCTAACTCTGCATATTGTACAGATCCTGATACAATGTTAAAGTTAGCACGTATAGTATGTAAAATACGTTTTCCAAAATAAGGTTTTCCAACATAAGGAATTAGTAAGTGATCTCCAGATGCTGTTGGTGAACCTGTAAATTCATTTGCTATTGTTCCACTTAAATCAGGAGTAACATTTGTAATGGTGATGCCATTTAATATTGTATTTGCGGTAGCACCAAATCTGATTCTACCATCAGCACCGCTCCCTAAAGCAAATGCTCGTATACCCATAGCATTTAATGCTGCTTGATTAGCAACAACCCAGTTATTTGCAGTAGTAAATAAATCAGTATCAAATGTAGCAAGATAGTTAGTTCCGTCTACATTTATGTTTGCGCTACCTGATGTACCACTTAAAGTAATAGATATTCCGTAAGCAATATCATATTCATCGTAAGGAGTAGTACCTGCATTATTTACAGTCAATGTAACTGTTTCATTATCAGAAGCCCCACCTCCTTGTACAATTGTAACTATATCTCCATTTGTATAACCTGTACCTGGATCGTTAATAGCTACAGCAGTTACATCACCACCAACTGCTACAATGTCAAGTAGTAATCCTGAACCTGTTCCTCCTGTAGTTGGAACTGCTGAGGCTGTTGTATAACCAGTACCTATGACAGCACCTAAACTAACAGCACCAACAACAGGCACTGATTTGTCTGCTACATTATCAAAAAAAGTAAATCCATTTGCAATTTGACCTGTAGGTAATGATACAGGTGCAGCAAGTGTTTTATTCCATTGAGTAGAACTTACATTGTAAGTATTTAAACTACCCTGACCTCCTACGTATGCTCCATAAACACCACCGTTAATATCTTTATAATAAACTTGTTTTTCTGTTTTATCAAAGAAATAGGTGTCATTTGGTACAGAAGGCCAATCAGCATTATTGTCTGTTGTACCTGTGTACTCATAACCTGCTTGAGGAGTGTATCCTAAGTTTAATGCTGTATATGCCATAATTATTTATTCATTAAAGTTTCACACAAAGTTTTGTAAGCATCAAATGTTGCTTTTTCTTCAGCACTTAAATCAGCATAGTTTACAATAACTTGAGCTTCTTCTGCTGTCTCAGAATCTACAAATTGAACAATTGCTCTTACTGGAACAAATTCATCAATGTTATACTGAGTTACTGATTGTTTTAATTCTTTTGCCATTTTATTTTAGTTTATCCTATTAATATATTTCCAAAGTTATCTTTAGTGTTTATTTGTGCATTAGATAATAAGTTAAATAATTGTGTCATCCCTCTACCGCTAAATCCTGTTACGTAAGGACTAGTAGTTGGTGCATTTACCCCATAAGCTGCAGCATTAGCTACTTCTGCATAGCAGTCTACTATTTCATCATTATTTTCAACACCAGAAAATCCATGTCCATTTGCATCATTCCACGTACAAATAGCACTAGTTTTAACTATTCTTCCTTTTGAGGATATTGCAGCAGCTGCAGAACTCCATCCTGTACAGTTATAAGTTTCTGATGCACTACCTGTAGTCAGTCCAAAACTAACAGTACTTCTACCTGTGCAGTTCATAGCATAGTTTAAATTAGATATTCCCGAACCAGCTGTTGAATATCCTGAGCAATTATATAATTCTGAAGGAGTGTTTGCATCTATACCTACAGTAGCTGTACTTATTCCTGTTGAATTAAATAGTTTTGCTGTAACTACGAAAATACCGTAATTAGCTGTACTATAAGCTGTAATATTGTGAGCCTCTACACTATTATCTAGATAAATCCCATAGCTACCGTCACATCTAAAATAGCTGTTAGATATTTTACCTAAATCACATTTTGTAGGTTTAGTATCTGCGTGAACATTTACATTATCTACAATTGAATTTGCAGAGCTAATTTGAAAAGAATAATTACTACCTGCTGTTGCTCCTATCTGTCTATAGTAACCACCTGACAGTTTACCATTTTGTACAATACAACAATTACTTCCATCTTCTGCTATTACAGTAACTCCTTGTAAAGTTACATTACTAAAAATATTAGATACTTTTAAACATACTCCTGTAGTATTACTAGGAGTAGAGCTACCTGTTCTTTTTAGTGTACCATTAAAGATAGTAACTGTAGCTGGTATACCACCATCAGAAAGAGTAGCATTTACATCTGCTGTTGCATACTCATAAGTATGACCATTAAGATTAATGTTTACTCGGTTTTTCATAAATACAGCCACAGAAGCAGTTTCTGTATAGTCTGTAAATAACTGAATAGTTTGCCCTAAAGCTGCACCAGCTATAGCAGCACCTAAACTTGAGTAGTAAGTATAAACACCTGCAGCATCAGCAATACCAAAAATACCTGATGCACCAGCACCACCACCTGGAATAGTTACTGTAGTTCTATTATTTAAAACGTCATCTGTAGCAGTTACTCCTGCACCTACAAAATTAATATTACCTCTTCTGGGCAAAAGACTTCCTTCATCTTCTACTCTTATATTTGAAAAATCTATTTTAGTTGACATAATTTTTATTTTAAGAGTTTACAGTAATCAATAACTCTGTACCTGTACCATCATAAGATACTGCACCATAAGTATTATTTAATGAACCAGCATCAAAATTAATTACTTCTCCTGGTTTAATAGTTACTCCTAATAAAATACCACTTAAAGATCCTACGTTAGCAACACTGAAACTATAAGCTCCAGCAGCTATTGCACCTGCTCCAGTTGCTCTAATAATGCTTGGAGTTATTACAGCAGGTGTAAGTTTAGTATTAATTCCAGAAAGTGTTGCTTCAGAAGCTCTTGTTGAAAGAGTTACATCAAGATTGGCTGTATCAAGTTTGATTGCATCAAGAACACCATCAATAGTTGTAAGTAAAGAGTTTGTAGTTGTAATCAATACCTCAATAGCTGCAACATCTACAACTAAAGCTCCTGTATCAACCTTGATAGCATCTAGTACTCCATCTATTGTAGTCAACAAAGCATTTGTAGCAAGAACCGATGCATCTGCTGCTCTTGTAGATAAAAGGACATCTAAGTTAGAAGTATCCGCATCTATAGTTGTAAGCAGTGCATTTGTTGAAGTGATTAGAGTTTCAATTGCTTGTTGAGTTGTTTCTAAGGCAAGCCCTCCTGTTCCAAGATCAGAATCAATATTCTCAACCGCAGTTTTAATAGCGTTTAGAATAACTTCTTGTTCAGTAGAAAGAACTACTGGCGCAGATGCTGCTGATACTTTTTGTCCTAAAGTATTAAGTCTTGTAATAATATTTGAAAGAAGAGTATCTTGTTTAGCTGACGTTGCAAAGTCTTCCGCATTAAATGCTGTAAGCAAAGAGTTCAATGTAGATTCAGAAGCTCTTGTAGAAAGATCAACATCAAGTTGAGCAAATATGTTTAATAATGCTGTGTTGTTTAAAAGTTGAGTAGCCTCTGTTGCACGAGTAGATAACGCTACATCTAGATTAGCAGTATCAAGCTTAATAGCATCTAAAACTGCTTTTACAAGAAGTTGAGTAGCTTCTAGATTTAATCCTGTAGTGTTACTTACAATTTGTGATAATAAGGTTTCTGGATTAATATACTTAATCGGTGCTGTAGGAGTCTCTGGAGTTGTAGATCCTGGAAGATAATATAAAGGTGTACCTAAAGTACCACTATCTACATCAAAAGATCTTACTTCTAAAAATGTAACTCCTAAAGAATCAACAACCAACTTAGCTTCAAAATCCTTACCTTCCGATAATACACTATTTAGTGTAGCTAAAAGAAGATTAGCTTCATCTCCGTTATCTTTTATTTGTTGTAAACCTTTTAGTACGCTACTTTGATAAGGTCTATTACCACCTCTACTTTCGTTTCTGAAATCATTAATTATGGACATAATATAAGTATAAACAATTTATATAATAAGATACATAAATTATTTAATAAAAAAAAGAAATCCTTAACAAATTAGTAGACAATGTTTTTAAAAAAAGAAACCCTAGTAAATTAATACTAGGGTTGGCCACAGGGTACTACCTTGTGGGGGGTTCTATAAATTATCAATGAGGGTTACAAAATCATCGATTAATTGAGAATGTTCAGTTGTTGAATAATCAACAAATTCTACATTTTCGTCAAATACTACATTTGATGAAAAGTATTTCACTTCAATATCAGCTTCAATATTTTCAATGTATACGCCTACAGTTTTGGGTAGGGCGTTAAAAAAAGCATTTACTACATCCAATGTTTCTGGAGTGGCTGTATTTAAATCTATTTCGAAAAAAACATCTCCTTTACTTCCACATAGAGAATGAATAGAATCATTTCCTGGTTTTGAGTTTAAAATATCAATCATTTTATATAAAATTAGGTGTTATTAAATTTGCATCAAATATAAATCCTGTTGGGGTTAGCACATCTGAAACATTTGGATTTAAATCTCTATTTGATCTTGTATTGTGTGTTTGTACTGTTGTGCCTGCGTTAGATGCAAATATAAACCATCCATTAGTTCCAATACCTGAGTGTAAACAATTGTAGAAATAAACTTGTGCTGAAAGTGATGTTATATCTACACCTGATGTTACATCTGCTCCATTATATAGTAAACAATCTTGGAAATATGCTTTTGCACTATTTGCAATACTAACAACAGGATTTGTTGCTTGATATGTGTTTTCATTTACTAAAGAGCTGTTATTAAATAATGTTGTTCCAACATTTAATTCTGCAACTTTTCTTTTTGAAATAATATTACCATTATGCTTAACAAGTGCACCGGTACTTAATTGACCTATTCCTGCTCGAGAATTATTTGCATAAATGTTACCATTAATTGTGTAGTTTCCGGCTCCACCACCCCAAATAGTTACAACAGCTCCAATTCCTCCATAATAAACGGCATCGTCTTCTTGAATCATATCACCATTAAAGATGCAAGTAGCATTGGTAGCATTTTCAGTTAAAACAACTTGCTTAAGATTTCCTCCCAAAAGATTTTCATTACTACAAATCATCTTAGGACAATTTACAATTAAAGTTCCTGTAAATTGTCGAATTTTTATTGTAGCTGCTGATGATCTCATTTGCTCAACAACATCTAATACAACATGTTTAGTATTTCTTACACTAAGTCCTCCTGCTTTAAAGAATCCTTTAGTTTCAATTTTTCTACATTTAAAATATACTCTACCGCTACCTCCAAAAAATAAAGGTCCACTATAAGAATCGAACTCATCAAATTCACAATGTATATCCGAATTAGAAGTTAACTCTAAAAAGTTTGTAGTAGATGTTGATGGGTTAATGTAACTTGAATATCCTAAAAAAGAGCATTTAACAAAACCGTCAATTGTTCCATAAGTAACATCCGTAATTCTACTTCCAGGATTGTATATAACGCCAGGTTCACAGTAAGTATCTATTCTTGAGCGCAACCTAATATTATCAGTATAGTTACCAGCCCTAACATAAATTAAAGCTCTGTTTACGTCTGAAAAATTATCATACACTAAATTAATAGCCGTTAAAGCCCCAAGATGTGTAGCAAATGGTCTATCAAATCTTCCCAGTTCACCAGTTGTATTGTTACCGTATGTTTTATCTACCCATGCGACAGTGCTATAAGTAACAGCAGGATCTGCTGGTTCTGCACTACTACCGAATTCTTTTTTTAAATCTTCATACCTAATTCCAAATGGAGCAAATCCTGTTATATTTGATAAGCTCGATCTACCAATTGGAATAATATCAGCATCTTTTAGTTTTTTTACTCTATTTGATTTACGTGCTAAAAAATCAAATATGTTATTAATATTAAATCTTGACATTTACATAAGTTTTGGTTACATATATAATGTACATAAAATATAAATTATAACCAACAAAAAAAGCCACTACGTTTAGTGACTTTTCTAAATCGAGTTACAGCTCGATCCCTTGTAAGTGTTTTTGTGAAGAAAGGTTGTTTAATATACGGCAGCTATATCAACTTCTTGTATAACATAATATTTTTTACCATCTATTTCAACAGCATCAGCTCTTCCTGGAGCTAAACATCTAGCAGGTATCCATATTTCATCTCCAACTTTAACTCGATCTACTTCTGTACCTACTTGAATAACTGGTATTCTTAAATACTTTTTTAATAGCTCTTCTTCTTGAGCTTTAGTAGTTTCATCTGTAAGGATGATCTTACTGTCTGATTCTAATGTTGGAAATGGGATTACTACTCGTTTACCTAGTATTTTGCTAAAAGGACTTGACATATTTATATTTTTTTGTAAAGTTAACTATTTATTATAAAATTCAAAGACTTGGTCTAAATCTTTTTTATTTTTAATTCTATAAACCATTTTCTTTCCTTCTACATCTATCAATTGTTCATCATCGTAAATTGTATTTTCTTCACAATCTACTAATTCAACATCTATATAAAAAGTTTTAGGTAACATTGGAAAACCTTTAATTTTTTGCTGAGATGTAAACTCTTCAACTTTTCCTGTAAACCTCTGATAATTAGCACTATCCGACCATACTATAGCTTTGTTAAAATACTCTACTCCATCTCCATCTTTAAATACTCCAGAGTCTCTTAGGTTAGGTGTATATTTTTTACCATCTTCTTCTAAAGCTTCTCCCCATTCTGAGTCTTCTCCTGTTAATGGAGATAGTATTTGAAATGATAAAGCTGCTCTTATAGTCTCTGTCAATGCTTGTAAACTAAAACCAGCTTCTCCAAAATTATAGTTCTGTTCATAAAAAATATTTACTAACTCTTCTATCTTTTCATTAAATGGTTCAATAATTAATTGATCATCTTCAGGAACATGTTTCCTTAGTATCTCAACTTCATTCTTGTAATGTTTTAATAATTCATTCATCACTCTTTATTTTATTTCTGTAAAATTTACCTAATATATTACTATTTAAATATTCATCATTTTCTAAAACATTATGCATAAACAAGTATTTAGTTTCTTGATATGTCAACTCTATTTTAGAATAACACAATTTTAAGATCTGTCTTTTTATTTCAACCCCTTCCTTGTGCGCTTTCTTTAACTCTACATTACTACTATAATAGTTTTCAAAATTAAACTTTCTTTCTATCGTATATTTTTTAGCACGTTTATCTTCCATTTGTTCTAGTGCTCTCTTACCAAACTTTTTCTTTCTTACACTATAGAAGTTCTTCTTTCCAATATAGCTTCTCTCTTTTCCGTCTATTGTTGCTGTCATTTTGTAAACAAAACCTACAGCGTGTTCTGGAACGCTCTCTTCAGTAATAACATGTTCTACTCCATTAGACTCTTTATATATCCAGCTCATACTTCTTTAGTTTAGCATCTATTATGTTAAGAGCAAACTTACTATTAGGATAATACTTTGAATTACATAAGAGTTCTAGTTTAGTGTACTCTGTAGGGGTAATCAGGTTGTTCAAATATAGAACATTCAATTTACTATATAACTTCTTCATTCTCGTTCAATAATTTAGTAAGTTCTTCAATTAACTCTTTAGCACTTCTCTTATTATACTTCTTGAAGAATTCGTCTGCCTCTTCCTTACCATCTTCAAAAGAAGCAGTCTTTATAAACTGACCTTCTGGAAATCTAGCAATTAATTCAACGTGCTCACCTTCTTCTGTAGTAGACAAACGCATAACACTAACGTCATACTCATCTAGCTTTATAATCTTACACCAGTTTTTCATTATTCGTAAAATATTACATTATCTAAAAATTCATCAATATTCGACTCTAGTAGCTTTGCCCTTTTGCGTATATTATTTTTTTCTTGAACTACAAATCTAAATATCTCCTTATTCACATCCTTAATAACCTTACAGTCATTTATCGAACACTTAACACCATCAGAAAATAAAATATAGATTTCTTTATCTTTCGTATACCAGCCAGTACAAACCCCTAGCCTATTATTATTCAAGTTGTCTATGTCTGCATTTCGTTCTACTACAGATCCAACAACAAATCCTAAAGAACTACATACCTTATCTACATCTTCACTTATAGCCATCGGATTAGCTCCCTCTACAATATCATCAGTAACAATTACATTATCACTACTAGCAGAAACATTATCGTACTTAATTTTATCCATTGCATCATAAGCCTTTTCCTTAATATACTCATATGCAACCATAACTAAGTCCTCATCCTTACTGCCCTCTATTGTTAAATCTGTAAGTTCTCCGTTAATTACTACTTTCCCTACGGAGCTAGTGTCATTGGTTTCAACATCCTTAATGCTGATGTCACTAATATAGATCGTAGCGTGATCTAAGTCATTAAATTTTATCATATCTCAATTGATTGGTTCTGTCAAAGTTAAACGATAAATTTTAAAATGTCAAATATTCTAAACTTTTTTTGTGTAAAATTTTTGGGAACGTATTACAGTGGGGGTTTGGTATCTATTATTTTAAAACAATATTAAAAAAGAAACTTGGTACCCCCCATTGTTTTTGAAATGAAATTATTTTTTCTAGAAAAAAACTTGGAAAAAAATTCTGGAACAAGAGTGTACTATTACTATAGGATGAGTATGTTATGATTACTTGACTAACATGGATCACTACTTGAATGTTATCTATGATGAATCTGTTGTTATCTATCATGGAGTGCTATGTATATTATATTATTTAGACTTCGTCTCTTTTTAATTTTACTATAGTATATTAATTAAAAACTGCAGACAACAGGATAAATACCGTTAAAACAATTATGAAAACAATATTCCACAGACACCCGAACTATAAAAAACTTGACGTTTACCAGCAAAAACGTCATGATGACCTACGTTGTATAAGCTGCAATGGGGAAGTTGAGGTAGACAGCGCATATGACATCATTGACATGGGGGACCATATGGGTTTAGGTTCCTTAAATTATAAAGCAGACTTGTTCTGTTGTGGGTGCCAAGAGCATCTACCTGAAGAATATATTTCACACTTTTGCTGTTTAGACAGCAAAGCTGAAGAATTAGATATTCAGGAAGATGATGATCTACCTTTCTAATTAACTAGGCGTGGCTTATGCTGCGCCTTTTTTTAATCTTATTTATTTATAACTTTTAAATTTTTATAATTATGAAATTAGTACATGCAATTAAGACTTCTGATTTTAAATTGGAAGCAATCTATGTAGTTGATAACAACTATATAGGAATTAAGCTTCGATTAAATGATCTAGGAGTTTGGTATGCCACATGGTATGGCTTACTTCCAGATACTGTAGAGATGGAATTCCTAATCAATCCTGAGTTGGTTGAAATACTTGACTCTGCCATACTAGAGGTAGATGTTATAGATGCCGAGGATGAGGACCAACTCATTCTTTCTATAGAGCAATGGTTTGAAGCAGGAATGCCTAACCAAGTATAATGAACAGTTAATAGGGGTGGTGTAACAGCCATCCCTTAACCATACTTATATAGTATAATGGTTTACATCTAGTTCATACTATCTACGCAGAGAGAGAGTTCTAGTTCTTACGTTCTGCGCAGAGAGATCAGAGAGTGTAGAGAGTTAGTGTGATGATAGTAATAAAATACTACAAGATTGATCAGACAGCTCGTTAAGTTACACTGCTATTTAGCCTTCGGCTTTTTTTAATCTAATGATTGTATATTAACCCTTAAAATTTTTTATTATGAACAAAATTGCATTTGGAATAACTCGTAACTATGGTTATGCTTTATTTAATTTACGTATTAAGCTATTACCTGAAGATGTAAAACGTATTAGAGAAAAATACATGCGTTTTAATTATCAGCTAACACTGAATACAAGAACAAATCTTTATAAGTTTGAAGGTATTATGCCATCATTAGAATTTGACGAACTCTATGGTGAAATAGGATTAGCGTCCGATAACTATAAAATTGAGATGATTAAGCTTAGAAGAAAATATAAGAACATGTATTACTGTACATATTTAGGTAAAGATCATGAACTTATAGAATTCTTTAGCGATGATGTACAAAATCTCGATAATGATTTGCCATTCTAACATAAAGGGGAGCTTAGGCTCCCTTTTTAATTTTACAATAGTATTAACCTTTAAAAATTTTATTATGAAATCTTTCGTAATTATTAACGGTTGTTTGACAACCATCGAGACTATTATCAATAGCAACTCGTAATTCTAATCCCTGAGCTGTAAGGGTAGTTATAGTGTGCACAATAGCTTAGTGAAAGCACACTTATTAATCATTTAAAAAAATTGCTATGAAATTAACATCTGCATTTTTTGCATGCCTGGTGGTACTAACTCTATTTGTAGGGTTAGCAGGTATGAGCTTTGCCTTAGAGTTAGGTGAAGTAACAGGGTTCTTTGTATGCTCAGCAGTAGTATTTGGTATGATACTACCAAGCTGTAGCACTAAAGACTAATCGTTAAGGGGAGGTATAAAGCCTCCCTTTTTAATTTAATTATACAATAACAATTTAAATTATATATTATGGAATTACATGAGTGTTATGCATTAGACGCAATATTATTTGCAGTAGAGAGAACAGAGTTGCTTGAGCTTAAAGATAAGTTCAAGAAAGAAAGAGCTAAATTAGCTCAACAATATATTGAGCTAGATAATAAGGACGTAGCTTTTTTATCTCCTGATGAGATAAAGAAGAAGTACAACTATCTTGGTGATATAATCAGTAGGATTGAGGTAGCTCAAGGCTACGTCAAGAATCAATAGAATAAGGGAGCATCTTCGGGTGCTCCTTTTATTATACTACAATGGTATAGGTATTATCATCTAGTTCTTACTTTCAATTCAGAGAGATACTTCTATCTAGTTCTTACTTTCAGAGTAGAGAGTGAGTGCTTGTGATCTAGCTCCTACGATCATAGTAGAGAGAGATGGTAGAATGATGATAGTAATTAATACTTGT
>Ga0208767_1003544_pt1 | contig 11313 bp, 8 predicted proteins | sample VirMetDEL_Mar_21_FD_184514 | JGI IMG/M metagenome (GOLD analysis project Ga0208767, IMG submission 184514) | Aqueous microbial communities from the Delaware River and Bay under freshwater to marine salinity gradient to study organic matter... | ecosystem: Environmental > Aquatic > Marine >... | reverse complement strand
AAATTAAATAATTAATTTAATAAAAAATTGAATTGAAAATTGCAACAAAATATAAAGACAACCCAAGACAAACAAACAAGACGAAAATGAGTGCTATGTATGTATTTAACCTACCAGTTGAAGGATCGCCGTTTTTGAGTGAAGTAATTGAAGCAAAAGATATTCAAAAAAAGAATTTAAAAACCCTGCAAGGAGTAGTAGGGGGGTATATTTCTAAAATAAATGTGAAAGAAATGAAAGTTCTGATTCACCCTATGTTTTCAGAGGAAAACGAGAAGTGGAATATCGCACATGCTTTATTGTGGAATCAACATTCCAAAGTATGGGTTAATGACAATGGAGCAAATGAATGCTGTGGAAACATGGGCGTTATTATTGGAAATCCAATTTATCGTGTAGGTGGTGCACCTCACCTATGGGGTAATGTCGCTATAACAATTAGTCAAAAAGTATATGAAAAAATCTGCGATAAACCACTTGAATATTGGAAAGAAGAAGACTACGATGACGACGACGACGAAGAAGACGAAGACGACGAATAAATGCTGAATGATAGTAAGCAAAATAAAGGCAATGCCCAACAGGTAAAGTATTTTTTTTAATCAAAAAGTATTTGAATAAAATAAATAAAATAATAAAATAAAAAATTGAAATGAAAATTTAGAAATAGTTATAAGGCAACCCACAACCAAGCAACAACCAATCAAAAATGGAAGCATTTGTAATTCAAGCACTTAACAAAATTAAAGAGGAGAAAGAAGATGGATTCACCTCATATCTTCCTATTAAAAAAATAGACGGAATTAGTGTTTCTGTAACTTTACATTTATTATGTGGTAAATACCCAACCATAGAAGAAAAAGATTGGACTTATCGCTGGGGAATAGAAGTTGAAAGTTCAATTTACAACAGCATTAACAGCGAAGAACTATATTCGTTTTACAGAAGTTTTCAAGACACCGAAAAATTTAGTTTAAAAAGTAACGATATTAAAGGATTAACTGAAAATGTGATAGAGGTGATAAATAGTGTTAAATTATTGAGACTTAATAAAATGAATGGTATGTTTGAAAAAAAGGACAAACTAAACCCACGACATATTTTGCGTGAGGAAGTATATAAATTATTCAAAGATGCCGACCAAGAGCAATTGGAATTAAGTATAAAAGAATGTTCGGTGTGTTATACACCAACGGACACAAAGACCGACTGCGACCATAGCGTATGCTGGTCTTGTATCCAAAAATTACCAATACACGAGGACGCAATCGGCAATACCGAACAGAACTGGATAAGTTGCCCTATGTGCCGTTCGTGTGTGACGGAGATTAATTAATTAAAAAAAAAGATGCTGAACGATAGTAAGCAAAATAAAGGCAATGCCCAACAGGTAAAGTATTTTTTTAATCAAAAAGTATTTGAATAAAAAAATAATAATAATAATAAAAGCACCGCCTCCGCCGTCCAAAACTTGTCGGTGCTTTTAATTAAATGTGGGGTATTTTCCTTCTGAAATTTCTTTATTGATATTTAATGTTCTTGTCATTTTATACGCTAATATAGTTGGTTTATCACCAGTCAGATTACGCTTTAAGGTATTAAATGTTTTTTTCACTTCTACTCCTTTGAAGTGGTCTTCATATACTTTTTCATCTACTAACTGTATTTTATTTCCTGCATCATCAATTGTTGCCTGTGGAAATCCTTTTATCTTTGGTTGAACACCTTCATAATCCATACGATAAAACTTTTTACCAAGAAAGTAATTATTAGTTCCTTCTTTACTTTCACAATCAAACTCTATATTACCAAGTTCAGAACCAATCATCACTTCTTTATAATCTCCTTTATAATTAGCACAACCATCAATAAACTTTTGTTTTAATCTTGCACTAAAATACAATCCATCAGTTTCCGTATGAATAATATCAGACGACTTATTAGGCAACATATTCACATATTCAAACAATAAGCGTTTAGAATAGGAATACACCATTACTCCAGCAAGAACCCACTCATTCGTTTTATCACTATAATCCTTATATTTTTTCACACCATTAATCGTCAATGTTCCCAAGTTATTTTCTTTATCATTAGGGTCGTCAGTATAACTATATTTATTACTATTCAATTCAGTCCAATCACTTTTCAATTGAAAATAATGTTCAGGATTTTCAACAAGTTTTCCAGTTAAACTATTCAGATATAATTTAATAGTTTCTCTCAACGCTTGATTATAAGAAGGGTCTTTCTTTTCTTTTAATTCATCTTGTCTTGCTTTTTCGTTATAGAATGTATCAATATATTTACCAAATAATTTATCCATAGGCATTTCAAACTTACTAACAAGACCTTTTGTTAATACACTTTTTTCAAGATTTAATCCATTATTTTTAATCAAATATTTAACCATATAACTATCTATATACTGATTTTCTACAATATGTCCTGCAACATTCCAATTTAAACTTTCACCTTTTTTACATTGTGCAATAGGACGATAAGTATGTTTATCATCGTCAAAATATACTTTTTCAAAGTGATAAAAACCATGATATTCTTCATTGTATTCTTCTACCCAAGATGATACACCACAAGGCATCATTCCATATTTTAAACACGCTGGATATTGTGATTTAATATCAAAACCAACGACACCTGATTTATGATTACCACGCTGATTACAATGGGAAATACCACCTCGTTTAAAATTACAAACAAATCTATACTTTTCAGTATTAATTTCAAATTGTTTTTTATAAAGTCCCCATTGAATCCCAAGATCACGATTTTTTTTTATCTTTAATTCTTGTAACTCACTCATTTCTTTTTTTGTTCTAATCATATTGTGATGACCTAAAAACACTTCCATAGAGCGTTTAACACTGGTAGATTGACCCCTATATTTATTAATTTCATTTAAGATTTTCTTACTATGACCACCAATAGTATTACTACCATTTAAAGAACATTTTGCTAATACAAATGGACTAATTGCTTCAATCATACCATTAACAAGTGTTTCAAACTTTTTCCAAATCTGATATAAAGCAATACTATCAGTCATACAATAATGCTCATATTTATCCCAAAACTCAATATCACTATTTTTTAATTTCATAAAATCATCAAACTTTAATTCATGCTTATAAAAGCATAGATTAGCACTTGATATTTCTTCACCATGTAATTGAAACTTGGTTATTTTTCCATCTTCTACTTGAAAGTTTTTAGACAATTTTTCTAATGAGTTCGCAAGAAAGCACCTACTATCCTTGAACTTGTGTCCCCTGAACTCAATACCAATCACAGAAGTTCCACGAAAATTAATATCACATTCAGCATATTCATCTTCAGTCATTTCAGCAAGAATAAAGTAGAAATCAAAATTACTTCCATTATGTGCAATTATATTAAAATGTATATGGTCTTTATCAGATTGTATCAAGAAATCAATAAACTTTCTAGCACTGGTTTTTTCATTATCAGTTGTAATAATAGTTTTTACAAAAACATCATTTTGATTTTTAGTATATCCAGTTTTGTAATAGACTGAAGCAATAGTATCTTTTAAAATATACATTTTTTCACCAGTTGCTTTAATTGTAATATACTCTTCTGTTGGTCGTGTTTCAAAATCAAATGCTAATAACTTTCGGCGTTTTTTATCGCTTACTTTTTTATCCACAAAATTAACAACAGGATAATAATGTTCGTTATGTAATACAATATAAGTTTTCTTATCATCTAATACAATCTCTTTTTCAGTATCATCAAATAACTCAATATCATCTATTTCCAAATAGTCTAATATTTTAAAAGCAATATCACTTTCTACTTTTACAGCACGACCTTCAATCTTAAAATGCTTACGAATTGCTTTAATATCAACTTCCAAATCAGGTTTTAAATATTTAATTGCTGTAAATAAACAATCCTGCCGATTAGTTTTAGGACGAAAACAATTTAAGATATAATTATGGATAGTAATTTTCTTTTCCATATCATGTTTAACAGATGCTCCACCTTGAACTTTTTTGATAGATTGAATAGTTATATTATTAAAGACATTTGCTCCTTGTCCTTGATCTATAATCTGACCTTTACTATCTTCATTTTCTTGAAACAACTTATTTTTCCAATTTACAAAATGATCTTTACTTTTAAACTTTATTTTTCTTTTTGCTGGTGTTGTTGCTGATTTAATTGTTATTTCAAAATTAGTCATATTTTTACTTGTGATATGTTGCTCTACTTTATCCATACCTTGTTCAAGTGTATAACCAACATTAAATATATTCTTTTGTTGTTTATCTTGCCTCCTAAACTCTTCTATCGCCTGATTATAGGAATCCTGCATAATTTCATACGCTTCAGCATCACTATCAACCCCAAGTTGTTTTTTCGCTTGACGAATGCTTTTGAAACCGAATTCTTGTCTTAATTTTTGTCTATTTTTAGTGCCGAGTGTTGTGATAAACCTTTCCATTACTTTTATATATATATATTATATTATATTTAAGTTATTTTAACTTATTAATGTTAATTCAATTTTTAATTTAATTCAATTCAATTTTCCTAAATATTCCTAAAATATGTTAAAATTATATATTTTATTAAAAAACATATAATTAATTATTCATTTTCTTCCTTTTTCTTATCCCTCCTTTTCTTTAAATCTTCATTTCTACATGTCCTGCATTCGCTTCGTGAAGCATAGTACCCTTCTACAATTGGTTTAACTATACTACAACGAGGGCATTTTTTATATGTGCTAAATAATTCAGATAATTCTAAATGTGTAAGTTGAGAGATTTCCATTTTAGTTATATAATATATGATTATTATTTTTAAGTATATTTAACTAATTAATGTTTAAAGAAATACTAATTAATTAATATATAAAATGGATACGAGAGATATAGTAAAAACCTGTGAAATTTTGATGAAAAAAGAATATGATTTTGAGTTTCCTGACGAAGATACGAGAACAAATTTTATTAAATATTGCGATGAAATGTTATATAGTGATAATCCTAAACCTGGTGATTATCCAACCGAAGAATACTTTAGACCGTTATTTAAAGAATATGTAGAAAGTGAATGGACTGATAGAATTCATAAATTAAATGATTAACTAATGAAAGTTATATATATTAACATAAAAAAGGATTTAAAATAATATATTGTTATAATATAAAATGGATATGTATGAAGATAGAGATATGAGGTCAATAAGTGAAAAGTATGCTGATGCTTTTATTAAAGATGATACAGATGATGACCAATCAAGCAATGTTATTATAGATGATACAGATGGTGAAGAGGAAGATTATTACCAACCAAGCAGACCACGATTTATTCCTAATATAAGAGATTATGAAGAAGGTAAATGTTGTGATTGTAATAAATTTTTAAAACTTAATAAAGAAGGTGGATATTTTAAGCGGTGTTATGAATGTGGAATAAAACATAAAGAATCATTTATGTATAGTTGTAGTAGATGTCATAAACCGATGGAAAATAATTACCCAAATTGTTTTGATTGTAGAAAAATTATAGAAGCAAATTATAAATATAAATGTAAAGTATGCAATAAAAAAATGGAAAAGAACTTTCCTACATGTTTTACTTGTAGAACAAAGAGTGGTAAAGTATCACACCAATAAAATATAATTGTAATTTATATTTTTGAACTAAATATCTGATATAAATTATACATAAAACAATAGATAATATAAGTTTCATTTATATTATGTATTAAAAAAATTTCCGTTTAACATCTGCTAAACTACTAGCAACTGTCGGTTTATTCCACAAAATGTGCAATGACCAAAAACCTGCAGTATCCTTACCACTTGCTCCCCAATCTTCACCTGCCTTACTATGCCTTGCTCTATATGCTGATTTTTTCATATCCGCAACTTCCTTACCATCTCTTTTAAAATACTTTGTATAATCCATATAAGACTTTGCACCAAACTTCACATTTTTTTCTCTACCTGTATCTGTATTAAGCAGAACCGCTTTGTATTTTTTATCACCACCTGATAATTTTACTAATTTAATAAACTCAAATCCCATTAATATATATAAATATTTAGAAAATAATATACATCTATTATAAATGAAAAAAAGTTTAATCGGATTAAATGCATACAATAGTCAAACCAAGATAAACAACGCAAACTGGGAAAACAGCATAAAAGAAGAAACCTACTTAAATGATGGAGATACAATTTCTCTCAAAGCATCATTTATTGATAGTAGAAATAGAGTGACTGGAAATATTAACCTTGACCAAGACACTACCATAGAACTATCATATATGTTTTATTATATAAACAGAGGAGGAACGCCGACGCAATCTTTAAATCCGACAGCAAAATTTCCAAATCGTCAGCAGACAGCAATGGAATACTTTAATAATGGAACGGAGCAACCTGCAGTAGGAGCAAGTGATGCACCCCAACCAAGTCAACCAGCAGGAACAAAAGGTGTAATTGATGTTCCTATATCAGACCCTGATGGTACAGATAAAACGACAGCAAATTTAGCACCATTAGTTGAGAGTATTTATCATTGTTATAGTGATGATTCAATCGCAAAATGGTTTAATCCTACCGACTTTCCTCTTGTAAATTTTAGTGATATTATCGTTGGACAATCATACCAAATTAATAGTTTAGGGAATATATCAAATGATGTATGGGTTGAAGCAGGTAGTCAAAATCCACCTGTTGTTGGAGATATTTTTAAATGTATTGCCTCGCCTGGTAATGCAACTTACCCTATTATTAATGTTACATTAGGAACAATTGGTAAAACATATAAAATTATAACACTCGGAAATGGTGCTGATACAAATTGGAATTCTATTAATTCAGCATTAGACGCTCCTGTTAAAGTTGGAACTATTTTTGATTATGATACAGGATATAACCCTCCAATAATTACTGATCCAACACAATTTGTCGTAGGGTCAGGTTATACTGTTACTATTGCAATCGGATATGATTTTAGTTCAGTTGGCGGTCCAGCATTACCAACTAACACGAATACACCAATTGATTTAAATACACAGACACAACAAGGAGTATTTTATCAGATTAGTCAATTGACACCTAATTTAACTGATGGTACATCATTAATAGATTATACACCATATTTAGCAACAGTTGCTCCTACAATTGGACTACAATTTATTTCACCTGTGAATGCACAAAATGTCGCTAATATTCCTATTCCAACCGATAAAAATGGTATTTATGCTATTAATACTGGAATGTCTATTCAAGTGACTACACAAGGTCTAATAAATTGGGATCAATTGGGTTATGTTTCTAATGTTCCTCCATCAAATGATGTTGATATAGTTGATGCTCAAGTAAATACAAATTATTTAATACTTAATAATGGAGGTGGATATGGACTAAATGGTCAGTTTCCGATAGTTGATTTTTCTGATTTTACAAGTGGAGATGTTATAAATTTACCAAATCCTTATACTCAACCAGTCAATAATTTACCAGTTCTTGATGTTACGACATTAACACCTTATTATATTGGTGAATATTTTATGATAGTAGATAATAATGATATTGACCCTACTTTATGGGCAACGATGTTTTCATCAACCTTTGGAAGTGGAGGAACATCTGAAGCAGATTGGTATGATGGTATGATAGTTCAAGCGATGGTCATTAATGAATCACCATTACCTGGTTGGACAGCAGGAGTTAAAATACAATGGTTGTCTTTCATGGGTATTCCAATTGGTTCAGAAATAACTGTAACACCAATAGAACCATATTTTGATTATCAATTTTGGACAACAATGGGTTATACTGATAATGATACTTTTATAACAACCGCACAAGTTCCAGTTTCTGATTTAAATGATGAAATTTTCACAACATCACAAGGACAATTTAATGGTAGTTTTGTATTTACTAAAACAGGATCAGTATTGCGACCATATACTCTTCAAGTTCCATTTACATTTACAACAAATTCTACTTATGCGACTGATTTAAATTCTACTGATACAAGTTGGGTTGCTAATCTGATTCCAACTGATGAAATAGTTGAAATAGAAAATTATACTTTTCCATTTTCATTTACAGCAACTGCAGTTGGAACAGTAAGTCCTATTGAAAATGCTTCATTTAGTAGTTATATTTTACCTACTGGGACTATTCAAGAAGACTACGAAGAAGGAGATTTATACTTATATGATGAAGTTAAACTAAATACAATAAGAGCAAATAATCCAGTAGGATTCAGCAATACGATAGACATAAATTCTCCTGATGGATTACCTTATTTATTGAATTATTGTATACCTAAAAATGTAGATGGTTCAACAACATTTGACCCTGAATTATTAGAAGCAACTAGTATTAAACCTTTCATTAAGAAATGGAAAATGACATTGAAACGAGGAACTTACACACCTGATTACATGGCGGAAATATTATCTAGAGGTATGTCTATTCAAAGACAAAAAATTCAAACAACAACAAGTGGTCAAAGTCGTTATTTAGGTACACCGATACAAGGAATTAATAGTCAAATGTATGGGACATCTGATTTTTCGTATATTAGAAATCAAGTCACAACAGCGACTACAGCAGAAGGACCAATTAATGCATCACAAGTTGGTCCGTATTATGGTTTCATTCCGCCAAATAATGAGCAGGGTGCATTCCCAAGTAAAAATCAATATCCACCTGATCTTAACAATCTGATTCCTGAAGACCCTGAACCTTCAAAAATAGATTCTAAACAATTTGACCCTGCACGACAGTTTCAACCTACTCAAATAGGCAAAAATTATCAACCTAGTCTAGTATTTAATCCGAAAAACAAAAATATTCTGCCTGGTTTTGATGGTAATCAGACTACTCTACCTAATACCTTACCAGTCAATCCAAGATACACGGCATTAGATTTTAACAATCCTGATAGTCAAATACAAGACGACACTCCTTTCATATATAGACCAAATGCATTTACACAAAGAAATAGTTTGCATCCGTCAGAAGCAAAAGTTCGTTTAACTTATAATGACTACAATTTATCAAATTTTAACGGAATAAATGCATTTGGAGATGTAGCAGATGAGAATATTAAAAATATAGAAATGTTCTATAAACCTCTATGTAGCGACATGAATAGTTCTTATTTTGTTAAAACCCAATATAATAATGATTTACCAATTTCAAATGATTATGCGATAAAACCTGTTATTAGTGTTCCAGTTGCACAACTTCCAATAACTGATTTAAATCCTGCTGTACCTGGTGGGAATTTAAATGTTGGGGTTGCGTATTCTGCTCCAATTGAAATTTCAACACCTTTAGTTGGTGCACCGCTAATGAGCATCGTGTATAACCAAGAGAATAGTGGATTATTTGAGTTTCCATATATGCATACACCAGTATATGCTAAATTAACTGCGACTAGTGACCAAATTGAAGAGGTTGTTGGTATGTATCCATCTACAATAAATGGAAGTATAGATAATACTGGAGATGGTGGAATATTGTTTTATTATGGAGCAGATAGTGAATTGGGACCTATTGGTTTAGCAGATGCATTACCCTTTATAGAAAATGGTAGAATCGGTTGGGTAGAACAATTATCAACAATTACACCTACGAGTATATATGGTTATAATATTGACGAATTAGTGATAATGTTCAGAGATTTAATTTTTATTTATGATGAAACAAAACCAAGAACTGAATATGTATTTCAGAAAACTACTTTTGTATTAATATTTGAACCATTACTGGAAGCAGGTTTTACAATTCCAGTAGGACAGCATTTAGTCGTCAAAGGTTCATTATTAAATGGAGTAGATATAACAAATGATTTAGTAATTGAAGTTCTTGCTACTGATGGAAACGGAACAATTACAGAGTTTAGTTATACTGGAACACCAAGTGATGCTTATTATTCTGCAGTTAAACAATCAATTACTCCATTGAATAGTATTATACAAATTGCACAACAATCAGGAATTATTTTCTACGATATGACTGCAACACAAAGTGATGGAACTAGCATACCTTTTTGGGAAAATCTTGGATTTGATGTAAAAAATATGACTTATAAAGGTGATACACCTTTAACTTATGAAAAATTTACAACATTAACAACAAGAGGATTTTTAGGAACAAGTAACATATTTGACCCTGACACTTTAGCAGGTGGAACTACCGAGCAATCATATGTGTCTTATACTGATAGTTTAAACATGTTGGGTTGGTACAAACCCACCACAGCAGGAACAAATTTTGATGTAAATGATTACCCTGATTATGTATTGTGGATTGCTAATTTCTTTCCTAATTTGTATGATGTTTTTGACGCACTTGCACCTGATGGTCCTCCTAATCCTTTTGATCCAAATGATAGACCGAAATTAGAATTAGAAACTACACCTGGTGTTCAAGCAGTAGGAAACTTTGAATTACAGAAAAAAATACTCTATTCTATTGTTGAAGGAACAGTTCCACTATCAGCAAAAACTGGGTTTAGCGATAGTACAGATGCAGGTCATTTTTTAGTTTCTATTGAGGGATATGGTGGAACTTATCTCTTAACAGATAAAGATAAATTAAATGTCAAGAGTTTAGTCAGTTCGTATTATACTGGTCCAAATGCCTTTGTTTCAAATAGTTTAGCAGATAGTGCGTTGTATGAACACATCGGAAGTCCAATGAAAATCCAAAATTTTAAAATCCGAATATTATCGGCATATACTGGCGAAGAGGTGGAAAATTTAGGACCGAATAGTTCAATCTATTTAGAAATTACCAAAAATCTTAACAAAAACAATTTAACAAATATCACTTCAAATAATTAACAACCTTTTAGAAAGGTTGAACCAAATATCTTTTTTTAATATAATATAATTTTGATTAATATAGAAAATAATTATATTATATAATATTATAAAAAGATAATGGGAAAATCGGTTTTAAACAATACTTCCACTCTTTTGAATGCTGGTGCTTCTTTTGTTGGTGCTAGTGAAGATATTGGCGATAATATTGAATTGATGGTTTCTATAAAATCTGACCGAAATTGTACAGTTCGTGTTGAGCAATCTCCTACTGGAGCAAATTGGGATTTTATGAAAGAATTTTCTTATACTGCGAGTGATTCTAAAAATTTCATGCTTGGTAAGGTTCACCAGTTCTTTAGAACAACTATTATTAACACTTCAGGTTTTGCGATGGGTGTTCTTCGTATGGCGACTTATTTGCAAGAAGAATACTCGTCTGCAGTTGCCGTAGGAAC
>Ga0208767_1003542_pt1 | contig 11317 bp, 20 predicted proteins | sample VirMetDEL_Mar_21_FD_184514 | JGI IMG/M metagenome (GOLD analysis project Ga0208767, IMG submission 184514) | Aqueous microbial communities from the Delaware River and Bay under freshwater to marine salinity gradient to study organic matter... | ecosystem: Environmental > Aquatic > Marine >... | reverse complement strand
GCAATTTAGACTGTGTCGTATTTGTTTTTGAGATATGCATACACACTGGCATGCCCTTTGTGAAAAGGATGGAACCTGCCAGGATAAATCACAACAGTCTTTTGTATGGCTTCTAAAATACGCATAACGTATTTATACTATATGTTTTCTAATAACCATATGTAAAAAGGAGTTGTAAACTTTAAACTCCATATACACTCTGCACCTAGTACAGTGTTTCCTGTTTGTACCATCGGATATGTTTCAGGATCTTGTTTGTTGAGTTTAGCATAGAAATAATCTACAAAATAACATTCTCCTAAACTGTATAGAATATTGTGGTAATCCAATTCAATATCATCGATGGATATAGATGAAATTTCAATTTGTTTATTTTTTATAATATTGTTGTCATCATCACGCAAAACATCTGTCCTGGTATCCCTATTTAAATATTGAACTTTTAATTCATATTCACTGTCCTCGTCAAGATCAGCATCAAAATCTAAACACATACTGTCAACAACATTGCCTTGCCATTTTATATCTTCATTGATATACACAATACATTCAGGATAACTATTGTCCCATCCTGTACCTATTAACTCAATTTTAAAATTAATTGTTTCCAATTTTGATTGCTCCCATGTCTGGTTGGAATCTGTAATATCCAACGTGTGCTAGTGCTATAGTTGTGTCTGCCCAAATTGCGCCACCTAGTTCCCGCCATTTGCGACAAAAACTCCAGTCCTCTGTTAAGTATCTGCCTTGGCTATCTATTGTGCAATTAAAGAAATCATATTGATGATTGTCTTCAGCCTTACTTAGTCCTATAGAATCTGTATATTTTTGTGTACCTGCATCTATCATACAGTCAAATACACCACGCTTGATTAACATAAACCCTGTGCCCAGTGTGCCTACTTCAATCAAGTCACCTTCTGTTCTGGCGTTGTCTAGTGTATTTACAACCATCTTAGGAGGCAGTGTTTTTTGTGGATAAATGCCTCCAACAATGTCTTTGTCGTGTGCAACAAGTTTTACAATGTCTGTGGGATTAAAGTGTATGTCAGCATCTACAAACATCAAGTGTGTGGCATCTCCTGCTAGGAACTTTGCCGCACAACTGTTGCGGGCTCTGTTAACATTGCTTTCATTGCTGAGTGTGTCTACCATAAAGTCCAAGTTGTTTTGCAGTGCAAGTATGGTCCATTGCAAGTAACTGCTAAAACAAACTTCTGTGATCTGTCCACCATAGCAAGGTGTCATAAAATGTATTTTACTCATTGTTAGCGTCCGTGTTATAATATTCAGCCCATTTTAGAGACCACAGCACTGCATCGTTTTGCTGAGCAAAACTAACAACAGCATTTTTATTAGCATCAAAATGCCATCCATGCTGGCCCTGGCAGTGTTTATCAGCCCACTTCAATGTGTGTGCATATACGCCGTTGCGATGCAAAGGTATTTTATACTGGTATTGTACAAGATATTCGCTTGTATATTTCAGTGTACAACTCCAAAATGTTTATATGTCTGCTGCACACATTTTGCTTGGTAATAACTATCAGCTAGTGCATTGTGCAGTTCTTCTTGTATGCTTTTGCGTGGGTCAACAGGCATCAGTGCAAACAATGTTCTACTGTCACGAATTTGCCAATAGTTCCATGGACACGGTTTACCTGCCATCCTGTAGAAGTCTGTGAGAATAACAAAGTCAAATGTTGGACCTTGGCACCAAATTTGATCCAATCCCACACACCAACGATTTAGTGCATTTGTAAATTCATCTACAGTCACACGGTCATGATCACCAAATGCTTCATCTTGGATAGCCTGTGATTGGCTGGCCCACCATGCCAGTGTGTCGTCATTGATTGTGCGGTTGTATGTTTCAGTTTGTTCTTCGACATCCAGTCGCATGTATAGTTCACTGTGTGGTTCTGCGTCTGTGTATGGATCAAATTTTACTGCACCCAATGTCATAATTGCAGTGTCAGGATCAACACCTAGTGTTTCTAAATCTAACATGCCATGTGTGGCCATATTAATCAACCTTGATTATGGTAAATGTTTCGTCTTGATTGTCTTTCCATTCAAGAGTGTCGTTTTCTTTCCAACCCAGTTTGTCCATCAGTTCTTGTGGGAAAGGCACAAATAAGTTTCCGTATTCATCTTCTTCGAGTTGAACAGATTGTAGTCCTGTAAAATCTTTCATTGTGGTCATTGCTGTTTCCTTAAACTGCGAAGCGCACCTTCTACTCTACTAGGATATTTTCCTAAGAACGTGCCTGCTTCTAAGTCACCTTTGTTGATGTATTTTTTATGCCAGTGTTCAATATCATCCCAACATTCTAGCATTGTTTTGCCCATGTTGTCAAAAAATGCATCACTAAAAATAGGATCATCTTGTTTGTAATAAGCATAACTTGCCATCAAGTAATATGGTACCATCATGTTTACGTTTTGTGCAAAAAGTTCTGCTGCCTTCATATCGTACGTGGGCTTGCTAGTCTGTCTAGGAAGTGCCATGTCTATATCCTATGCATCGTCATACTTAACAATTTCTTCATCACCATTGGGCATGGTTTTTATTTTAACCAACTTCATTGAAATCATTGCTTGTAAACACATTTCAATGCCACGTGTCTGTCCTGCATTATTGCCCATGTAATAGCCTACTATTGTAAACACAAGTGCAGTACCCAACAACCAAAGCTCTGGAAAATCAATCATCATTATACTTTCCTCTCAATATCACTAATGTGCTTGTATTTTACACATGCTACACGCACAATGTGGTATTCTTTAGCATACTTTTCTTTGATCATTTTACTTGCCAAAATACAACTTTCTTGTGTGGGCATTTTGCGTTCAAACTGGTGCACAAATTCAACACCTTCGCCGCCCCAACCATTGACATTCATAAGTGTTACCATTAACATAACTTTAGTAATCATGAGCACTGTGCCTCCTGTTGCATTTGAATCATAGCGCAAGCGGCGTCTAACTCTGCTTGTAATTCTTCATCAGTCCAAACACTTAGACGCAAGTTGCGAGCATAGCCCTTGCTGTATGCATCTGCCACAGCATAATACACACTCTCTTCAAGCTCAATGCGATTGTACTCAGCAAGTGTACCTGTAGGCACACGTGACTCCCAATACACAAGCTCTGTTGCTTCAGGCATCATGCCCATCCAGCAACCTTCCTGCTTGCTGTATTCTTCAGCCTCAGCACGTTGAGCATTGATCAAATCTACCAAACCTTGTTCCAATACATACATAGCGTCTCTCCTCAAAACAACTTATACATTCAATATAACACAGTTTACAGAGTTGTCAACCTTATTACATCCATCCTAGTAAGTTTAGTGACACAATTATAACCATACTACAAGCCAAACTCTCAGCAACTTCACGAAATGTAATATCCATGATATCCATTATGCTAACTCCTTCGATAACAGTCTGTGAAATGATTGTGCAAGTGGAGTAAATCCAACGCTACAAACTACACTGCAGTTGCCATCTGCATCTGCAACTATATCTCCAACACTGATGCTGTGCATCTTGTCCAGTCGTGTAATACGATCCTCAGGACCAATGTTACCAACTTCAAACACATGCTCCAGATCATCAGCAACAACTTCCGCTACCTTTGTGTAACAATCATGCATAATACCAAGACGCACATCGCCGTCCATCATTGCTTCCATGCGAGCCTTGCTTTTTACATGACAATTGTGACCTTCTTTGTTGATAAGATCACTAAGGTCTTTGTCAATAACAATCTGGAAAACACTAAAAATCTGTGGCATGTTCAGCTCCTCTAAAAACAACCTACATATATACATTAGCACATGTATACATGTTGTCAACCTATTAATACTCTAATTGTGACAAAAAGTTCTTGATTCTGCCTGTTTTTGGTGCAAGAAAATGCCTTTGGTTGTATTCTAGAATACCTTTGAGTTGTTTTTGTATTTGAATGTGTTTGTTGTGTCCGCTGTTGTGTAGCACATAACAAGTCTTTAACACTGCTTCCATGCGTTCTTGCGGATTTTGTAGTAAATCATAATCTTCACTTATTACACTGTCAAATGTTTTGTATCCAAGATGTTTGAGCAGTGCTAGACTGCGAGGGTTGCCTACTATAACAAAAGGTTGTAGGTTAAGTATGGGTTTAAATGTTTTCTCTGTCAAAAATGTAGTGTGCTGATCAAAATGTGTTTCTACAACAATATTCCAATATGCGTTATTATGATGTTCTGGTATGATTATGCCATGATTGTTGTGTTCAGCATCTGTTAAACCATCGCAAGTGTAGGGCAACTGTAATTCAAAACTGGCTAACTGTTGTTCTAAACCAGCTATGCTATCGGCCCATGGCTTTAATTGGTCTTGATCTACAGCATACATTTCGTATTGATAATTATTGTAACTGTAATAACTGTGTTCGTGCATGCCTAATTGTGTGAATATGCTACCAAACACACGACGCCAGGTTTTGTCTGCTCTGGTTAAACAGGTGCTAATTTTATCTCTACGATTTAAGTTTACTTTTTCTACCCAGTCAGGATGTTTGCGCATCAGATGCAAATAGCGATAATATAATTCGTCATCTGCAATAAAAACAAACGGTGCTTTGCCAGCCAAGTTCCAATTTGCTGTAGCTATGCGTATGTTGTTGATGCTGATGCCATGCTTTTGTATCATACTGCGCAAATGTGGCAACAAATCTATTGTGGGATCATCACCTTCATCATAATAAAACAGTACTTTGAATAGTCCTTGTTTTAGTTTGTGCAGTGTTTCGGCAGGCATGAATTCAAAGTAGTCTAGTTCCGGTGCCCAGAAGTTTAGTTTCACAGGATAGTAGGCAGGGCCTGACCATATTTCATCATGAATCAATCTGGCTTGCCATTTTACACCTTCCATACCGCAATATTTTAAAAAACGGAATTCATAACTGTAAGGTGGAACAAGCGCCAAATCCCACCACTCTTGTGAGCCAGGTTTGATGTCTGTGCGTTCTACTAGATTAGGAACATAACCCCAACGGTTACGTCGATCGAATAACCATGTTATCATTGAATATATTTTTGCTTTACTGAGCTAGTTGTATAGTATTGATTGTACCTGCTGTGAAACTGCTGATGTTGGCACGAATCCACACAAAGTTGCCTTTGATGTTATATACTCGATTTTCTGTGGTAGCAGTTGTATATACTTGTGATGTAGTGGTGACTTCGCTGATCAGTCCATCTGCAGTTGCACTAAAATTGCCATCTGCCTCTCGAAGATCAATAGCAACCCAATCAGTTTCTGCAGGGTCTTGTGCCAAACTGCCTTGTATTTTAACTGTGCCCACAAAGTCTACAACACGCCAAGATACTGTGTGCAGTCCATCACTAAAACCATAGTAGCCATCACCCTTGACTTTGTCACTGCTGAAACTGGCACTGCTACCATCATAGTTGCCTGTGGGTGTTCCAAAAGTAGTTGTAGGTAATAGTGTTACTGTGGTTGTGGTTGCCATTATTGTGCGTCTCTTATCAATTCTACTAGTTTACCTGCACCTGCTAGTTCTTGAATTACTGCTTCAAGACTTGTACACATGTCAGCATCTAGTATAGTACGACTTTCGTCACTGTCTTTTAAGAGTTCACTGATTTTGATAACAATCATTTCTTCATTGAGTTTTGCCATAGTTGTACTCCTTGTAAACTATTTATGCCAACTCTGCTTTGGGCTTGCGGCCTCTTTTCTTATAAGTTTTACTACTGCCATCTGGTTTAATGTTATAGGCTTGTGCAAAACGCTCTGGGATCATGCCTTCAATGTCATGAATAGCACCTGCAGGCATACCTGGATACCAATACACATCCTTTTTGATAAAGATGTCTTTGCCGCCTAGTCCTTTGCTTTTCACATTTGCATAAATCAATGTGTTGTCTGTTACCAGTTTGCGTTCTACGAGTGTGTTTAAAAGTTCTTGTTTCATGTGTCCATTTCTGATTCTAATTTATAGGTTAATACTTTTTGTACCGCTTGTCCAAATACAAGATAAGCCACCGGTACCAATGCCTCATCTTCTAACCACAGACTGGTGTATGACCATCCACATGCACCACCTTCTGCTTCTAGTTCACGATTCCAAACTTGTCCTCTGTAAGTTTCGTAAAACTTACGCACTGCTTTGTCTTCTGCAGTTGGTTTAGTGCCCCAGCGCCATGTGCGCAGTACTATTTCACTTCTAAAACGTCCGTGTGGTAAATTTTGTCTCACACGCACATTTTTATTTGTTATGGGTGGACTGCAACTAATTTCTGCAATTCGTACATTGCCATCGTAGATGCCAGCCACACTGTCTATGTACTGATCCAACAACTGTATATCATTGGCATACAAATGCAGTATTCTACCTTCACGGCGCAGTTTGATATCATGTTGTAGTTCTTTAATTGTTGTGCGAAGGTCTGCAATCTCACGATTTGTTCTGATCCAGTCGCCCATGTAGTTTATATCAAGCGTAGCATTTGTCACATAAAGACTTCTATCTCTATGTGATATGGGCAAGAATATCCTTTGACTGTATGTATATTTGCCATAAAACAATCTATCATGATGTTTGATGTGAGGATTATACTTCTGCAAAAATTGTTGAAACGTTAGCATCTTCACCATTTCCTTTAATAAACTTGAGTGCTAGTTTCTTATCTATAACTCTTATTTTAATTTTACAGCCTTCTAGTGTTTTGTCAACCAGTATCTTTTTAGCTATTGGCATTCTCAGATACTGGTCGATGGCTCTGTCTAAAGGTCTTGCACCCATTTTGCTGTCAAAGCCTTTTTCGAGAATATAATCAACACTGGCTTCGTCCATGTGCATACTAATGCCTTTGCTTCGCAACTGGTCTGTAAGTTCTTGTACAATTTTGATAACAATTTTGCGTTGGCTTAGGTTATCAAGTTTGTTGAACTTGCATATGGCATTGATACGATTTCTAAACTCTGGACGGAAGAACTCTTGCATTGCACGATCATCTTCTCCTTCACGTTCTAAGTTGCCAAACCCTATACTGTTTTTTTCCATTTCACTGGCACCCAAATTAGATGTCATAATAACAATGGTGTTTCTTGCATCTGCACGTTTGCCGTTGCTTGAAGTTACAAATCCTTCATCTAGTATTTGTAGTAACACATTTGTTACATCAGGATGTGCTTTTTCAATTTCATCAAACAACACCACACTGTATGGATTGCGTTGTAGATCTTTGATGAGCAGTCCACCACCCAAGTTGTTGTCCTCATATCCAACATAGCCCGGAGGCGCACCAATAAAACGTGCCACAGTGTGACGTTCTTGATATTCACTCATGTCATAGCGTAGCAATGGCATGTGCAAGTATTCGCTGAGCAGTTTGGCAAGTTCTGTTTTACCAACACCTGTTGGTCCAAGGAATATAAAACTGCCCATAGGTTTGTTGGATTTGCCTAGTCCTGCTTTGCTCATGTACACATGTTCAAGCACTTTTTCAACTGCCGCATCTTGCCCATACAGTTTGCGTTTGATTTGATCTTCCCAATCCAACACATTCTCATCTTGTTTTTCATCATCAAATTGATCAACAGGTATGCTTGTTAGTCTGCTGAGTTCGGCCAAAACTTCTGGTTTATTCACATGTGGATTGGCAACATCCTTCATGCGTTGTCTTGCACAAGCACTGTCAATCAAATCAAATGCTTTGTCAGGCAGCCGTTTGTCTGGTTGATGTCGCACACTGTAATCAACTGCTGCCTCAATTGCATCTGTGCTAATTTTTGCATTATGGAACTGTTCATAGTAACGCACTGTGCCTTTGAGAATTTTCTTAGCAACACCAGGTGTGGGTTCTGTAATGTCCAGTCTCAAAAACCTACGCATTAATGCACGGTCTTTTTCAAAACTTTCAGTGTATTCTTCCCATGTGGTACTAGCAACAACCTTGAGCTCTCCTTTTGCTAAATGAGGCTTTAGCATGTTGCTCATGTCAGTGCCGCCACCTCCGCCAGAACCTGCACCATTCATAGTGTGTGCTTCGTCAATGAATACAATAGCTTTATCTTGTGCTTTAAGTGCTTGTATGATGTCTTTGACACGTTCTTCAAATTGTCCTCTGTATGAAGTACCAGCCAATATAGCACCAACTTCCAAACTATAAACAACATGGTCCTTAAGATAGCCAGGTACTTCGTCATTGACAATCCGTAATGCCAAACCTTCTGCAATAGCAGTTTTACCTACACCTGGATCACCCACCATTAGCACATTGTTTTTATTGCGGCGGCCTAAAACTTGACACAAATCTTCTAGTTCAGTACTACGCCCAATAACAGGATCAATCTTGCCTGACTCTGCTAAAATATTTAAATTGGTAGTAAACTCTTTGAGAATCTCTGTGTAACGCTCTTCACTTTCTTTGTCTACCATTTTTTTATAATGATAACGTTTTACATAATCCAAAAATTCTTCTTTGTCGATGCCATATTTTAGACACAAATAACTAACAAAGGTTTTTGTTTCGCCCATCATGCCAACAAAAACATCTATGTTGGTCATGTTTTCTCTACCATTAAACAATACCATAGTAAGTGTTCTATTAAACACTCGTTCTACACTTTGAGTTTTTACCAGGGGAGTAGGACTCTGTTTTACAGTGGGCACTTTATTTTGTAAATAATCTTTTACATCATGACGCAAATCATCTATGTCAACACCATAGTCAACAAGAATGTTTACAAATTCTTCACTGTTTAGCATTGCTAAAAACACATGCTCTGTAAACATGTATCCATGTTTGTATTCTCTGGCTATTGTTTCTGCACTTCTAACAAGTTTATCTATAGACTTTTTGCTCATGTATCAATCCATTATTGTCTTTATCGTATTTAATTGTTCTGTTGTTAAATTTTGTGGAATTTTAACAAGCACTTCTACTAACAAACGCCCTAGACTGCTGTCAGTTCTGTGTTTGGGTAATCCATGACCGGGTATGTTTAGCACTGTTCCATGCTGTGTACCAGGTGGTACAGCCATTTGTACCATTTTACTATTAAGTGTTTTAATTCTTACACTAGTTCCTAATATGGCTTCCCATACACTTATTGTTATTGATTGTTTTACATCAACACCTTCTACAACAAAATTAGGGTGCGGTCTAGTGCTGATCTTAACCAACAAATCACCTGCAGGTAAATCATTGTAACTGTGGTCTCCCAATCCTCTGTATTTTAAATTGCCTGTCACAGTGCCTTTGGGTATGGTTACATTTACAAACTTTCTCTTTCCGTTAACATGTTTAATACTAACAGTTTTTGATGTATCTGTCAACGTTTCTTCTAGGTCTATTTCAACTTCTATACTTAAATTTTTATTTCTACGTTGTTGCGATGCCCGTTGCCTAAAAGCAAATGCTTGGTGCAAATCTTCAAATACATCACCTGCATTGATGTGTATGCGTGTACTTCTGTGGTCAAATGCTGCTCGCTTGTGTGCATCTTTGAGAACGTCATAGGCTTCTGTGACCTGTTTAAACTTTTCAGCATCGCCGCCTGAGTCAGGATGATGTTGCCTTGCAAGTTTCCGATAGGCTGTTTTAATTTGTTCAGATGTTGCTGTGGGGTCGATACCCAACACACTATAGTAGTTCATATACTTAATTATACACGATGTGTGTTGAGTTGTAAAGTTTTACTTTTTAGGCTTTGTTTGCATTGCTTGTGCACCAAAAAATGCAGCAACAATAGCAGCAACAGATACAAAGTAAACTGCAGCCATATCACCTAGGATCTTAGCAGCCTGGTCAACACCAACTAACACAGCAATCAATACAATTGCCGGATATAGTAGCATACCTGCTAGACTAAACCATGCCATCTTACGCTGCGCATCACGCATTGCATCTGCATCTTCGAGTTCTTTACGCTTGAACTCTAGATACATTGCTTCTTCTTCTTTGCTTACATGTCCATCACCGTTGCTGTCTGCTGGATGGTAACCGACTGCCGCTCTTGCTGCAGCAATATCTTCTTTAGTTGGCTCCGCCATTTTTCTCTCCTTGGCTGTATGACATATTTATTGAATAGCTGGACCGTTAAATGCAAATCCTGCAAGAAACAGCATAAGCACAAATGCGGCTGTTAGCCAATGCACTTGACTGCGTAGTTGCCCCGCTGCTTTGAACTCGTTAAATGCACGAAGTAATTCAGGCCCTAGTAAATAGAATACAACAACTGCACTATAAAACTTTGCCATTATTAGCCATAATGCACCTTCCATCGAACTCTCCTCACGAATATTTAGTCACAAAAATAGGTAGTCGCCAAAACTACCTATTCTCTAATGCCTTATAAACTAGTTTTTATAGACTGTTGCGAGCAGTAACCTGCTTTGCATAGTCATCATCACTGAGTGGTACTAGTCCTGCTGGGAACAAGTAACCATCCAAACTCATTGCTTTCTCACTGACAAATTCATTGATAAACTCTTTAATGCCTGGGATAACGCCTACATGCTCTTTCTTTACATAGAAGAACAGTGGACGAGCACCTGGATATGTATAACTTGCAATATTTTCAAATGTAAGTTCAACACCATTTAGATCTGCTGCTTGCACCTTGTCTCTGTTTGTGTCAAAGAAACTGTAGCCAAATACGCCAAACATTTCTGAATCACCAACTAGTTTTTCAACAATCAAGTTATCGTTCTCACCCATTTCAACAGCAGCGCCATCTTCGCGAATCTTTTTATAACCATTGCCTTTGATGCCCAGTTTCTTATAACCATTCTTCATGAACAATGAACCCATTGCATCCCGTGTACCACTGGTTGGTGGAGGAATCATGACACTGATTGGACGATTAGGAAGTCCAATAGTTGCTGTGTTTGTTTGCTTTGCTACAAATGCATCCACATCTGCCCAAGTTTTTACTTCACTTGCAAACTCTGAACTAAGTGCAACAGCAATATGCTCAATGCCAAGGTTCATTCTTTTTGCTGCATTGCTGCTTGCAAAAGCAAGTCCGTCATTGCCCACAACAAACTCAACTGGTGTTACGCCATTCTTTGCACACAATTCTTTTTCGCCACTTTTGATAGCACGACTTGCATTTGTTACATCTGCAAATTCAACACCAATGCCACCGCAGAACATTTTCATTCCGCCGCCTGTGCCTGTGCTTTCAATAACTGGGGTTTTAAAGCCTGAACCTTGTCCAAACCTTTCTGCAACCATTGTTGCAAATGGGTATACTGTAGAACTGCCCACAATAGAGATTTGCTCTCTTGCGTGTGC
>Ga0208767_1003541_pt1 | contig 11317 bp, 7 predicted proteins | sample VirMetDEL_Mar_21_FD_184514 | JGI IMG/M metagenome (GOLD analysis project Ga0208767, IMG submission 184514) | Aqueous microbial communities from the Delaware River and Bay under freshwater to marine salinity gradient to study organic matter... | ecosystem: Environmental > Aquatic > Marine >... | reverse complement strand
TACCGAAACAATCCAGTGGGACGGCTCAACCTGGGGGCTGGCCGGCACCATGTATTATTCCAACGACGATGTGGACAGCCCCGAAGAGGTGACGACCTGGATTCGGCCTTACAGCGGCGGCGGCGCCAACCCGATGGGCACGGTGGCGCTCTCCACCTACAAGACCATCGAGCTGGCGGCCGGTGAACGCACACATGCCGTATATCCCACCGATCCGCGCGAAGATGGCGGTGCCTGCCCGATTAAGGATACCTGGCGGATAGAGGGTAACTACTTGCGCCTGCCAAAGGCTACATCCACGCCGGTATATTGGCAGTACTCTCCCGCTGCCCCTGACTGGATCAATGATAATCCAGTGCCCACGGTGTATAAAATATTCGTCAACGCCGCGCTGGATCTGGCCTATGCCGATGTGCTGCGCGGCATCTCTGAACACTCACGGGGCAAGGCCGATACGGTCGAAGCGAATGGGTATCGGCAGCTCCACCGACTTATCGCAAAATATGTCTCTTAATCACTTCCACTCCTTATAGTCCACTATGAGCCTAGCCAACAGTCGTGTCGATCCTAGTCGCGAGCCCAAGATCACCTATCTTGAGGAGGGTCGCCTGCGCGTGGAGCGCTGGTTTAAGATTAAGCACGCGGCCGATGCGTATAATAATACGCTGTTGCAAGATGTGTTTGGCGGGTTCGGGCTACTGGATGGTCAAACCGATAGTAGTTTTACCAAAACAGTGCGGGCCCATGTTGCGTTTAGTGACTGCCGGGTGGTGCGCCAGGAGATCGATGTGCGCTTCGATGCCGAGGGGCAGCACCACCATGAGCTTTACCTGCGCTATGAGACGCTGACGGACACATGGGCAAAGGAAGAGGCCGACCAGGTGGAGTACAGCCGTAGCGGGCTCAAGCTGCTCACTCGCACCGAGGTCGCCGAGCCCGGCACCGCCCTACCCGCTCTGACGGTGGGCACCACCACCATAAGCGCCGGTGTTACCCTGTACCTGGCCGGATATAGCGACGCGAGTACCGATATGCAGTCACGCCTGATCACACGCTGGGCCGAGGCCGGGCTGGATCGTGTGCAAAAATCGCCTGGACCGATGGCGATTCCCGGCAGCACGCGGGTCACGCATACCGCGCTGGGGGTGGCCGATGTGCCTAGTGGTGTGTTGATCGAAGAGGATACGGGCGACTATCAGGGCTTTAAGACCTACATCCGCACCGCCCTGCAAGGCACCCTCACGGGCGTTAAGCAGACTTATAAGGATGTGGTCGATGTGGAAGCACCCGGCACCGTAGAACTGGTCACGCTCGCAATCCCGGTAAGCCCCAGCAGCTTGCTGCCTGGGGATCCGGTGACGGGTGATCAGGCCGTGATCGATCACCAGCCGCCCCGCCCTAAGCGGATCGCCGCCACGGTGACGGTGGAAGTCACCACCACACCGCCCAACACCGCCACGACGGCCTATGACCTGGGCGATATATCGTGTAGTGTGATTGCCCGGCAACTGGAATGGAATAACCGGGGCAGCGATATCTTTATCTCCGCCGATGGGAGCAACCGCAGTGGGGCGCACAAGCGCCAGTCCGCCAGCTATGGGGCACGCATTATCTCCTATCCGCGCTGCTACCTGGTTAATAATGGCGTGGCCGATCCGAGCGTGGTGGGGAGCTTTGCCTATACCACCGCGTATGAGCACACCAATCCTGAATCGACCAGTAGCATCGTTACGCAAGGGCTGACGAGCTACACCAAAACCCTGCTGGATGGGCGCGGCAGTGTTGATCAAGTCGGTGGGGCGCCGCCGGCCAGCTATGTAACCACGGGGGTAATCCGCCGCCGCAGCCGCCCGATCCTCACCGATCTGGCCGGCACCACTTATTACGAGGTAATTACCTGGAGCACCTAAGCCTATCGCACGACTATGCAAGATCCTTTTTATGAGTATGGCGGCACGCAGAGGCTGCCAGATGCGCCGCAAGGCATCGAGCTGTTTGCCAGTGGGGCGCGGGCTGAAATGCCCTTTGCCGAGCCGGAGGAAAGTGTCGGAGGTGGGTTCTCGGTGCGCCAGATTGGGGGCACGATTAGCCCGGCAGCGACGGTGCCCACCACCGCCGAATATCAAAGCGCTTTAGTAAGTGCCTACACCGCAGCGGCCGTCGATCCCAAAACCGGCGATTATGTGACCCTGCGCAAAACCGGCGCGGGTGATACGGATCTGGTGGCAAGGTTCTGGATTTTTGACGACGACGATGCTAAGGCCAATGCCACTGTGTCCTTTGTGGTCGATACGGTGACTTACTATGCGATCAACGCTACGTACAGTCCGATCGAGCAACTGACCAGTGCCTTATCCAGCGCGGATAGCGGCGAAGATCCCGACGGGCGCGATGTGGAGCCGGATGGTACGGCCGATTTTAGCATTTCTGTAAACGATGTCTATGATACGGATGCAAATGGCTTCCTGGTGGTGCCTGCGGGTGCGCCTAAGATCACGATTAAGGGTGGCACGATTGATGTGACGGATGATATTTCCGCCACTGCCACGGCCGTCAGCAATGTAACCACGTATAACTTCCCCGGTAGTGATGGCATCACCTACGTGCATATCTATCTGGAAGTGTCGGTTACCCTGGGCCGGGCGGGTGGCACACCCTCAGCGGCGACTGCCACGATTAAGCACCGCACCACCACCACTGCCGGAGTACCGGCAGTGAGTGAGATTAGCTACCCGAGCGGCAAGGCCGAGCGCTCCTTTACCATCGGTGTAGTGGCGCTGGCCCGCAAAGGCAATCGCCGCTATGCCCGCATTACCCAGACCCTCGCCGGTGATATTGAGCAATACGCCACGGGCACCGGCTCTAATACGCTGGATTCCAATGGTGTGAATAAGGCCGCCGGGCCGCGTGAAATTACCCTGGTCATCAATGGCCAGTATATCTACACCACCACTATCCTCACCGGTGAACTCACCGAAGTTACCTAATTGCTATGCCGACTGCCAATAAGTTTGCCTGGATATTTGAGTCAACCGCGATTGATATCGGCAGTTATACTCGATGGACAACTTTGGGCGGATATAATGCGGATGATACCGGTGGGCCGACTCAGGCACAGATTGATACCTCACAGATCAATGCGGCAAAATTGTTTTTTAATTTTTATCAACTAAATGCTACGCTCAACGGGACTTCCAGTAGTTTAAATGTCGATGGTCTTAGTCGTTATGAGCCGCAGTCCAGAGTTGATGATTTGAGTGTATCCAAGACGATTTACAAGGATAATGGAGATCTTCGATTTGATATAGTTACTATTTATCGGTTCTATGATGGCGCAATTTCAAGCGAAAGTAATTTTGTGGGCTATGGGGTAGCGCCCGGCGTTAATATAGTGTTTAATGCGCTCAAAAGATCGGTAAATGATTATACCGGATCAAAGGTTTATTTGTACTCTGCCACTAATCGCACGGATTCAAGTGCTTACGACAAAGAGGTTAAACTCGGCTATGCTCAAATAAGTGGTGCGCACTTTGTATGTGAATGTGAAGCAAACGCGCAAGGTGACGGTCTGGGTAGTTACACGGTAAGTCCATCGACTGCCTCGGCTAGTGCCACCCACGTTACACAAAACGATCCATCGGATGCCTCAATCGATAGCTTTACTTTTTTTACCTATTAATACTCTGTTACCTAACCTTTAACCCCTACCCACGATGCCTCCCTACAGACCCTTATCCCGCTATCCATCCGCAACCGCACGCGATACTGCTCAGGCGACGTCTCGCACAGTGACTGGTGTAAACGTACCGACCGATGTACTCACCGCTGCGCTGAGTGGGCGTGATCCTAAGCGCCTAGCACAGTGGCACAATAGTACCCAGGGCCAGCAAATGGGCGGAGTGGCGGGTCTCACTGAAACGATCAGTCAAGGGCCGATGGCCCGCACAGAGCGTACCCAGCAATACCGCAATCGCACGCTACTGGGCCAGCAAATGGAGCAGAATATGCAGCGCAACCGCTACGATCTGGAAAAGGATCTTGCCAGTGATGCTGCTGCCCGCCAGCAGGCGGAACAGGAGGCGATGCTGCAGGGCTATATCGGCAACCGCCGCGCCGATGTACTCGAAGCGCAATACCCCGGCACTGGCACCGTTATGCAGCGCAATCCCGCACTGGAGGCCGCTATCGATTTTAACCGTATGGGCCAGTTCGACGCCGCCGATGATGTGCTCAAGATGGGCACCGCTCCCGCCGCGCCTAAGCCTACCGCTACGCAGCGCAATCATGCCGCTTTTTTACAGGCATTGCAGCAGGGCGATTATGCCCTGGCGGCGCTGTATATGGATTCAATTGAAGAGCCGATCGATCAGTTTGGCACACTGCGCCGACGGCAGGCAACTGCTGAAGATGCACGGGCCTATTGGGAAAAAAGTCAGTCTGAAAATGGCGCGGCCCCGGCTGAAGCACCGGCTCAAGCGGTGGATATGGAGGCGGTTCAGGAAAGTGTACTTAAACGGCTCGGACTGTAATTAAACATGCAAGTATTTAGTAATTCGCAAGAGGCCTATGGCGCACTGGATGAAGCGTTGCGCACGGCAGTACGGGGGGATCCTGGGCTGGCGCAGGATTTAAACCGCTTGGATGATGCGCACCTGGCGGCGGTCAAGCAAGCTTGGTATGCCAAGCACTCTGAGCAGGTGCAGATTGATACGGGGCGCAAGCGCTGGCAGGGTGGCTCGACGGGGATGGATGCGGATGTGCCGGCCACTAATACAGTGCCGGTGACGCGCCGTTTGTATGCGCCGGAGGTCGAACGCCAGTGGGAGGCACTTCAGTCTGGAGAGCGGGATCTGGATGCGTTGCCACAGGCTTATCATGCGGATTTAACCGATATTGCTCAAGCGCACGGACGGGGTGATCTGGTCGAGCGGCCGGAGCAGGGATCTGGATTTTTTAAGAAGCGCCTGGCCACGATTGCATCCGCTGCGGCGCGACTGGACGCTTCCATGTTGCGGGGCGCGATTGAGATCGGCAGTAAGGTGGCGCAAGAGAGTGTGCGCACCTTGCCACTCGGCACCGCTACGCCACGGGGCGCACGGGCTGAGGTGCAGCTACGCCCGGAGGCTATCTCTGCATTTGCCAAAGAGATCCATACGGTGGCGGGCCAGGTGTATGGCGAAGATCCTGAGTATCGCAATAGCCTGGAGGGAATGTTACTAGAGGGTGCGGTGCAGCTCGTCGGGCAAATGGCGACGCTGGGCACCGGACTCGTGCCGCAAATGTATGATGAGGCGCTACAGGATGCAGAGGCAAGTATGGGTAAGCCGCTGCACCAGATGAATGATGAGGAGCGCGGCCGTACCGAGATGATGGCAGGGCTGTACTCGGTGATCGGGGGGGCACTGGAATATGGCCCACTTAAACTGATCACGCGCAAATTACAGGGACCGACAAAGGATGTATTGAAAAAGCTGGCTGATCCGAGTATCCGCCGCGAACTATTGAAGGGCTTTGCGGCGGAGGGATTGCCTGAGATGGCACAAGGTCAGGTGCTCGACGAACTGGGTAAACATATTTTGCAGGATGGCCGCGATACGGTCAATTGGCAGACCATTAAGCAGCGCGTTACTGAGCTATTTGTCGGTGGCATTCTCGGCGCTTCGGCGCGTGGCGGGCTGACGGCGGCGGGTAAGGTAGCGCAAGCTTCACAGGCACCTATCGCTGCGGCCGAGGCGGTGGCAGAGACGCAGGTCGAGCCACAATTGGGCCAACAGTCTGCTGGGGCGGTAGGGCCTACACAGGTGGAGCCAGAGCCGCAAGCGACTAAAACAAAGGCGTCGTTTAAGATTCCACCGCGGGCAGATGGTGAGTGGGATGTGATCGACTATGTGAATGAGCTGGGCGGTATTCGTCCGCCAATCGATCGCTCTGGTGGTGAGTATGATGGGTATGCCGAAACAATGGGGCAGGGTGTGCTGCGGATGTTACGCAATAAGGGGGGGCGTCCGGTAGATACCTTGATCGGTGAATTGAATGATAGTTTTGGCACTAAGTTTGAATCACCAGATGAGTTGTGGCGGGCATTGGCTAAGGCCGCAGAGGATCGACCAAAGGTGGCGGCGCGGATGGATAAGCTGGAGCATGAGGGCAAGCTGTACGCTGCGCTGATGGAAAACAAGGGGCGTACGCTGGCGCAGGCGGCCACGGATGCGGTGCCGCTCTCTAGCTTGCGAGTCGGCGAGTCGATCCAGGTAAAGGGTGAACGCTTGGAAGTGGTGGAGCTACTGCCAGATCAGGGCGAAATAGTACTGCAAGGGGAGGATCGGCTGGTGCTGCCGCTGGCAGAGTCGGTCTATGTGGATAATAATTTTGTGGATGCCGCACCGTATGAGCCGGTCGATCCGGATGACCCGTTTGCGATGGGGCCAAGCCCGCAGGAGTATATTGCGGATGCGGTGGAGCATCGCAAAAGTTTTGCCGCTTCGGTTTTAAAAGCGGCGCAAATGCCGATGCCAAAGGGCTATGCGCTGGAGGGCGAGCGTGTCACACCCAGAGTAAAGTCTCGGGCGCAACAGGATGAACTGGATCAAGCTCGCAGTAGTATTGCTGAAGAGGGGTATGAGCAGCCACAAGGCGAAGCCTACAATACTAAGCAAGGCCCGCTGGGTGATGCGCCTACGGTGGAGGCTCCGGTGGCTCCGAAGGATGACCCCAACTACTCGGAACTGCCGATTGAGATGCCGGAGATGGTGCAGATGTACCGCGATCTGCTTGGTGGTAAGTATCCAAAGGTGGTGGAAAAGATACGGGCACTGAAGGGCCGGGCGCTGGGAGTGTTTCGACATACGGACGGGCGCGGCGGACAGGGTGAAATCGAGATGCGCACGGATCTGTTTCAACTCGTCTCCGATGAGGAAAAGGCTGAGATGCGCAAGCGGTCGATGGCGCAGGCGCTGGCACAGTTAAATAAAGATCAGGTGGATGTGGAGGTGCAGCAATTGGCGGAGCAGTTGTATGAGGAGCAGTTGCGCGAAGCGACGGCGGCGGCCAAGCGTAAACCACCGGTGCTCGCGAGTAAAGTGCTGGCCCATGAGATTATGCACCTGGTGGACTGGTTGCCGCAAAAGATGATTAAAGGGAGAGGTAATATCCTGGGACGCATTAAGAGCGCTAAGAAATTTTTAAAAAGCCAGCTTAACCCGTGGGAGATCGGGCCGCAACAAACCTTGACGGATCAGGATCGGCAGCGCTTGCGGCGGCTGGCTAAAGGGCTGGCCGCTGAGGATCTAGCGGCTGCGGAACTGTCGCCGGATGCGGTAAAGACGGATATCAGCCCGGAGGAAATCCTTAATGTGTGGAATAATACCAATGCGCGGGATATGGACCCGGATCTGCATGACTATGTGGCACGGTTGACGCCGGAGCAAAAGAAAGAGCTGGTGCGGGCCGCGATGCGGGAAAACCTGCCAAAGTGGTTTACCTTCCTGCGTAAGTTGGAGAATGATCCGGCAAAGGTGACTAAAAGTGAGCGGGAGTATTACCGTGAACTACTGAAGGCGGAAATTAATAAGCGGCAGGTGTTCTGGATCGAAGAGTTGAAGGCCGAGGCCGAGGGTGCGATTGCCTGGTGGCACGGCATGAAGACAATGCCGGATTATTTTAAAACATCGATCGAGATGTATGCCGAGATGGGTAATATCTTGCTGAATAATCCGGCGGCCTTGCGGGAGCGTGCGCCTAAGTATTACGATGCGTTTATGCGTTACCGGGCGAATAAGCCGGAGTTTTCCAGGCTGTATGATCAGATCCAGGAACTGATGCTTACGGGCAATGTACAGGATAAGCGGATGCGGGATGTGGAGGAAATGTTGCAGCGGCAGGCAGAGTGGGCACATGAGTCCGATATGTCGAAGATGGCGTTCAAGCAGTCGTTCAACCGGGTGCAGGGGGCGCTATTCCGGGAGCAAAGCCGCGTACTTAGCTATCTGGATAAGGGCTCGCCGGAAATTGCGCGGGCTAAGATGATGATGGGGGATTATCGCTACAGAGATAGTGGAGTAGAGCTTATGTTACGCCGCGTAAATGAGCGGGTATTTAAGCCGATCAAGCAGGCGGGGCTATCGCTGAATGATCTGGCGCTGTATAGCCTGCACCAGCATGTTTTCAATAATCGGGCAGACATTGCCAATACCCTGGGCTTAAATCCAAAGGCTTCGGCGGAGCAATTGGATCATCTACGCAAGCGTATGAGTGATGAGCAGTGGCAGGCGCTGGAGGCGGCGCGGCGAGAGTGGTCGGCAGTGCGGCGGGAGAATGTGATCAGTCCGCTGATGAAAGCCGGGGTACTGAGCCCGGAAACCACTGAAATCTTGCTAGAGCGTGACCAGTATGTGACCTTTTCGCGCGGGCTGGATGCAAAGCCGAATCGCCGGGCAGAGTCGATCCGTGATTTGATCGAGTCTAACTTTGGCTCCCATGAGGCGGGTCGTATCTACCGGCAAAATGGCTGGTTGGGAGAAATTAAAGATCCGGTCACGGCGACCTTGCAAAAAGATATGGCGCTGATCCGGATGGCAAAGCGTGAGCAAGCTAAAAAAGCAGTGGTTCAGGGGATGCTTGATCAGGGCAGTGATTTTATCGAGGAGGCAAGCTACACCTTCGACGGTAAACGGCGTAAGCCACGGGTGATTAGCGGGGATCGAGTGGGTACGCTACAGTATCAGGATGCGGGTGAAACAAAGGCGTATTATGTGCCGCGTGAAGTGGCGGATTTCTTTGACTCTGCGCAATCAATGAATGATTGGGTGTTTGGCTTGTTTACAATTCCCAATAATATAAGCAAAGCACTATTTACCCAAAACAATCCGGGCTTCGTGCCAGTGGCGTTTTTGCGTGACATCGGTGCGGCCATTATGCAGCTACCGGACGCTCGGGCACGTAAAATTTTACCATTAATTCCCGGCTCAATGGCCGATGCGGCGCGGGGCTTTCTGGGGGGCGCGGCGCCCTATACTGAGCAAGCTCTGGAGCGCGGCGTAATCATCAGCCGGGCCACACCGAAGGGCGAAAAGATGGGGATGGTGCCGGGTTCGGAAGCATTGATGCTGCGCTTTGGAATCAATCCACATGCGGGTAAAGGGGAGGCGATGCCACTGGTTGAAAAAATTGGCAAGGCTTGGAATACAATCTTTATTCCCGGGCAAATCGCCGAACGTACCATGAAAATCGCGGGTATGCGTTTTCTCGACCAAAAGCATCCGACAATGCCAGAAGGCCGAAAGGCTGAAATGATCCGTGAATGGGCGGGCTCGCCGGACTTTTTAAACCGTGGGTCAAGCAATCCAATCATGGAAACGATGGTCGGGCTGTATTATAATGCGGCGCGGGAGGGCATTCGCTCCTTCGGGAAGAAGGTGGCAACCAATCCGTGGAGTGTGGGTGTCAGTTTCCTGACATATGTGGCTGGCCCGGCGGGTGTGATGATGCTGGCTGAGATGGGGCTGGCTGGCGATGAAGCCGAAGAACAGATGAAGTCTGTGCCGGAATATGATAAAACGAATTATATTATCGTACCAATAGGCTGGGAGGACAAAGCGCAACAAAAAGTGAAGTATCTGCGCTTGCCGCTGTTTGAAGGGCATAAATGGATGCACGGCGCGGCGCGTAAGCTGATGCAAGTAGCCATCGAAGAGAGCACGACTCCACTTAAAGAGCTAAAGGAGTTTGCCGGTGATCAGTTCCCTACCGAAAATCCATTCCTTCAAGTGCTTGGTGGATTGTACAATTTCTATGTGTCGGGCCTGAACCCGCAAGACTCGTTTACCAACTCTCCAGTGGTTACACAGGATGCAATGCTCACTGGTGACGACGATGATACGCAAGTGTGGAAGTGGGTCTGGAATAAGCTTGGCGGTGGGTTAATCCACCGTTTCGACCGTAAATCGCTCAACCAAACGACCACTACCGAATTAGAACGGCGACTAAAGGCGCCAGGCGTACAGAATACGCTCGGACGCTTCCTGAAGGTAAGTAACCGGGGCCGTATCGAAAAGGCGCGTGAAATCGGTGAGCCACTACTGGTAGATGCTGCAAAAGATCGCCAGGCAATCGAAAAAATGCTCCTGCAAATGTACGATCAGGGCCGCAGCGACCTGACCGATAAACAGTGGCAATGGATCCAGCAAAAACCGTACCGGATGCAACACCTCAAGCACAAGTGGAAGCGGGCTGATAAGATGCGCAAAAGCTTCGAGTACCGCCTACTGCAAGCGGTGCCGAGTAAAGCCGCAAGGCAAGCGGTAAAAGATCAGTTACTCAATCAAGCGGAGTATTAACTTGAAAATTTATCTGAACCTGAATGGTAGCGACGATACAGTAAGCCAGTATCATCCAGTAAGGCCAACCGTCTTTGCGTAGTTCCTTATCATAAAAAGTGGCGGCAATCATAATTAGCCATCCAACCGGCATATACCACATGATAATCAGCGCCAAGAGTGGAGCCCATAAGTACACTAGGCACGTATCGCTCTTGATTATTTCTGTGAGTCTTTTTTTAAGTCTGAGTGTAGTCATTGTTTGTTTTTGTCTCCTTTGGGGTTGAGTTAAGCCTTGCGGCAGCGGTAGTAAGCCAGCGCTTGATTGATCTTAGCATCCAATGCAGGCGAGTGGCCGCCAAGCGGTCCGATAATCTGGTGAATGGTTTCCAATTCCATCTTTTCAAACTGGCCTTGGATGATCTCATTGACGGCTTCACGGACTTCCTTGTCGAGGCTGGCATATGCTTTGGAAAATTGGATAAGTTTTATTAGGTGCATTGTCGTTTTTTGGGTTATAAATTTAGTAGCTCTTGTTGTAGCTCTTGGATTGCCTTTTTTCCGCAAGCGTAATCAAAATATTTTTCTGGCCCGTAGTTGGCTGGCCATCTCCCCTTATTTATCATAGCGCAAGCCACTCCAGAATTGAGCCTTTGCATTTCTACTATATGACGTATCTCTGCTTCTATTTCAGCTCGTCGAGCCGACTTTTTTCTTCGCTGGCGTCGCCATTTTTGGATCTTAGCTATTATTCTCATATTTATTCCTGTCATTTTGTTAGAGTCCCACCACGCCAAACAGACCGGCATGATGGCCATCAGGTAAATAATATTTCCGGGCGGTCTCTTCACTGTCGCGCAGGAAAGCCGCCGCTGCGGTCAAGCTCTTGGAGGCTTTGAACACGTCGCTACCGGCCTGCTTGCGTAGGTCGTGCAGGCGCTTCTTGCGATCGCCACCGAAAAATTCAGCAATCCATCCATTCGCGGCGCGTTCGGCGAGTTTGC
>Ga0208767_1003538_pt1 | contig 11328 bp, 19 predicted proteins | sample VirMetDEL_Mar_21_FD_184514 | JGI IMG/M metagenome (GOLD analysis project Ga0208767, IMG submission 184514) | Aqueous microbial communities from the Delaware River and Bay under freshwater to marine salinity gradient to study organic matter... | ecosystem: Environmental > Aquatic > Marine >... | reverse complement strand
ATATTGACTGTCATCGAGAACCATATCCTGAATTAGATGAGAATGGTAATCCGCATCGATGGGCAGGAAAGGTACGGAAAATGAGTATGAGTATTTTCCTCAATGATCCATCAGAATGGACGGGTGGTTATTTTGAAATAGAAAATACATACGATAGACCACCATCAGAACCATATATGAGAGTCAATCGTTATGGTCCAGGGATTGTAGATTGTAAAAAAGGAAATGCAATTATTTTCTCTTCAGATTGTTATCATCGAGTATCTAAGTTAGAAACTGGCAATCGTAAATCATTAGTCTGCTGGTTTGTTGGTCCACCCTTTGTTTAATTGGATTAAGCGATCTAATCCAATTAATTATTCAGCGGATTATCAAGTATAATCTGAATCTTCTCTTCGAGATCTTTTCTCGTCTGACGTAAATCTGCATCGAGCGTTCTCATCCGCTCGTTTACTTTAGACTCAATATTATATACATCATCACGCAGCTCGCGTTGTGTAGTATTTGTCTGATCGTCTACACGTCTAGCAAGGGCCTCGACTTTATCCATATCTTCGGTTAGTCTATCTTCTGCTAACTCAAGCTTCTTCTCAAGCTGCTCTATCGTAGCGAGGAGCGACGCCATTGACTCTGATTGTACTGCTAACTCTTGCTCTATGTGTGACATGTCAGGCGCCACGTACTCCTCGATCTGCGCCTTCATATTACGATAGTCATTGTAAAATTCAAATGCACCCCATGCACCACCGCCGAGAGTGGATAATGCAGTAAGAATCATAAACATCTTACCGCCTTTGAATGTCATGCCAGCAAATTCAAATTCTGCCATCTTTCTTTGCCTTCTCTGCTAGTTTTCTGTCTGTAGTCCTAATGATGATGTAACCTTTATTATCATAGATCGTATACATTCTCATGATAGTATACTCACAAAGCCGGCAATTAATACGGCACAAAATACAAAGAAGCCGGCGACGGCTACTGCATCAATATAAAATGCTTTTTTACGTGCAGCTGCTTGTGCTGCTTCAATTCTACGTTGACGAATGGCTCGTCTTTCTTTCATCATATCTTCGTAAAATTGTTGTTGTCCAGTATAAAGCAAAAATTCGTATAGTTCCTTTTCTAATTGCTTTATCTTATGTCGTGCTGCGGTGACCTGTAGTGCTTGTGCTTCTACACTGCTTCCACCAAATAATGATCCCACCATTGATGGGTTTTTAGCGTGTTGATCTGCTTCTGCTAGTGTTTCTTTCGCATCAAAGAATTTTGCAAAAACATCGTACATATCCTGGACCTCTTGGCCCTTCTCAATCGCTCCTTTAATCATATTGAAAGCAGAACCAGCCATCGACAACGCGGCGGCTATTTCTACCATTATGATTATTCCTTATCTGTATTACCTGCCATTACGCTTGGTGCCGTCGGAGCCTCAAACTGCAAGTTCCGAAGGTTTTGTATCTCGCGTTGTAACTTCAGTACTTCGAGTCGTTTCTTTTCTAACTCGAGTTTATATAATACATTACAATTGAGTCTTTCTTTTGGTGCACCGATAGGAATCGTAATTCTACCGTACACACCAATATCTCTCATAAAATCATCATTATTAAAATTGTATGTTGGATCATATCCACCATAAAACGGATCATTTTGATTTAATATACCTACTACACCAAATTCTACGTTAGTTGATGAACCAATCGCAGCTGAACACTCTAAATCACCTGCTCGTATTCTGTCAGATTGAAAACTCTGAGGTGATTGAGGTATCGCGATATTAATGCCATTCGATTGTGCATAAGCAAAACACGGTAGCAATAATATCAATGTCAATAATTTTTTCATTTTACTTTAGAACATATCCTAGAGGAAACCAAACTCGCAGACTTGTTTTGTTTCACATGTAACGAACGTGAACAGATATACCTTGCTCTTGGTAGATCTGCCTTTCTTATGTATATATTTATCTTCTTGCGTTCAAGATATTCGACAGGAACATTACGCTCTTCTGCCGCCCACGGCACATGTATAAACTCATCATCAAAAACTTCAAACGTATAATATGCTACATCGCCACGAGAATTCCATAGCTCCATCTCAGCAACGTATATACCTTCGACATATGATTGTTTGAGTTTAGGATAGGTGGGAGTCCATGAATGGGCCGCAACGGGCCCACTCAGGACTAATAACAGGCACATAATATAGCGCATGTTTAGAGTGCTATACAGTTAGCCTGAACAATCGCAGTGTATGTACCACCGGGAAGTGCTTTGCTAACACCATAATCAGCTTCTGAACTCACCTTAAACCAAGTTGAACCGGTATAATCGAGATCGATTTCGGTTGTCGAATCATATTCTATCTTGCTAGTATCGTATGCTGACATTTGAGCATCAGAAACAGCTTCTACAGCAGTAGAACCAGTCCATGAGATAGTATCAGTGAGTGCAGGACTTTGTGAGAATGAAGAAGGATGAGTAATAACAGCCTTATACGCACTAGCGATTACTACGTCGTAACGAACGACGGGTTCAACACCTCCATCTGCCGCATCAGTGCTAAGTACACTAGCTGTAGGGTTACCATAAACACCTTGCTTATCGAGAGTTACTACACATTTTGATTCGACATTGCCCACGATAGGAGCATCAAGTGCTTGTGCACTCATTGCAGTTACCGCGATTGCTGCTGCCAAAATTTTCTTGAACATTAACGTTCTCCTTTGTATTGTGATTTGACTAATTTATCATGAAGTAAGTCTTGTGCAAACTGTAGTCTGCGTCCCCGATTATTTTTAGGCAACGCAGCATCTTTGAGTTGAATTGTTTCATTATAAACAGTGTCAGGTAATTGCTCGTAATATTGGTTAGAAAAGTTGGCTAGTGCCATCATTTGTTTTTGCTTCGCAGTATCTTGAGCATTCTGTAACGATCTATTCGCTATACCTAAAACTGTCTCAAGATCAACCTCTTCTTCATCGTCTTCTTCTTCAGACATCCTTTGTCGCTCACGTTCTTCTTCATCTTCATCACGCATAGTCATCTCTCTATCGATCTCGTCTTGCACAAACGTATCGTCGAGCGGATCTACAACTTCAACTGATGGTATATCAGGTATTTCTACCTTATAACCAGGACATGATGGATCCGATTGTGGATCAAAACATGTATCATATTGATAAGTATAAATCACTGATGGGTCAGTCACTTTACCGTCACCTTCCCATGTTATTTCTCCATCTCCCCAATAATCTATAGGAATTCCACCAACACCGATTACTTTGAAGATAGAGTTACCAGGCAATCCAGTCCAGTCATCGGTTTCTCGAAAGATATATCCACCGTCGACCGCGTTTTCGTTTTGTATTGTGACAAGTAAAGGATCTTCAGGATTCTTGACTGTCGTATATCGATACAAAACTGTATTGACTTGCAAACCTGCCTGTTGAGGCAGAAGATTACTCATCACCCAATTATATCCATTCTGAGCTGCATTGGTCGTTTGACCAAATACTTGTTCAGAGTAAGAGTAAGAGGGCAAGCAAGCCAGCGAGACCGCCACCAGCAATTGCTGTATTCTTCGTATTGTCATCTATTCCCTCATCTTTTTTTTCGCCAGGTTCTACTGTCTTGCCTTCGGCAAGCCACGCAGCTTTAGCTTCAGGACCGATGAGTCCGTCATACGGACATGGTGTACCAGCATTCATCATTGCATCGAATACTCTTTCATCAGTACACATGAGTGACACTGCGGCCACTTTCATACCCATATCGTATAGAGTTTTGGCATTCTTCAGTCGTTCACAGTTTTCATCAGTAAATTGCGTACCTGTAGAAATACCGAGAATTTGTGTTTGAACTGCTCCAGCCACACCAAACGTACAAAGATCAGAGTTCGATGTATTAATAGTCGGCGTAATCGCTGACGCTGGGGGTGACTTCAATGTCGTAGTAGTACTTCCGTTTGTTGTAATTGTGCTTGTAGTCGTCGATTCAGTTCTTATCAGATTGGGATCAATCGCCTCTTCTTCTTGAGCAAGTACGAAAGCTGGTAACCATAAGAAAGCACCAATGACTAAAACACAAATGAGGGTAATCCTCACTATGCTTGAGTCTAATTTATCCATTGTTGTTTTACCTATAAAATATTAAATCATCTGTATAGGCATAATGTGAGGGTGGCTCAACCACGGTTTATTTATACCCCATAATTCCCAGCCCCTGTCAATAAATGGACAGGCCCCTGCACCTCACGGCATATACGAAAAAGTTATAAGCTTATAACCCAAAAGTCTAACCAGGCTATGTAACGGGCCAGCTCCCTGTAGTAGAATAGCAGCCCCCGAAAGGAGAATACTATGTATACTTATGAACTCGACTGTGCTCACGACGCAACTTTGGGCTATCTTTCTGATCTCTGTACCAAATACAATGCACACTATCGCTCACTCATCCATTATGGACCCGCCGGCGGTAATCCGTATATCCAATTCATTTTTAATAACCAAAACGACTTAGATCATTTTATTATTGATTATGTAAATAATTAACAAAAATAATCTAAAAAAATCTCTAATCAAATCAATAACTTGCATGCGCCCAAAAAGGCTAATAAAATCAAAGACTTAGAGATGTACAATCCCATCTTAGCAGGGTATAATGGCTCTTGTCAAATGGAGATATACTTATGAAAGCGATCATTCAGACTCAACACATGGAAAACTACGGCGCCCACGATTGGGACGGTAAGGGCGAGTGCCCGCAGTACTGGAAGCCGAAAGGTGGAAACACCTACATTTTCAACTGTACCATCGAGGAAAACATGGACCCTCAGTGGTGGGCCCGTGTCGAGGCTGCTTGCACCAGCAAGTCTGAGTACTTCGAGGAGTATTCGGTTGGCGAGACTGTTGTCGATGATATCGACTTCCGTGTCTCTGATCACTGTGCTGATTGGGACGCACCTTACTATGGTACGATCAAGGAAGATCGTATCTCTTTCAACCGCACGACTGAAAACCAGCCGATGTCTGGTATGCGTGCTGAAATCGCTAAGGAATTCACCGCGTATGACGTGTTGGACAATGGCGAAGAAGTACATCACGGTGTTGCCTTCGAAATGGTAAACGGTGATGTTATTAAATTCTCCGAGCTTCGCGCTTGGTTGGACACCTACGCACCACAGGAGGCAGCGTAATTATGGGTAGAAAAAGAAAGAACGATCCGTTTGCAGTCGAAGAAGTCGAGCAGTTTGATCCTGACTTCAAGCAACCGCAAATGATTATTCAGCTTCGTAAGATCGTCGACTCTATCGGCAATCCGAAGCCACTTCATTGGGTTCGTACTGACAATGGTCGTAATGTATGGGTTGCTCACAAGCATGCCAAGACGATCGTCAATATCTACGATCAGCTGACGAGTCAAGAGTCTACCTCTTTCTCATCAGTAGACAATCGTATGGATCCTGCTGTCAATGCTACTCGCACACGCCTCAAGCGTCAGTTCATGCAGAATCTTCAGACTACTGAAGGTTTGCAGGACATTCTCGAAGGTTTGCGTGCATGACTAGGCGAGAACTAGCAGCACGCGAGTTTGGTAATCTAATGGACCATTACTTCGCGTATGATGATTTTCACCTCGGAGTATTTCCTCTGATGAAGAGAACACCCGGCCGTAAGGATGCAGTTGATGGCCGTGAATGGAATAAGTTTGAAGCTGCACTGCTTGAACTGATATTGAAACAAATACCAACGGAGTTGCCAAATGAGCTTTAAAAAATTACAAGAAAATCTTCAAGCCGAAGGTTGGTTTGTTGGTTGGAAATTATCGTGTTGTTCGAGCTGTGCTTGGTGGGATGTGCCCGACGAAGCAGATCTTTCAAAGGTTCTTTTCAATCATGAGCAAGATTGTGAAAGAGAAGAGGAAGAATGTGAGTATTGCGAAGGCGAAGGCTACATCATGGAAAGTCATCCGCTCGCTGATGATGAAGAAGAAGTAGAATGTATGAATTGCCAAGGCCTCGGTCAGCTCGTGGAATATTACGAACACGGTGATGATGCTGAAGGTAGTCACTTTTGTTTTGATGGAACAAAGAAAGGTGTAGATAATCTCAAGGCAATTCTGCCGATCATAGAAGACAGTGGTTGTGCATGGACTTGGGATGAAACTGGTGGAACACGAATTTGGATTGAATGGAAATGAGAATTTTTAAAGAAATCACCGAATGGCCTGATGTTGAGTACAATGTACCTAACCACACCTACGCTGTCAATGATGCAGGTAAGTGTGTAGGCTATGTCAAAACTGGTACGTCTGAGTGGATCTTCTTTGGCAAACCGCGATTCTTCGATCGGTCTCGTCGTAAGTTTATCCAGCTCAAGTCAGGAAATATTTTTAATTTATTTCACGAAAACTATGTACAATACTAGTTTTTTTTGGTAGAATGGTTATATTAATTGAGTTAAACATCCTGTAGGAGGGATTATATTATGGCACATATGGTTGAAACAATGGCATACGCAGGTGAAGTTCCTTGGCACGGTCTTGGTGTTAAAGTAGCTGATGACCTGACGCCTCAAGAGATGATGAAGGTTGCTGGTCTCGATTGGTCAGTAGAGCGTCATCCTATTACTACGCTGGTAGATGGTGAAGAGATCACTATTGCTGGCAAAAAAGCTTTGGTTCGTTCGTCTGATAACAAAGTGCTCGATGTTGTAGGAGATCAGTGGATCCCAGTCCAAAATGCTGATGCATTCGAGTTCTTTGACGAGTATGTTAAGGCTGGCGGCATGACGATGCACACTGCTGGATCGTTGAAAGATGGCCAGATTGTTTGGGGACTCGCAAAGATTAACGAATCTTTTTCTCTCTTTGGCGGTAAGGATCAGGTAGACTCCTACCTCTTGCTGTCAAATCCACATAACTATGGTCGCGGTGTCGATGTTCGATTCACACCCATTCGGGTCGTTTGCAATAACACCCTGTCTATGTCTCTCGAAGGCAAAGCATCGCTCGGTATTTCTCTGAACCACAAGTCAGAGTTTGACGCAGAGCGTGTCCGCCTTGCCCTCGATGAGGCATCTAAGAAGATGGAAACTTACCATGAAATGGCTGATTTCCTCTCGAAGAAGTACTACAAGCAAGCTGACTTGTTCGAGTACTTTAACCAAGTCTTCCCTGTTACCACCAATCGTGCTGGTACAATGGACTTTGACGAGCTAATGAAGTCATTCCAGGAAGGTAAGAAAGCTGGTTCGCGTAACGCTCGCACTGCAATGGAAATCATTAACACTCAGCCTGGTGCATCACTTGCCGAAGGTACATGGTGGAATGCTTACAATGCAGTGACTTACATGACTAACCACACTCTCGGCAACAGTCAAGATACTCGACTGCAGTCAGCTTGGTTCGGTCATAACAAGAACACGAACATCAACGCTTTAGGTATGGCAATTGAATACGCTCAAGCAGCGTAAGGGTTTGGCAGCTCGCGGCCACGGAGGGACGTGGTCGGCTGCCTTTTTTAACATATAAATATTATTCCATACAGAGGAGGATTTGTTATGGAATTAGTAATTTTAGGTGTGGTAGCAGTAGCAGTGGCTGCCTTTTTCTTTTGGCCGAAATTGAGCAAAAAAATCGATGACTTCCAAGAAGACATGGATGAAGCTCGCGAAGCAGTCGAAGAAAAGTTTGAAGAAGTCATTGATGATGTTGAGGATGCAGTGAAAGAAGCGTTGGAAAAACTTCCTACTAAAGCGCAACTGATGAAGCTGACCAAATCAAAGATCGATGAACTGGCCAAAGAGGTTGGTATTGAACTTGATCGACGTCAGACAAAAGAGAAAATGGTTGCTGAACTTCAGAAGCAAGCTAAAAAAGCGAAATAGTAATATGTCAAAAGTAATCGACGATGCACCGAAGGAATTCGGTGCTCAGTCTTTTCTATTCGAAATAGAGAAGCTACGTGAGAAAGATTCGATCGATTATATGGATGCCATTTTACATTATTGCGAAAGAAACGATATTGAGATCGAGGCAGTGGCGCAGTACATTCGAAAGAATCTAGTGCTCAAAGCAAAGATCCAAGAAGAAGCTGAAGACTTAAACTTTTTACAGAAGACTGCACGTTTACCTATATGATTGAACCTTTTGATGCATATCAGAAGTACCTTGCGATTAAACTGCATTTCTCTCAGCCATCATATGATTATTTTAAATATCATGGCAAGACGAATGCACGTAAGGATAAGTTTAACCTACGGCAAGACCGCTTTTTCTTTCATAAGCTCTCTAAGAAAGAGAACCTCGAGTTGTACCTCGCCTGCAATTTCATGGAGAATCCAGACTTGTGGGCAGGGCAACTCCTTGAACAAGAATGCATAGACAGATATAAAGAGACCCTGAAACGCCATCAGTCGTTAGAATATCTGTTTAAGAATGATCTATCACAGTTCGATAGTCTCGATGAGGCGTTTACTGTGAGATCTGGTGACTATCCTAAGATACTGAATATGTTCAACCGTAGAGAAATCATGGCTGAGACCATGGTGATCCTTAACGGTACATGTAACATGTTCCATTATTGGGATGGTTGCATATCAGACACTATCTTGTGGCCGAAGATACGTGATAAGCTGATGAAGTATGGCTCGTTTGTCTCTTACGATAAAGAGAAATACAATGATGTGATTAAGAATCTCATCTAATACACACAACACACACAGGAGACATATTATGTCCAATCCTTATGAACTACGTTTTAAAGTGCTAGAAATGGCACGTGATCTTGAAATGAATCGTTACGAGCAATTGAATGGTGCTTTTTGGCATCTACATAATGAACTTGAAAATACGATCGCCGACTACAAGGAAACTGGCGGCAAAGCGTATCTTGACAAGTTAGAAGATCGTTTAGATCAAATCAAAGCATTTATACCACAAATGCCACAGCCAAGTGAAATCAAGGCAAAGGCACGTGAACTTTACGAGTTCGTTGAGACAAAGTGATATAAATAAGGGGGAGGGGGGTTTACAACTCCTCTCTTTTATAGTAAGATATACTTGTTATATTATGAATACTGTGAATAAACTGTTATACATTCGCATACAAGGAAAAACATATGGATTTTGCAACATTAAAATCAAACCGTAAGTCGTCGTTCGACAAGCTTACAGCAGCCGCAGAAAAAGTAGCGGGCAATCAATCACAAAGTCAAGGCCCTGACGAGCGCTTTTGGAAACCCACAGTCGACACAGCAGGTAATGGTTCTGCCATTATCCGATTCTTGCCTGCACCCTCAGGTGAAGATGTGCCCTTCGTTCGATATTGGGACCATGGCTTTCAAGGTCCTGGTGGTTGGTACATCGAGAAGTCACTGACTTCTATCGGTCTCGATGATCCCGTCGGTGAATACAACTCTAAATTGTGGAACTCTGGTCTTGAATCAGACAAAGAGATCGCACGTAAGCAGAAGCGTCGTCTTCACTATGTGTCTAATATCTTGGTCGTCTCTGATCCTGCCAATCCTCAGAACGAAGGCAAAGTCTTCCTCTATGAGTATGGTAAGAAGATCTTTGATAAGATCAATGACCTCATGCACCCCGCTTTTGAAGACGAGGATGCAGTTAACCCATTTGATTTTTGGGAAGGTGCCAACTTCCGCCTGCGCATTCGCAAGGTAGAAGGTTATCGTAACTACGATAAGTCGGCATTCGACTCTCCGTCTGCTGTGTCTAACGATGACAGCGAACTTGAAACAATTTGGAAACAGGAACATGGTCTTGCCGAGTTCCTCGATCAGAAGAACTTCAAGTCGTACGAAGAGCTTCAGCAGAAGTTGATGCGGGTACTTGGTGGTCTGCAACCTGATAGTGTAGCAGAAGATGTACCATCTGCCTCACCAGCAGCTCCTGAGGTTGCTCCTGCATGGACACCTCCAGCAGCAACAGCAGAACCAGAGACAACTACAACTACATCATTTGATGACGATGATGAGTCACTGGATTTCTTTAGGAAGCTTGCTAACGAATAATAGCTTGGGAAGCTTTAGGGCCGTAGATCTTCAAAAGCGCGAGTCATGTGGTAGCGCGCGGGTCTACGGCCCTTTTTTATGTCTGGAAACCACCACTTACAAAGTGATCTGTAGTGTGGAAAGAAGGTGTAGCAGAATCTACTTGACTTTTTGATTGATTACCTGCAACGCTACCTCTTTCTCTCGGACCGCCAGACATTGTGTTGATGATTGGAATTATTTGATTTAGTTTATCTTTAATCTCGGATGAAACATCAGGCAATGCAGTCTCAATAATAGAACTTAATCCCTCTTCAGCGGCAATTTCTACCATTTCTTCAGGAGAACTAGCACTCATAATCCTATCAAGTGATACGCCTTCTTCATCGAGTACTTCGGTCATATCATTGACAAGGGATCTACCAGTGACTGTCTGATACGCTTGTTTTACTGATTCGTAGTCTCCGTCATTGGCTATCGCGACAGCTGTCCCGTATAATTCTTTTGCTGCGTCACTATATTCTGTATCACCAGTGAGTAGACCTTCTAGCTTACGTACTTTATGGAAAGTTTCTTCGTCGACATCTGCTAGACCATCATCAAATATTTCTTCTGCAGTGCTAATTACTTCGCTTGCATTTTGCATAATGCCTTGATTTGCAGCTGCGAATTGAGCAGCTTCTTCAGGAGTACTAAACGAACCAATTTCATTACCATCATAATCAGTCACTGCATATTCATACGTGGGTGTAGCAGTTTCTTCATTGCTTACTCCATCAGTACCTTCGCCTGAAACAGATTTTTGTAAAATACTCATAAATTGTTCGTATTCAGGTTCATTTAATTCTTGCCGTGCTAATTCTGGTAAAGTAACACCTTTACTATCTAACAACGCACCATTAATAGAATCCAATTCAGCTTGACTGTTTATATTATCAGCAACATAAAGTAATGCGTTTTCGTCAGTACCAAATCCTTCAGTAGCCTCGATGGCGATTTCAGCCAATGACATGTCCTTGTAATCTTCTTCAATTTCTTCTTGAGTTGCAATTCTATCTGTACCGGTAAAATATTCGCCCATCGCTTTAAATTGTTCAGCATATCGATCGATCATATTTTGCAAATCTTTCTTTCCGCTTTCTAAAATAGATGTACCCAAATTTTTCAAACCAGTAGTATCACCGAGGACCATCCAATCGTAAAGTGCATTCACGATATCATCACCGCCAAGAATACGATAAACATCTTCACCGTATAAAACACCGAGCACTAAACCTAAACCACCACCAACTAGGTTGCCGAAGATAGGAACATATGAA
>Ga0208767_1003536_pt1 | contig 11332 bp, 26 predicted proteins | sample VirMetDEL_Mar_21_FD_184514 | JGI IMG/M metagenome (GOLD analysis project Ga0208767, IMG submission 184514) | Aqueous microbial communities from the Delaware River and Bay under freshwater to marine salinity gradient to study organic matter... | ecosystem: Environmental > Aquatic > Marine >... | reverse complement strand
AGATTAATGGCACAGACACTTTTAAATTTAGCACAAGGAGTTACAGGTACTTTGCCTACAAGTAATTATGTTCAAGGTGGTATTACACATTTTGACCAATGGAGATTAACAGCAGATAAAACAGGTTTAGCTGGTCAACAAGATATAACAGCAAATTTAGAAAGAGTAGATGTAACACCAGTTAATACACTTATTGGAAGTGCTATGACAGAAAGTTCTGGTATATTTACTTTTCCTACAACTGGTGTTTGGTATTGTTCTTGTCATGCAAATTTTGAAAGAGCAAGTGGCTCTGCTAATTATTTATTTTTACACATGATGGCTACTACTAATAATTCTAGTTATTCTACAATAGCTGGTGCTGGAGAAACTCTTAGAGATGACCCAAGTTCTATGGGTAATATTTTTATTTCTGCTATGGTTGATGTTACAGATACAGCTAATGTAAAAATTAAATTTAAAACTGATGTATCAGACGCACAAACTATGAAAGGTGCAACTGATAAAAATTATACTACATTTAATTTTATGCGAGTAGGTGACACATGATTAATCCTTGTCCTGATTGTGGAGCAACAACAAAAGCAGATTGTAAGTGTCCTGATGAATGTGAGAGTTGTTCTTGTTAAATGAAAAACATTATTGTTCTTTTATTCTTAACAACATTAGTTGTTTTATCTAAACCTGTATTATCAACAGATACAAATACCCAAACAAACACAAGTGGCTCTAATACAAATATTACTGGGGGTTATCAAGCAACAACAACCAACAACTATTCTGGCGGACAAACAAACACAACGTCTACAACAAATACATCTACTACAAATGGGAGTACCATACCTGTAGCTTCAGCAAACTCTCCTTCTCTGTCTAGCATGAGTCAGGATGTATGCAGCATGGGTATTAGTGGATCTGTTTCATCTACATTTGTTGGTTTATCAACTGGCAAACACGTTATAGACGAGCATTGCCTTCGTATGCGCTATGCAAAATTATTAAATGACTTATCATTAAAAGTTTCGGCTGTGTCATTACTGTGTCAAAATCCAGAAATTTTCAGAGCTATGATTTTTGCTAATACTCCTTGTCCATTTCCACCAGGAATACTTGGCGATAAAGCGATTGAAATGTGGAATAAGTACCCAAAGCTAAGACCTGACTATGAACAATGGTTAGAAGAAACTAAATACATGAAAGAAGTAGATGAAAAAAATACAGTCATTCCTGTTGTTGATACTCCTACTATCAACATCCACAGCAACTAGCGATACAACAGGCAACCTACTTAATAATTCTACTTTTGATGATGGCTCATTAAATGGGTGGACTACAAATTATTCTGGTCAATACCATGATGGTATTGGTAATGAATGTCCTGGACTAGCAATAGATAATGATAGTTCTGGCTGCGGTACATCTGGCAGTCTTGCTTTATATGGTGGTGGATATATAGAGCAGTCTATCTCCCTAGCTGATGATGGTGGTTTACATAAAGCAGAAATCAATCAAGGTTTTGAAAGTACCTTATCTGCTGATGCATGGTTTTGGAGTGGTTCTGATGATCAAGTTATTATACGTCAAACATTAACTGATGATAATGGAAATGTAACAACACAAACACGCATTGTTACTGGCACTACTGATACAGTTTATAGCAATGGATATGCAACATATTCTGATACACTTATTGTAAGTGAAAATACACAACAAGATTATACTATTACTTCTCGTATAGAAGGGGTGGATGGTGGTGGTATTACTGGTCAACACAATGCACCTGATGTTGATAATGTAACTTTAGTTGTTGATTATACAAAACCAACAATTTTAGAACAAGAAATAACATTAGAAGAAATAAAGATTGATGATGTTATAGAAGAAGTATGGACAGAAAATTTTACTTTTGAAGAGTTTGAAATTGTAGAAACATTTGATGAGCCAATAGAAGAAGTTATACAAGAAGAATTTTTTGAGGAAGATTTTAATATTATTGAAGAAGAATTTGCTGAAAGTGAGATAGAAGAATTTAAAGAAGAAGAAGTTGTTGAGGAAGAATTTGCACAAGAAGAAGAAGTTATAGAAGAAACAGAAGAGCCAACAGAAGAAGTGGCAGAGAATGAAGAAATAGAAGAAGAACAGGTTGAAGAAGTTGCAGAAGAAATAACAGAAGAAAGCCAGGATGTAGATGTTGCCGAGCAAAAAGACAGCATTGAAATACAAGTCAGTGATAATGTTAAGGTAGAAATAAAAGAGGTATCGTTATTTAATAATGAAGCTCTTGATGATTACGAGAATGTTCCGTTCTATAAGAACCAAGATATTTATTCTAATGTTGATCAAGGTTTCTTTATCCAGGCAGATTTGTCAATTTACAATAAACCTTTCTATATTAATTTAACCCTAGATAACTACATTTCTAACGATGTGATTGACATAAAACAGAAAAAATTATACGACTTACGAGTGCAGAAGATGGAGCTAGTTATAGAGTTACAAAAGCTAAGAGATTTATTATGATAGACAAACTAACAAACTATGCATCCATCATTGGCGTTATTGGTGCAATCGGCGGTGGCTTTTATGCCTGGGGTGAGTTCAATACAAGATTAAGTGGCATTGAAAACAAAGAATTTATTGTTAATGAAACAGTAGATCTTGGTCCAATCAACGATAAGATTGCTGCGCTAGAAGTAGAAATATTAGATCGTATGTCCGCTTTAGAAGATGAATGGATGGATAGAGATAATAATTCTATGGATAATATTCTTAATGATATTACTGGTATTAAAAATACTGTTGATAACAACAAAGATAAAAGCAATGAAAATGATCAACAATTACAAAAAAACATTACAGAATTATCAAGTGATATATTTAAAGAATTTGGTAAGGTTAGAGATCTTATAAAAGAATTAGAAACAAAGATAGCTATTACCGATAAACAAACACAACTAAACGGAATATTAATAGAAGAGATCCAGGAGAAATCTAGTAATCCGTTATCCAACTAATGTGGTTCATAAACACCATTATTTGTATACAACATCTAGTATTATCACCTTTTTGTAGCATTGGTGGAAAGCTCCCTATTTCCTTTGAAAATTTTAAAACTTGCGACATTGCTGTAGATCGTATAGTACAAGATATAGATGAAGAGTTAAAACAACGACAAATAACAGTGATAATGAAATGTTTAAAAGATGAGCAAGTTAACACCTAAAACAACAAGAGAGCAGCTCTTAGACATTTACAACAAGTTAGATGTTTTACAGAACAACCATCTTTATCATCTTGAAAAAAAAATTAATACTTTGCATTATGTTTTATGGACTATTGGGTTCATGGTTTTAACACAATTTATTACTTGGGTGTTTTCCATGATTAGCTAAGTGGCAACTGATAAAATTAAACTTGGAATGAAATCCGAGTTCATTGCTGCATCTTTTCTTTCTAACGACTACACAATTTATTGGAGAACACAAGATAATGATCCTATTGATTTTGTAGCAGTTCACAGAACAACAGGAGAAGCTCTAAAAATAGATGTTAAAACAGTATCTATAAGAAAAACATGGAAACCTGGAACAACAATTTCAAGAAAATTATCTAGCGAACAAAAGAGATTAGGTGTAAAAATATTGTATGTTTACAAAGATGGATCATGCAAGTTTAAAAGAAGTTAAGGAAAGGATTCGTTCTCACGAAGGCTTCGAATTAGAGCCTTACGTGGATACCTTGGGGTTTTTAACTGGGGGAGTGGGTCATAAGATTCTACCATCAGAAGAAGTACCAACAACAGAAGAAGGTTGGTTAGAACTATATGATCAGGATTTTGAAAAGGCTGTGACAGCTGCGGATGAGATAACACCTGACGATATACATCCAACAGCTTTTGGTATAATAGTAGAGATGATTTTTCAGTTGGGGAAAAAAGGCTGTATGAATTTTAAAAAAATGCATTTAGCTATTGCTGAAAAAGATTATGTCAAGGCAAGTATGGAAATGCTTGACAGTAAATGGCATAAACAAACAAAAGCAAGATGTGAGAGTCTTGCAGAATTGATGAGGAGTATATGAATTACATTTTAGATAAATGGAATTACTTTTGGAATGGTTTGACAAAAAGAGGTAAGATTATTTTTGTTGCTGCTGTACTTATTTTAGCAGTTATTGCCTGGGGTCAGTTTTAATGGTTTGGCAATTATTAGCAAAGCCGCTACTTGGAGTGGCGGCTGATGCTGTTAAAGGTTTTGTTGATACAAAAAAAATTAAAGGTGAAGTTAAGATTGCCACGTTAAAAGCAGAGCAAAAAAGACAAGAAGATATTGCTGCTGGTAAAATTAAGTGGGAGCAGAGCGCTGTTGATCAAATGAAAGGCAGCTGGAAAGACGAATTTGTTTTACTTGCATTAATGATTCCAGCCATATGTGCTTTCATTCCTGGAATGCAACCGCATATAGAAGCTGGACTACAAACTTTAGAAAATATGCCGTCATATTATCGCAATCTTTTATACATGGCTTGTAGTGTTTCATTAGGATATAGAGCTGCTCCTGGAGTAATGAATTTATTTGGCAAGAAGAAGTAAAAATAAAACTCTCCCTGGCGCATGGTACTATGTAAAGCCACGTCAAGAGCAAGAAGAGTACAAGAAAAAAAATAATCCTCCTGGTTGTGATAGTTGTGATTATCCAAAAATTATCTCTATAGACAATTTACGGACCTGGATGTGTGGATCTTGTCATTTGAACCCATTTAAAGTAGAAAAACAAGCTCTCAGAAGCTCACCAGATCAAAAAACTAATACTCCTAATACGATTAGACCTCCAAGAAAGATAACCTTCTGAGTAGTTAAAAAAACAGGGTTTATTTTGATTTGTTTAAATACTCTAATCCATGCACAGAACAAAAGGGAAAACTATGAATAATTGCTGTAGCTACTGTATTACAATTCTCTTCTCTACATAAAACAGGCTTGTTGGATAGCTCAGATAATGATTTTAGGATAGCTGGATGATCTTCTTCTCTCATTTCTATCTTCTTATTACTTGGTATCCACTTACCTTTAAGTTTAAATTGTTCCACCATATGAACCTTTACCATCATCATCTATTTCACATTGATGATTTATTTGTAAATCTTGGAGATAGGTTAGCCATTTATTTGGTGATACATTCTCATGTATCATTCCAACTGTTCGTGCAATACGTTTAACTCTAAACTTAACAATCTCATTATTCTCATCAACCTTATAAAATACTAAGAAGCCTGGAACATCAAACTTTAATGCTAATTTTTTTGTTAAAGTATAGGCTTTAAATTGTTGACCAGTATCTTTTGCTAGTTCTATGAAAGCAAGTGGTGCATAACACGTTTTACACACTTCTACAGAGTCTACATCTATCATGGCAATCCCTTCAAACTTACGATGCCATTTACTGTACGGCTCTTGTTTCAAGTTACTATACCAATGTCTAGCCATTTACCTCTACCGATCTCGCCATATATTTAACAATCTTAATCTTGCCACGTTTCTCCAGGCTTTGTATCATGCGGTGTATTCCTGACTTTGATTTAAGACTCATTGCTTGTACCATTTCTGCATACGATGGAGAATAACCATTCTTTTCAATATAACCTTTAATGTATTGTAATAATTCAGCTTGTCTTTTGGTCATCGTTAAAATCTTTTAATTGTTTTATTTCTTTTTTTAGTTCTTCAATCTTTTGACGTAGTTTAAAATTATCATTCACTTTCTTTTCATAGAGTTCCAAATATATTTTTTTTATCTCTGCTATTTGTTTTTTTAATTCTTTTGAATCATCACTCATACGTTATTTCTATAATCTTTTATCAGTTTTTTTATTTTTGATAAATACACAGCTGCGTCTAGGTTTTCTTCTATAGCTTCATCAATCCATTCAATTATATCTTTGGTTGATGTAACCATTGTATCACCATATTTTTTTATACCCATGTTAGATCTCGTTGCCAATCTAACAATAATTTCTTGGACCAATGGATCTTTTGATTCTTTATCTAATTCTTTTTGCATTAAATCTGTCATTTTAACCCCATTGATCTGCCATTGCTTCAGCTATACCTTCAAAAAATTTTGATCTTATTTTTCCTCTATCTTTGCTCCATTGTTGCCAATCATTTTTATAAATAGGCATACCTTTCTTCTTACCAGTTTTATAATATCCATATATTTTTGGTTTAACTATTTTTGTATGTTTTAAAGGTTCTAAATTTTTTAACCATAAACAAGTTCTTTTTGATTCTGTATCTCCAAAATAATATGGTTGAATAACTTGTGATGGTTTTTTCCAATTATTGTTTAAATATCCAACAGGATTTTCTATACAAACTTTATCAATATTATTGTAATAAAATTTTTTAAAAAATTCCATTGCTTCAATTCTTAATTTTTTTCTTTCTCTAGCTTTATCTCCATACTTATCTTCGTTAAACCAAGCAATACCAGCATTTGAAAGATACGTACAAGGAGGATGTGCAATCATTAAATCCCATCCTTTATCAAGATGATTTAAAACATCATCTTTTATGTGATTGCCAGGAGATTCTGTTGGTAAAATATCACAACTCCAAGCATCATGACCTTTTTTTGCAAATGCATTTCTTACGATGCCTGAATATTCACAAGCTATTAAAACTTTCATATTATCCTTTTATCAGTGTTGTGGCTAACGGCGGTCAACCACAACACAACTGATAACAATGATTTATTAACAACTGACTTACAAGGGAAAGTCATCATCGTCACCAGAACTGGTATTAGAGCTTTTCTTTTTAGCTCGTTCTAAGTTTTTACTATATCCTGTTTCAAAATCTTCTATGCTAATGGTAAGGATAGGCTTTTCATTTTTATTCATATTTACCCAGGCACTTAAATCAACTTTTGTATTCGCTGGAAAAGTTATTTCATCCCTGATGGTAAAACCACTTTTATCTTTATCATCTTCAAAAAACAAAGAAGCTGCAATCGGATATTTTTTATTTTCTGCTAGATGTTTTTGCATGAGTTCACGCAATTCTTGTCCAGGAAATAATATTAAATTTACTTTTGGCATTATTTTTTAACCCTTTCTCTATGTTGTTTAGCAATACTTTTTATCTGATCTTGATCTTCTTCTTTCAAAGATTTGTACCAAGAAACATAAGGTGTTACTATTTCATCTATATGTCCAGGATGGGTTGCTTCACTTAACTTGGAGGAAAAATGTTGCACTTGCTCTGCAAGAGGTAATTTATCCCACCCTGGAATATTTAGAGCAGTTTGAGAGCCACCACCACTAGGCTTATTCCCAGTTGAAGCGTTCTGCTCCTTTTTTTCCACTGATTCTTCTTCGTATTTTTCTTCATCATCATCAGTAGGAAATTCATCTTCATAAAAATGACCATGTAATCCAGCTAATTTAAGTATAGCTCTGCCTACAGCTCTCTTCTCTGCCATAGCAAATGGATACGCATTTTTATTATTTTTTGGTGATGCTTCACCAAAAGTTATCACTGTTTTTTCTTCACTAGATGCAACGCATTTTACCACCGCATATTGTTTTTCTGTATTAGATTCAACAACATCTAATGATGTAATGTGTACTTTCTTTTGAGAAGCAATGTGTTCTAAATATTTATGTGTAATAATCCATGTACCATGGCAATCCCACACAGCTTCTTGACCCAAATTAAATTCTTTTAATAAGTTTGCTGATACTGTATCTAGTTTTCTTTTATTTTTGTATCGGTTCATGTTGTAATACAACCTCCCTGTAAATTCTTTTTTGTAGTGGTGTTGACTTTGTGTTTTTCAGTCTATCCTGACATTCTTTTTTGACAGCATTTTCTCGTTGCCATAATAACCAATCTTGTCGTGATACAATCACTTTTGATTTACTTAAATGTTCCATAAGTCTGTTATCTCCTTCATCTGTTCCTTGTTTAAGTTGTTGTAATAAAAACTACTGAAATCTGGTTGAATATATTTTGCTATATCTCCTGGATTGTCTGATAGTTTTAGTAAGTTTTGACGTACTAACTGTGTCCGTCTTGCATAATCAATGTATTCTTGTAACTTGTGATGCTCCATTGCTTCACAGTTTTCCTTGTCATAAATAATCCAATCATCCTCCTTGTTGCCAGTTGCATAAATTATTTTTGTATCAATACCTGTTGCTTTCCAATACAAAGCGACTTGCATGAGATGTGCAAAGTCAGGTTGTTTTGGTATTGAGGCACTTGTAAAACCTTGTGTGCCATCTTTTTTTACTTTACCTTTTTTGAACCACTTTGTTTTTACTTCGTAAATATATTTTGGTGTCGCAAGATCTGTTCTGCCAATAGTAACTATTTCAATATCATCGTGTTGATACTCAACATATGTTTCTGTTGTCATCTCTCCTTGCTCAAATATCTTTTCACTATCAAAGGCTTTGATTAAATTGGTAACGGATACAGGTATTCTTTTTATAACTTCATGGAAATGTTCTAAATCTCTATCCGTATATAATCTTTGATAATCTTGCATATATTCTATCGCAGATTCTATCGCTTGCTGCTTTGTAAAGTGTTCAAAAATATAACCACCAACACCAAAACCAGGAATCGTTATAACTTCTCCATCTTGTTTTGTTATTTCTCTTTGTTTATCTCCTTGCACCGCATTACCACCATTCATATTTGGATTAGGTTTTATCTTGCGTCTAAACTCCTGATCCTTCATCACATATGTTGCATACCAATAATCAAGTGGCTTTGTATCTTGTGATGGTGAGAAGTGATTTAATCCTACGTTTAAATAATAATCTGGTACAGTTGTTAATAATTCTTTTTTCATAAACATTGTAAATACATTATAAGAACAAAATAGCAATAATTAATTGTTGACTATTAGCATTTTTTTCTATTTAGGAAGTATTATGAAGTTATTAGACTGGCAGAAGAAAGAAAATATTAATACATTAATTGAATTAGCGGAAAAATTAGGCGTTACTGATACCAGTAATCCCTCTAGGCTTGTTCATCGGTGGTTAAATGGAGAGAGTATTCCAAGAAAAAAACAATTAGAAAAGATAAAGGAAGTTACAAATGGTCAAGTCACACCAAATGATTTCTTTTCCTAGTTCTATCAAGGTTGGATCACAGGACATTTATGTCCGCCTTGTTCCTGGATTGTCTGATTTGTCGGATGATGAGGGATCTTATGATGGAAGAAAACAACTTATATCTTTTGATAAAGATATTATTGATAAATGTGATCCTTATGCGCTGTTGTTAGTATGGCATGAATTAGATCATGTGATATTTGAGCAACACTTATTAAAATCGGCGGAGGAAGAAGTCATTGTTAATGCTTTTTCACATGGTCAAGTACAGATTTTAAGAGATAACCCACAACTAAAGAAATGGATGGATGTATGTCTGAAATAGAATTTACGGAACAAGAAAAGAGAAAATTAAAAGAACTAGCCAATATGGATATAATCTATCCAGTTCCTGTTGTCGGAAGAGGCTTATTGGATTGGTGTATTCATGTGTGTAAGTTCTATAATATTAGTGTTGAGGAGTTTAAATCACCAAAAAGAGATAAGCATTTGTTTCGTGCTAGGGTTGATTTTACCCATATTATATTGAACTACGTTCAAAGGTACAATGGAAGCCAAATTGCTAAGTTTATGAATAGAGATCATACCACTATTTTACATCAGAAAAGACAAAAACCCTTCGCCGCTGAAACTATTTTTATAGAAAATAATGCTTCTTAAACGATGGAAGCTCTTTAAAGATGGCTTGTCGGATAAAAATCTGAATAATGCGTCTGTTCGTTGCTTGTTTTTTTTATTAGAGAGAGAGAACAGCAAAACTGGTGCATTGTTTCCTAGCCATGATCGTTTAAGTAAAGATACAGGCTTGTCGGCTCGTTCTGTTCGGCGTGGTATTGATAGATTAATCAAGTATAATTATGTTATTAAATTAAAAAAAGGAGGTCCAGGTCGTGCAACAAGTTATCAGATTAATTATGAACAGCGGACAATATTGTCACAAACAGAGGACAAAACTGTCAAAAACATTAGGACAAAAATGACCGACCAATCTACTTATAATCTACTTAATAAATCTAAGCTCAATAATATTATTAAACGAGCAACTAAAAATACGCATTCTGGATATAAAGCTGTTGTTGAGAACAAAAAGAAAAGTTTTAAATCTGTTGAAATGATTGCTCAACGTATTTTAAGAAAAACAAATAATCCTGTTATTCAAGAGGCTTATTTAAAATTGGCTAATAGTCCTAATTTTGATGATAAAGCAAGAGCTGAATATTATGCTAAAAGTTTGGGGTGCTTGTCGGATTAAACACCCCTTTTTTGTTATTAATCTTTTTTTCTTTCCTCGCTTACTTGATTTACAACGCTTTTTATTCTGTTTACCATAATTGTAGCAACACTTTCTTCTGTTGCTCCTGGCACACCCAATAAGACTTCTTTGTGTCTACGAATATATACGCCTATATTATAATCAATCTTTTCTAGTTCTTTTAGTTTTTGTAAGTCAGTCATTTTTTAAGCTCCTTTGTTTTGGTTATATGCTTGTAAAAAAGCGTTTCTAAATCCAGGCTTATTAAGTAAATTATTGTTTTTATATTGTTTTTTAACAATTAAATTTAATTCTTTAACATTCCAAAAATTTGATTTTACAAACTTATTAATTGATTTAATTAAATCTTTATTATCTAAATCAGAGTTAGAGCAATGACTTGTAAAAGTTATATTTATTTTATAATCATTCATTTTTTATTATCCTTGTTTAAAAGTGGTTAATGTATTGAATTAATGGAATAACGACTAACAGCTGCACTAAGGCAGCTATTAATAGATATTTGTCGCTTTTTTCCATGTTCTTGGCTTTTTTTAAGTCGTTTATGATGTATTTAAGCATTTTTAAGCTCTTCAAGTTTTTTATTAAAAGTATCTTCATCAACTCGGATTGATTTATCTTTATTAATCCAGTTTAAATGTTTTCCAGTAGTATTACCCCAAACATTTTCACGAATTACAAGACCATCGTTTCCAGTAAATGCAACTAAAGTGTCATAACTAAAATAATAAGTATTATTGTATTTATCTGTAAATGCTAGAGAGTGAGAACCATAGTTATCACTTGAATATTTGCCATAGTTCCATTTATTAACAATGTTAGTATTAATCATGTTTTCTCCTTGTTAAGTTGTTAATAATCTTTATTTATAGCATAAAATGCTAATAGTCAAGCATTAAAATACAAGTTATATTAAATAATTAAATGACA
>Ga0208767_1003535_pt1 | contig 11333 bp, 10 predicted proteins | sample VirMetDEL_Mar_21_FD_184514 | JGI IMG/M metagenome (GOLD analysis project Ga0208767, IMG submission 184514) | Aqueous microbial communities from the Delaware River and Bay under freshwater to marine salinity gradient to study organic matter... | ecosystem: Environmental > Aquatic > Marine >... | reverse complement strand
GACATCAGCTGAAGAAAAAGAGTTAGAAAATCTTCAAGCTATTGTACCTCAAAACCAGGAAGAAGCAGTAACAGAAATTGCTCCTGGTGGTATCTACGGCACATACTTAGACTTAGAAGCATCTGCAAAGACAGAAGCTGATCTTGTGACTAGATACCGTGAAATGGTTCTACAGCCTGAGTGTGATCAAGCTGTGGAAGATATTATTAATGATGCTATTATTATGGAAAACAACGCCTATCCTGTTGAAATAGTCTTAGACGAGACTAATCTTTCCTCACGCGTCAAAAAATTAATTAAAGAAGAATTTGACAATCTTATGCAAATGATGGATTTCGGTAACAAAGGTTACGAAATCTTTAGACGCTGGTATGTAGATGGTCGAATTTACTATCAACTAGTAATTGATAAAAGTAATCCTCGTGAAGGTATAAAACAGCTTCGCTATATTGATCCGCGTAAAATTCGTAAAATGCGCGAGCAGAAAAAGAAAACAGATGCTCGTACAGGTAATGATCTTTATCCTAACGTTAAAGAATTCTACGTATACAATCCAAAAGGCTCAACAAATAATCAACAAGGCATAAAAATAGCCCCTGATAGTATTTGTTATGTTCCTTCAGGTCTTGTAGATTCCAGAAACAAAATGGTTCTTGGATATCTTCATAAAGCTATCAAGCCTCTCAATCAACTAAGAATGCTAGAAGACGCTGTAGTTATCTATAGGTTGTCAAGGGCCCCAGAGAGAAGAATTTTCTATATCGACGTAGGTAATCTGCCAAAGATGAAAGCAGAGCAGTACTTACGTGATATGATGGTAAAACATAAGAACAAATTAGTATACGATGCATCAACAGGTGAAGTAAGAGACGATAGACGTCATATGACTATGCTTGAAGACTTTTGGTTGCCAAGAAGAGAAGGTGGTAGAGGTACAGAGATTACTACACTGCCAGGTGGACAGAATCTTGGTGAGATGGAAGATGTACTTTACTTCCAGAAGAAGCTTCTTAAGTCATTGAACGTTCCTGTTAGTAGAATGGAGGCTGAAGTTAATTTCAATATTGGTAGATCAACAGAAATATCAAGAGACGAAATTAAATTCCAGAAATTTATTAACAGAATCAGAAATAAATTTGCAGTTCTTTTCGATCAGTTACTTGAAATACATCTTGCATTAAAAGGTGTAATGACTAGAGCTGAATGGAAAGAAATTCAAAACTCTCTTACCTATAACTTTGCTAATGATAATCACTTCGAAGAGCTCAAACAAGCAGAGATTATGACTGAAAGATTGAGACTGCTTGGTGAGATAGATCCTCTAGTAGGTAAGTATTTCTCAATGTCTTGGGTTCGTAAAAACGTTTTAAGAATGACAGAAGATGAAATCGCTATCATTGGACGCGAAATTGATATGGAAAAAGATGATGAAGAAGATATGATGCAGTTTGACTCTGAACCAGCACCTCAACCGTCTCAGGAAGAATTTGAGCCAGAGAATCCTATTGAGGTTACTGATAACAGAGGGAAGAACTTATCAGAAGAAGAAAAAACGCTTGTTGAAAGTATGACAAGGTTCTATAATTCATTGTCAACAGATTACGAAGAAGACAAGTACGATGAGTCAAGTACTGGATGAGGCTAAGCTCTTAGGTGCTCTTTTAGGTGTACTTAAAAAAGAAAGCAGTAAAGTTCGCGAAGAACTAATTAAAGAGCTACGTGAAGAGCTTGACAACCTCCACCAACCAATTCTTGTAGAAGGACCCGAAGGTCCTCAAGGTCCAGAAGGTCCTGAGGGTAGATCAGGTCCTGTAGGTCCGCGTGGCTTGATTGGCGAACAAGGTCCAATCGGTCCACAAGGTGAACAAGGTATACAAGGTGAAGTAGGTTTACAAGGTCCTCAAGGTGAGAAGGGTGATCAAGGTGAGCAAGGTATTCAGGGGCCCCAGGGCGAAAAAGGTGAAAAAGGAGATAAAGGTGATCAAGGCGAAGTTGGCTCGATTGGTCTCCAAGGTCCGCAAGGTATTCGTGGGCAAAAAGGCGAGAAAGGTGAGCAAGGTAGTCAGGGGCCCCAGGGCGAAAAAGGTGAAAAAGGAGATAAAGGTGATCAAGGCGAAGTTGGCTCGATTGGTCTCCAAGGTCCGCAAGGTATTCGTGGGCAAAAAGGCGAGAAAGGTGAGCAAGGAGATCAAGGAGAAAGGGGCCGTGATGGTGATGTGGGAGCAACAGGCCCGCAAGGAGAGAAAGGCGAACAAGGACCGCAAGGTTTAAAAGGTGATAAAGGTGATCGTGGCGAGATGGGTCTTGCTGGGCCACCTGGTCTAAAAGGCGATCAGGGTGAACAAGGACCGCAAGGTGAGAAAGGTGATCCTGGACGCGACGGTGATACACCAGACGTTGCACCTATAGAGAAAAATCTTAAAAAACTTTTCGAAGATCTCAAAGGCTCTGTAACTGCTCAAGTAACCAGACTTAATATGGGCGGAGGTAGCTCATCAGGTGGCGGTGAAGTTAGATTAGAGTTCTTAGATGATGTAGATAGAGCAACAGCAAAGGTAGATGGAAAGTATCTTAAGTATGATGCAGCATCAGGTAAGTTTGTAGGTGCAACTGTATCCGGCGGTGGAGGCGCTTCTTCATATAATGATCTAACAGATTTACCTAATTTAGATCAATATCTACAAGTAGCAAATAATAAAATAGTAGTAGCAGGTAACAATGTTACCGTTACATCAAATTCTAGCGCATACATTATATCTACAACATCAGGTGGTGGATCAACTGATCTTACAGCAGTAACTACAAATATAGTTCCCACATCAAACAACACTCTTGATCTTGGTACTACAGAATTAAGATGGAGAGATTTATATCTTTCTGGTCAAACAATTAATCTTGGCGGTGCTACTATATCCTCTGATGGTTCAGGTAGAATTGATATATCTGCAACCGGAGCTGTTCTACCGGCTAATTCCAGAATAACTACGTCTGGTGCTGTACAAAAGAACATAGCAGTTGTTGGCGCGCAATCCGGAGCAGTTGAACTAGATGTTCCTTTATATACACAAGCTTCAGGTCTAGGTACTGCAGCGAATACCTTTTCATTTCGTGTAGATTCTGACGTAAAAGTGTTCACTAATTTCTACCTAAATAATGGATCACAACTAGATCAAGCAGTTAAGACTGCACAATTTTTATTTTAAGGCAGCATAATGGCTATTAAAGTACCTATTAGGACGGTTTACGACAATTCCAACAACGCAGTTGGTTTGTCTGAATTCCAGTCCAGTGAAGCAGTTGGTTATCAGCATGGCGGTACTGGTCTTACAACGCTTGGTTCTGCAGGCCAAATTTTAAAAGTTAACGACGCTGGTACTGCTGTAGAATGGGCAGCTGATGCTCAACGCGATCTAACAGGATACTTGCAAGTAGCAAACGCTGCAGTTTTATATGTTACCAAGGATACTGCATTAACAACAAACAATGCTATAGTAAATCTTGTTAATGATAGACTACAAGTAGCAAATGCTATAGCAACATATTCAACATTAGCACAACTAGGTAATACAAACACCTATATTGCTAATAAAGCTATTTCAACTGTTGCCTTTACATCAGGTAATAATACATTAAAGATTACTACAGGTGATAGTACTGAGTATGATGCTACTATTGATGTTTCAGATAAAGCAACCTGGACGGCATTACTAGCTACTAATACGGCATTGCGTACTCTTATTAACACGCAAATTGGTTCTTCTAATACCAGTATAAGACAATATATAAATTCTGAAATTGGCTCATCTAATACTAATATTAGAAACTATACAAATCAAACATTTGAAACTAAAGCTGTAGCATTATCATCAAACAATGCATTAAACAATCTTATTAATGATAGACTACAAGTTGCTAATGTTGCTGCTATTTACGCTACTAAAGCATATGCAGCTGCTAATACGTACGTTAATGCACAAATCGGTGTATCTAATACTAATATAAGAAGCTATACAGATCAAACATTTGAAACTAAAGCAGTAGCGCTTTCATCTAATAACGCTCAAAATTCTCTTATATTAGACAGGATGCAGGTTGCTAATGTAACGTCATTAGTATCTACAGAAATAGCAAACCTTGTCGACTCATCACCGGAAGCATTAAATACATTAAACGAACTCGCTGCAGCATTAGGTGATGATGCTAACTTTTCAACTACAATACTAACCTCTCTAGGTACAAAAGCAGCTAATACGTACGTTAACCAGACGTTCGAAACTAAGTCTGTAGCTCTATCATCTAACAATGCTCAAAATAGTTTAATACTTGATAGACTACAAGTAGCGAATGCTGTTGCAACTTATGCGCCGTTGGCGGGAGCAACGTTTACTGGCGCTGTTGCTGGTACAAAATTATCATTAACAGGTCCAATAACATCACCTTCTATTACTGCTAACACAGCAACTTTAGGTGGATTATCATATCCTACATCTGATGGTACAAACGGCCAAGCGCTACTAACCAATGGTTCCGGTACACTTGCTCTCGGTACCCCGGTTGTCAGGAATTCAGTATCAACTATAACTGCTAACACAACATTAGATACATCTAATCATAATATTGCGCTTGTAGTTAATAGTTCTGCTAATGTCTTTGTTACTATTGACGCATCAGGCAACTTAACACAAGGTGACAAGTTTACTATTCTTCCTGTTAGTACAGGTAATATTATAGTCAAACTTGATGGTGCAGATTCATTCTTAGGAACAAGTACAGATTCTATTCAAATATCTGTGTTTGCTAATGACACTATAGCCTCTCAACAAAATAATCAAATTGATGGAGCTGCATCAGGTGAGGTAGTTACTACAGGTCTCTATACGAAAATTGAAGTCCTTTACATTGGTAGTGGAAATTTTGTCTTAACAAAATAGTTCTTATAAATATAAAGAAAAAAGGAGTATATAATGTCAAATCCATTTGAAGACGCTGTAGATTCAGTATACGATAAGAACCCAGCTGGTTTTCAAGACGCTGTGAGCGCTATCTTAGCAGATAAACTAAAAGAAAGAATTGGTGTTGAAAAGGTTGCAGTTGCACAAAGCTTTCTAAACGAACCAGAATCAGAAGATTACGAAGAACAAGAAGAGGTTGCAGATGAAGAAGTTTAAAGAGCTCTTTGAAGCCCCTGGTGCACCTGCACAAGATAACAAAGTCGAAAAAGACGACGACAAGGAAGTAAAAGGTTATAAGCCTCGCTCTAAAGGAGAAGAGGACTTTGCTAATGCACATATGGTAACCAAGGTACCTCATCCTGTAGCTGGTGATGCTCAATTTAACGGCGATGTTAAAGCTGGTAACCCAGATGCACATGTAGCTGGTAAGAAGCACGCTGCAGGTGAACCAGTAGTTAAGCAAGGCTCGTCCGATACTAAACCTGGCGGAACAGCAACTCCAGATTCTCGTACACAAGGTAGACCTGGTGAAAAAGCTCCTGTAATGCAAGGTTCATCTAAGATTAAAGAGAGCTTTTCTTCGTTTATTGAGGAGAAGGTAAATGGCGACGATTAAGCTTCTAACTACAACTGCATCGTTAGGTGTAGCTAACAATATGGGCCTTACTACTATGGTCCGTGTTGTTAATACAGATTCAGCTGAGCAGACAATTACTGTAGCAAATACTGTGGGTCCAGAAAATGGAGGCGGTACTGCAGGTTCTGTTGTTGTTGAAGCTGGTCAAACAGAAATTATTGTTAAAGAGCCAACAGACACCGTAGTAGCAGTAGCAGCTGTAAAAGCAACAGGCGTAGCGAGATACTAAAATGAAACTCATATGCGAAATTAACGAAGACTTAGAGTACATTGCCGAGGCTACAGAAGATGGCGGCAAGAACCACTATATTAAAGGTGTGTTCATGCAAGGTAATCTCAAGAACAGAAATGGTCGCGTTTATCCTATGGAAGTACTTCAAAAAGAAGTAGGACGCTATCAAAAAGAATATATTGACCGTAAGAGAGCTTTTGGCGAGCTCGGCCACCCCTCAGGTCCAACAATTAATCTGGACCGTGTCTCCCACATGATTACTGAACTAAAGCAGGACGGTGATAACTTTATTGGTAAAGCAAAAGTTATGGATACCCCAATGGGTAACATCGTTAAGAACTTAATGAACGAAGGCGCAACGATTGGCGTATCTTCACGCGGTATGGGTTCACTTAAGCCAAACAAGTCTGGTATTGCAGAAGTTCAAAACGATTTTTACCTAGCTACTGCAGGCGACATTGTAGCCGATCCATCTGCTCCTGACGCATTTGTTGAAGGTATTATGGAAGGTAAAGAGTGGGTTTGGGATAACGGAATTATTCGTGAAGCTACGATTAATGACTATAAAGAAGAAATTAGTAAGACCTCAACGCGAGATCTGACCACTGCGAAGTTAAAGATCTTTGAGGACTTCATCTCAAAACTTTGATTTTATAAATAATAGAAGCAATAAATTCCATAAAGGAGAACTGCAAATGTCTGATAAAGAACTAGAGATGAGAGAAGACCTCACCGACGAGCAGTTGGATGAGTTCAAAGCATCTTATGGTGACCCTTCAGAAGTACCTGAGCCGGCAGCCAAGAAGGCTAAAGCTCCTGGTAAATCTAAGAACGTTACCGACGATCCACAAGACGCACCTACCGCTGTTAAGCCTAAAGCAGACGCTGTTAAAGAGTCTACTAAGATGGGTTTGATACAGGCTATGGTAGAAAGAATGAATGGTATGAGAAAGGAAGATCTCATGAATTCTTTCGACCGTATGGTTGATGCTCTTGAAGCTCAGGAAGCTATCAGCGAAGACGCTGAAGAAGCTGTTGAGGTTGTAAAGGCAGGTCATACTGTTACAGCTGAAGAGATCGACATCAAAGAAGATGTTGCAGCTCTATTTGCTGGCGATGACAGCCTGACTGAAGAATTCAAAGAAAAAGCAGTGACTATTTTTGAAGCAGCCGTAGTATCTAAAGTAAACGAGCAGCTTCAAAAGTATGTTGTTGATATTGAATCAGAGCTTGAAGCTGAAAGAACTAAACTGAAAGAAGAAACTGTTAAGCAGCTTGACCAGTACCTCGACTATGTTGTTGAGAACTGGATGGAAGAAAACAAGCTGGCGGTAGAAACTGGTGTTAAAGCCGAAGTTACCGAAAGTTTCATTAATGGTCTTAAAGAGCTGTTCGTAGAGCACTACATTGAAATCCCAGATGACAAAGTAGATGTTGTTGAAGAACTCGCAGCTCGTGCTGATGATCTTGAATCTCGTCTTAACGAAGAGATTGAAAAGAACACCAGTATGAAAGCCCAAATGACCGAATTCACGAAGGCTGAGCTTGTAGCTGAGGCTTCTGAATCACTAACTGAAACACAGAAAGAAAAATTCAAAGTGTTAGCAGAAAGTGTTGATTTTGTTGATGAGGATAAATATATCCAAAAGCTTGAAACTCTGAAAGAAAGCTACTTTACTTCTACAGATGAGTCTAAAGCTGTAGTAAGTGATTTTGATGACGCGGAGCCACTGGATGAGGAAGTTAAGCCTGCTCGTTCAGCTAATCCGGAAATGTCGGCCTATGTAAACACGATTTCAAGAACACTGAAAAAGTAATTAATTATAAATAATATAAGTAAATCGAAACCGTAAGGAGAGATAAAAGATGCAATATGTAACTGAAGAACTTGTCGAAAAGTGGACACCAGTTCTTGAGCATGCCGATCTTCCCGAGATTAAAGATGCTCATCGCAGATCTGTAACTGCTACACTTCTCGAAAATCAACAGCGTGCTTCTCGTGAAGCTGCGCAAGGCTCTGGTGGATATGGTATGCCATCACTGCTTGGTGAGGCCTCACCTGCTAACGCAATGGGTGCTTCATCTTCTGTAGCTGGCGACGGCAACGTAGATATCTTCGATCCAGTATTGATTTCACTGGTTCGTCGTTCCATGCCTAACCTGATTGCTTACGACATCGCAGGCGTACAGCCAATGACTGGTCCTACTGGACTGATCTTTGCAATGCGTGCACGTTATACTGCTCAGGATGGTACAGAAGCTCTATACAACGAAGCTGATACCGACTTCTCTAAGTCAGCTGCTGGTAATACTCTATCTGGCTTTGCTAGAGACGAGTCTACTGGTGACGGCGTAACAACTGGTCAGACTGGTACTGATCCAACAGCTCGTGCATCTGCTAACGGCTACACAGTAGCAACTGGTATGACCACTGCACAGGCTGAAGCTCTTGGTGATGCTACTAACAATGCATTCCAGCAAATGGCATTCAGCATTGAGAAGGTTTCTGTAACAGCAGTAAGCCGTGCTCTGAAAGCTGAGTACACCATGGAATTGGCACAAGACCTTAAAGCGGTACATGGCCTTGATGCTGAAACTGAGCTGTCTAACATCCTTTCTGCTGAGATTCTTGCTGAGATCAACAGAGAAGTTGTTCGTACTATCAACTACACAGCTACTGGTGGTGCTACTGAAAACACTGCTTCATCTGGTACCTTTAACCTTGACGTTGACTCTAACGGCCGCTGGTCAGTAGAGCGTTTCAAAGGTATGATCTTCCAGATCGAGCGTGAAGCGAATGCGATCGCAAAAGATACAAGACGTGGAAAGGGTAACATCCTGATCTGTTCTTCTGACGTTGCTTCTGCACTTCAGATGGCAGGTGTTCTGGATTACACCCCTGCACTGTCTGCTAACCTCAACGTAGATGACACTGGTAACACATTTGCAGGTGTATTGAACGGTCGTATCAGAGTATACATCGATCCATACTTCTCAAGTGCTTCTGGTAACCAGTACTTCACTGTAGGTTACAAAGGCTCAAGCGCATTTGACGCTGGTCTATTCTACTGCCCATATGTACCTCTGCAAATGGTACGTGCGGTTGGTGAGAATACTTTCCAGCCCAAGATCGGCTTTAAGACTCGTTACGGAATGGTTGCTAACCCATTTGCTAAGGGTGCAACAGCTGGTAACGGCTCAATTGCCTTCGCTGATAAGAACGTTTACTACAGAATCGTTAGCGTTGCTAACCTGATGTAATAACAAGAACTGTCTTAACAGTCACGCTTAAGGGCTCCTTCGGGGGCCCTTTTTTTATGCCTAAATATACGTAGAGGTATAATATGAGTGCTATAGATAATCAACCGTCGAATAAGAATATGTTATCGCCTACTGGCTTTAGATTCGTTCTAAACCGTACGCCTAACATTAACTATTTTACATACAGTGTTCCTATTCCTTCATTGACACTTGGTGAATACGATGAAGCGACTCCATTCGTTTCATTACCTTATCCTGGTGATAAGTTAAGATACGAGCCATTAACTCTTAGATTTAGAGTAGATGAAGATCTTAAGAACTATATGGAAATACATAACTGGATGGTGTCATTAGGCTATCCAGAATCATTCGCACAGGCAGCTTATAGAAGTGAATCAGCAACAGCATTTAAAAATGACAATGTGTATTCAGATGGTTCGTTAATTATTATGACAAGTAATCAAAATCCTAATTTACGTATTGATTTCGAAGATATGTTTCCTATATCATTAACAGAATTGAACTTTGATGCTTCGTTAGATGACATTCAGTATCTAGAAGCGACAGTAACATTTAGATATAAGATCTATAAGATAACAGAGATATAGTTGTTTTTTAGTAACAAGTATCATATAATAAGTTTGTAACTTACTAGGTGATGTGATATGCTTGTTGATGAAATAACTACAATGTGGTTAGAAGATGCTAAGATAGATGATGTGGATTTAGATACTGAGAGTCTCAAGATACCTACCCTTCACGCGAAATATCTTAAACTTCTTTACCAAGAAAAACTCAAGCTTAAAAGTCTTGTTATTAAGAAGAGAACCTTGTCTCACGTATTGTCGGAGTACTATAGAGGAGATCTTAATACACCAGAAGACTTACGAGAGCTACAGAGAGAACCATGGAGCCGCACGGTTCTCAAGCAAGACTTAGGTAGTTATGTAGATAGTGATAAAGACATGATTAAACTCTTGACAAAGATGGCTTATCAAGAGGAAGTGGTTTCGTTATTGGAAGATATAATAAAAAATATAAACAACAGAGGCTTCCAGATAAAGAACTCAATTGAATGGCGTAAACTCACAAACTTCGGTTTATAGAGAATTGGTTACATTATCTAAAGTGAATGAAGCGTATATTAAAGTGGACTGCTCCGGTGGCATAAGACAGGAGTTGAACGAATTCTTTTCGTTTTATGCCCCGGGGTATAAGTTTATGCCGCTTTATCGAAACAGAATGTGGGATGGTAAGATACGTCTTTTCAATAAGAACTCTACCATGTATACAGGCTTACTACCGTATGTAGTTTCGTTCTGTAAAGATAGAGATTACGATATTGAAGTATCAGATGAGTTAGATTATGCTAACGAATGCTCAATAAACGAAGTATCTGAATTCTCAGAAATACTTAACCTTCCGTTCGAACCTAGAGATTATCAACTAGAAGCAGTAGCTCATTGCATTAGATCAGAACGAGCTATGGTTCTTTCACCTACTGCATCTGGCAAGTCTCTTATCATATATCTACTTACTCAATTTTATCAAGAGCATAAAACACTCATCGTAGTTCCTACTGTATCATTAGTACATCAAATGGCTGGTGACTTTAAGTCGTACGGCTATGGTGACGAATGTAAATTAATTACAGCAGGTGTAGATAAAGAGAACATAGAAGAGAATATAGTCATTACTACATGGCAGTCAGTCTATAAAATGCCGAAGAAATGGTTCGACCAGTTCGGTGTTGTAATGGGTGATGAAGCTCATTTATTTAAAGCTAAATCGTTAACTGATATTATGACTAAGTTAACTGACTGTAAGTATAGATTTGGTTTTACTGGTACATTAGACGGAACAGAGACACATAAGTTAGTTCTAGAAGGATTGTTCGGTCAAGTTAAGTCATTCGTTAAAACGAAAGATCTAATTGAAGCTGGAACAGTAGCAGATCTTAAAATTAAAATATTAGTATTAAAGTATTCAGATGAGATATGCAAGGCGTGTAAAGATCTTAACTTTCAAGATGAAATGGATTTTATCGTACGTAGCGAAAAAAGAAATAAGTTTATCAACAACTTAGTACAGTCTCTTAACGGTAATACTCTAGTGTTATTCCAATATGTTGAGAAGCACGGTAAAGAGCTTTACACCTTAATTAGTAATAAGATAAATAAAGATAGAAAAGTCTTTTTTGTGTTCGGTGGAACAGATGCAGAAACGAGAGAAAGTATTCGCTCTATTACTG
>Ga0208767_1003534_pt1 | contig 11334 bp, 13 predicted proteins | sample VirMetDEL_Mar_21_FD_184514 | JGI IMG/M metagenome (GOLD analysis project Ga0208767, IMG submission 184514) | Aqueous microbial communities from the Delaware River and Bay under freshwater to marine salinity gradient to study organic matter... | ecosystem: Environmental > Aquatic > Marine >... | reverse complement strand
CCTTCACTAGCTAATCCTTTAATAAATGCTCTTCCTGCTCTTGGTAATTTAAAAACCATTATTTATCCTCCTGTGTCATTAACCCAGAAGGTTCTTGAGCTTCTAGTTCAGCTTTTATTTCTTCTGCAAATTGTTCTGCTTTGTTTTCTGGAGTTGCAGAAGATGTTGCTTTATCTTTTAATGATTTAAATTCTGCAAACTCTTTGTGAAATTTATTATTACTTTGGTCGCCCATAAATAATTTAAGATTTTTAATTTTAAGTTTCATACCCATAGCCATAATTTGTTTAAAAACTATTTCTGCAAGTAAAATTGCTAAATCTGGATTCCATTTACCTTCAGCAAAACCTCCAAATAAAACCATACGAGAAAGTGCTTCTACAGGTACTTCATTTTTTAACATGGTAATAACTTGTTCAGCCATTTGTGTATCATGTAACCTATCCCAAATATACTCTGATGCTTCTTCTACTGTTGTAAATTGAGAAGGATGTTCCCAAGGATAATTGCCCGGTGTATTAGTTAATGATTGCCCCGGTATAGGAGCATCAAATCTTTCAGTATATTTTTCTTGTGCCATTATTATATCTCCATTTTAGACACTACTGGTCTAGATTCTGCATATTCAGTTAATCTTTTTTCCCATGCATTTAAATTTTCTTCATAGGAATCTTCTTCAAATTCTAATTTTCCAAATGTTAAATCTCCTACTCCTGCCGGAGAAGATGCTAAAATTCTAGCCGCATCAAAATTAGGTGGAGTAACAATGTTACCTCCTCCTCCTCCAGAATCATCTCCTATAACTGCATCTATTCCTGCATTAATTGCTTTGTCTGCAAATTTACTAGCTATAAAACCTATTATATTACTTAACATTTTATCTCCTATTTTTTAAACATACCCATTGCAAATTTACCTAGCATTTCCCACATTGCATCAGAAGATTCTTGGTCTTGCATATCAAATGCAGTTTGTCTTTCTAGTGCCGCTACTGCTAGTGCATGGTTTCTTTGTAAGTTATTTTGTGATGCTTCATTAGTCCACGATGCCTCATCTCTCCATTGTTGCCATAATGATGACATTGCAAAGTTAGACATATTTAATAAATTTTGTGCATTAGTTTGATTAGCCGCATTTGTTGCCGCAGTGTTTGCAGTATTAATATTTCTACGCCATTGTGTATTTGATTGGTCAATTATCTGTTGATTTTGTACATTAAACTTTTCTCGTTGGTCAGATAATTGTGAATTAAATTGACTAACAGCCGCCGCAGTTTGTGCATTAGCTTGAGATACTGCTGTTGTATTATTTGCATTTTGTGCTTCAAGTTTATTAGCTTCTGATGTTGAAAATTGATTCATTGCATCACCACGTTGAGCATTGGAGGTAGATACCGTAGTTGATAAATTTTTATAGAATTGGTCTACTTGATTTTGACTAGTAGCATTAAACTGTAATGCCGCATTAGATGCCGCTTGGTCACTAAATAAAGTTGCTTGTCTTACTTGTAAATTTTGTAAATTAGCTTGTTGTTTATTACTAAGGTTAGCCATATCCATTTGTAGATATGCTTGTGCATTTGTTACTGCCGCTTGTTGCCTATTATTAAGATTTTGAAAAATCATTTCCTTATATGATGCCGCATCTTGTGCCGCTATAGGAATTGCTGATTGCATAACACCTTGTGCTAATGCTTCTGCATACATACTAGAAGCACCAAGACCTCTCTTAGCCATATTAGCTTCAACAAGTTTTTGTGCACCTAAAGCCCATGCAGGTAAATTTTTACCTTGGTCTACAGCACTAGTTACTTGTTGTTGTAATCCTGCAAGTTGTCCTTGAACAGTTGCATCAGATGTTACTTGACCTTGTTGTGCTGTCATCGGTGCAGTAACTGTACCTTGTGCCGCAGTCATTGTAGGAGCAGTACCTACAGTTGTAGCCATATAGTTAGCCGCAGTTTGTTGTGCCGGAGTTGCTATAGTTTGTGATGCCGCAGGAGCTGTAGCTGTAGCTGTACCTGCAGTAGCCATTGGGGCAGTTGCGGTAGGAGCAGTTGCAGATACTCCAGAAGTTGTTAATAATTCATTAGCATTAACATTCTGAGTTTGTGGAGTTATAGAAGTACCAGTTGCTAGTTTAGGGTCAACTGCTTGTTTTTTAATTAAATCTAATGCATCTTTAGATGTTCCAGATTGTGGATTAGGCACTACTCCTGTAGGTAATTGCACTGCCGGTATTGGTACTGTTGCCATAATTATTTTCCTTGCCTATTGTATTTTTTAAAGTTTAACCTTTTACTTTTATTTTTAGGTTTACTCCTTGATGAGTTACCTATTGAAGTTCTTTTCTTTACTGGTGTAAAGTATGTATTATCTTGTTTTATAGCCATTATCCCGCTGTTGTTGGTACACCCTCTGATGATACAAATGGGCTTTCTGCAAATGCTATGTAAACAAATGTATCTCCATTAGCATTTCTAAAACCAGAAGATATACGCCATTTAAAACCATTACTTAAAAAATCTATTGAATCAGACTCAGAAGAATCAGCATTAGAAGCACTAGGCATTAAATAAATATCTCTTGGGTTTCCTGTCTGTGTGTTTCTCTTGTTATCAAATATTCCCCAATTCTCACTTCCACCATTAGTTCTTTTAAACATAACCCATGCAGGTTTAAATCCAGTATAGATAAATGGGCCATCTGCATTTCCGTTCCCAGTATAGACACCAAATTTGCTGTAACCTTGTTTTTCGGCAAAAGCATACATAATATATTCAACACCATCAGCATTTACACCTGCGTTAGTGCCTAGTTTTATTTCGGTGCTAGAAGGATATTGGTCATTCCAAACTGTGTCCATATCAGCCGTACCATCTTGATTGTTAAGATATAAATTTTCAGTATTTGGACTAGATGTATTTTTATGATGATATGTGTACCAAGAATAACCACTTCCTGTTAATCTTTTAACTGTAAAAAAGGCAGGAGTAGCACCCAATCCATGTATAACAGCCGCCGCAGAACCAATGCCTGTGTATTTAATAATTGCAAATCCAGAAGTTGTATTTACTTGTCTACTGTAACCAACATTAGAACCACTTTCAGCCGCAGTAGTTAATGAACCACCATTCGCTTTCCATGCCCAACTAACACCTGTTGTTGCACCCTCTGTGTGATAACCTAAATTGTGATTTGTTCCAAAAGTTGCACCTGTACTTGTAAATGCTAGATAGTTTGAGTAACTTTCTTCTGCTGTTGTTGCAACTTTAAGCCTTTTATTATCACCTCTATTGGTATCATGTAATTCATGAGCTCTTGCAAAATTTCTAGCTTTAGTCCATAACCAATCTGGTTTAAATCCAGTATCAATAGTTAATGCCGAACCTGTTGATGTAGATAAAACAGTTGTAAAATATTCTGATGGGTCGTCTATTGTTGTATAAGCCATTATCCAAACTCCGCTAAGTTCTTCGTGCATAGTGAATAAAATCCACTAGGTACTGCGTATTCAAAGTTCCCATATCCGTTTGCATCGGCATTACCACTTGATATAGCAAAAGGTGCGTTGCCAAAATTACATTGTATTATTGGTGAATGGCTACCACTTCCAGAAGCTATTGCAAAAGTATAAGATGGGCCTGCATCAATGGCGTGAGATTCATTAGAATTTCCTGCGGGATTTCCAGAACCAAAAAATGTTCCGTTTATGCCATAATAAACTTTACTATTGTCTACATCTAAAGCAACCATAAATATATCGTTTACGCTTATAGCTGAACCATGACTACTAGCTGACCCTTCTACATATTTTCTACCATCGCCTAGATATGCGTATGTTTCATTTCCGTCTCCTAAACTTTGTCCATCTTTATTAGAACTTGTAACACCTATTCTTATATAAGAATTACTACCTGCTAAATCTGTTGGTTTAAATTCTGCGTACCACTTGCCTTTTGAAGCGTATATTGTTGCAGGTGTTCCGATTGTTCCATTATTTAAATCTGATTGTGTATTACCTTCCGATAAAACATCTCTATTTACACCATTAGTTCTAGCAGAAATAGAATTTAAAGTAGCAAAATTATTTGTAGGTGTATCTGTTGTAATATTTGTTGCGGCTAAACCACTTACAGAAAAATGATTATCGTTACCACTTGTATCTGCACCTATACCGCTTGAGTTTGCACTTGTTCCTGTTTGTTTAAATTCTAATTTAAATCCATTAGTTCCAAAGGAAACATTAGCTTCTTTAGGAATCCAAACTCCATTATTATTTGTTTCACCAAATTCTGTTGGTTCATAATTTTGACCATCACAAAAATAAACATCTGCTAAATAACCATTAAATCTAGCATTTGAACCACTAGCGTTTGCACCAACTCTTATTGGAACATTATTACGAGTGAAACCTGCGTGTGCTCTATCTTGTGGTAACTGTACTTCTGCGGCCCAAGAGGTTTCTCTAGTTCCATTTATATACAATCTCATTCTATCGCCTGCTGTACTATCCGGTGCATCATAAATTAAAACAACATGCATCCATGCTGAAGGGTCACGAAATAATCTATTTGTTCTTATGTAATAAGCATTATCTCCGCCATCATATTCAATAAATTGCATTTTACCATTATTTGAGCCAGATAAAAATTTTAATCCGTTATCTGCATCTTTACCAGAAATAATATATCCATCTTCATTTACACCGCCCGGGCCAGCATTTTTAATCCAAGCCGACATTGTAAATTGAGTTGAACCAGAGCCAGATGAAGGTGTAAATTCACAATGTGCATCTAGATTAAATTGACAGGAATTTTCTATTTCGTAACCCCCTGTTGCTGAATTGGCAGGTAAAATAAATGCTACCATATTAAGACTTCACCGGCCATTCACCAAGGGGTCTTGTTATACTCCCATCTTCTTGTTCTGTATAAGTAAACAAAGCGGCTAACGCATCAACATCACTAGCATTATCTATTTGTGTTTGCATCGAGTTACATTTAGTTCTCACACTTGCTCTCCAAGTCTTCCAACCACTATCCATTGTTCCCCCTGTTTCTGTCGCTCTTACTACCATCCAATCACTAGGTGCAAGTATTCCTGCACATTGATTGTCTATCATTCTTTTCTTAATTGTTTTTAAACCTTCTGTAGCTACATCACCTACATCGTCACCTTCTCTAATTATACCATCAGTTTTATCTTGTTCTGTCCATAGAGTATCGGCTATCTTTTTAGCTGTAGCTGTGCCATAGGTTGCTTTTACTTTACCACCAGAGAATGTATGAGTTTGATTAGTATTAATATACCACTCTTCATCTTTTTTATTGGTGTTATCTATCTCTACTGTATAGATACCAATTGCGTTTCTCTCTGCTTCTGTCCATAGTGTATAGATGGATGCAGGGTACTGATTACCATTTAAGGTAATGCCTTTATTACCTTTTGGCATTTGTGTTATATTACCACTCTCTACTAATGCAAACATATTACTCCTATGATAATGTTAAGTTTTGGTTTCTGCCAACTTCAAGCCATTTACTTCCATTATATTTAAATACAAATAAATCACCTTTAGCGGCTGTTGTTGTTAATGTTGGTGCTGTGTCATCTTTAAATTCGTATACAGCGTTCCATGTTAGTGTTCTTGAACCTGTGCCATCTTGTATAACTGTTAAAGCAACAAATTGTCCTGCCGCAGGAGAAGTACCACTTGGAGCCGCTAATGTTCTATTAGCACCTAAAGTTACTTTTGCTACCGGTGATGCGATAACATCCCATGCTATTGTTGCTTGGTCAGTTAATGTATCTTCTGTGCATAATACTGCACCAGATACTGTTGTTAATCCATTAGCATCTGCTGTAAATACTTTTGATGCCGCCGTTGTTCCTAGTGTAGCTAAATCACTGTAGTTTATTTCTGCCGCCGTTGATGTTACTCCATCAAGTATATTGAGTTCTGCCGCCGTTGAAGATACAAGTGTACCGCCAAGTTTTAATCCGTTAGATGTATCATGTGAGGCAATATTAAAATCAATAGAGCCATCTGCTATTGTTACATTTTGACTTTCATCTATTGATATAGCAGGGCTTGAACCTACTGTACTACCATGACCAATAATTAAATCATCTGCTGAATCATCTAGTCCAATATAAAAATCTTGTGCATTACCATCAAATACTAATGCCGCATCTTCTGCCCCTGCATCACCAATGGTAAATGTTGGAGTAGTACCTATTAGAGAAACGTCTCCACTGATACCACCATCTTTGATTAATAGACCATCAATGGTAACACCAGAGCCAGATGTTTTCTCTGATACTGTATCTACTTTTATTTCACTTGCCATTTATTTATCTCCTTAACTCGTTGGTTGTGTCCATACGGAATGCGTTAGTTTGCTATCTGAATCTCTTGCTAATAATAAATCGTACGCATTTTCATTTGTGTGATTAGCAGGTAAGTCTCTTAACGCTTGTCTCCAAGTTTTAATATAACTAGGCATGGTAACATCTGAAGCAGACATCCAATCTGTTTCTTTTAGTTTTTCTAATCTAATTTCTTTAACTTGTTCTAATTTTCTTTCAGCAGATTTATCATTCCATGCGTTCCACTCATCTACTTTTGCTTGTATTTCTGCGTCTGTCATTTCAACAGCTACACCATTAACAAATTTAGGTGCTATATCATCTTTAGTTATTGCCATCGTTAACTCCCATTGTAGTGTTTGGTGTCTACAATTCCGTACACTTGCAAACTTATCGCTGTTAAATTACCACTATTAGTTTTTACTAATATGCCTGTGTAATCAGTAGCACTTGTATGAAAAAAACCACCAATTTGATATTCATAATCATTAGCATTATCAAATCCACCTGATTGAAATTGAACTTGTTTAGCATTATCAATTCCTGATGTTGGACTCATAATATAACCTTGTGCTTGAAATGCTCTACCATTTCCATGACCATTATTTAATTTCATTTCACTTGTACCAGTGCTATTATGTGTTTTATCTGTTCCCGCTTGGTTTTTACCAAAAACTACACCACGATAACTTGATGTAACTGCATTGTTTGAGCCATCAACAAACTGCATATGTACTTCACTATTACCAGTTGCAGGAAAAGTTGATAAGCTAAAAAAATATTTATCATAAGTATCTGAAAATATGCCGTTAAGCTGATGTGAACTAGCCGCAGAATTAGAACGAACATCTCCTACTTTAACTAAAGTACCACCACCAATATAAGTTTTTAAATCTGTTACTGCGGCTTGCACCATAGTGCCATTGTCATTTAATACAACTCTATCCGCATCGGCTATTGTTGTAGAGGTAGCACTAGTGTTACCATCTACAATATTAAGCTCTGCGGCTGTACTAGTCACACCATCAAGAATATTTAACTCTGCGGCTGTTGAAGATATAGCTGTACTTCCAAAAGTTAATCCTCCATCTGGTACAACAATACTACTTCCAGATTGTGCTGTGAATGTATTAGCTGTAAACTGAAAATCATCTGCTCCTGCAATTCTTACATCTATTTGGTCATCTGTATCAGCAGTGATAGAAGTATCTGCATCAGCATCTAAAATTAATTCTTGTCCGTTTAAATCTACTTTTGTGCCTGCAACAACTGCACTACTACCTAGTTCTAATACATCAGTATTAGATGAAATAGTACCGGCTTTTATTTGTGCATAATGAGAATCATCAGCATCAAATAACTTTACGCCACCTGTTGAATTTACTCTTATCTCTGCCATGTGTTACTCCTTTGCATTAGCATCTTTCACTGCTTTAATTTTCTTTGCCCACTCACCAGTAGTATCTAGTTTGTTTGCTACAATATCCTTGTATAGTAAATCTAGTTGGTCACCAATATCACCATAAGCGGCTCTACGAGTAGAACGAATTTTAGCGTTGTTTTCAAGTTTTGTTGCATCAGTATTAAATACGTTTAATTGTTCATCAGTAGGTTTAACTTTATCTGTTGCGTTCCACTCTGCAATATAAACAACCCCATCACCTTCATCTCTTAAAATTATTTCTTTTAAAAAATCTGGTGTTCTACCTAAATATAAAGATATTTTGTTTGCTAAATTACTCATGCTATTTTAAAACCTCCACCAAAACATAATGACCCGTCATTTGCTTCATAAAGTTGTGTTACTGTTCCACCAGAATTTTGCCAAAGCTCGTAAGCAATATAATCTCCAGATGCTACTGAAAAAATACTGCCATGATATTGACCTACTTTAGTCCATTGGTCTAATGCTTTACCACTTGATTGCTGTTCAACATTACTTGAATTATATCTTTTTATCAAAATGTAAGCTGTTGAACTTCCTGCATTGCCCTCAAAAGTTAAATTAAGATAAGCAAAGTAATCACCTGCTGTTAAATTTTGTGTTCTATAATTTGAATTATCCCAATAATCTGGTGAGCCACTTGCATTTTTTCTATCAACAGCAAATTGTAATTTTGTCATTGTTGAATTTGGTATTCCTTGGTCAGAACTTAAACCTACTTCCCAATGAGGAGTATTTTGCATAAGAGAAAAATCAATTCTTTTTAATGTTCCGTTATCACTAAGAACAAACTCATCAGTGCCGGCAGGAGTGTCTGTAAGAGCAGTTGCACCTGTAATACTCGACACATCAAAACCACCAATATATGTTTTAAGAGTTTGAACTGTAGTCATTCTCATGGTTCCATCATCATTAATTAAAACGCCATCACCATCTGCAATTGCTGTTGTGCCTCTAGCAGTGCCACCATCAATTAAATTTAATTCTGCGGCTGTGCTTGTAACTGCTGTACCACCTATAGCAAGTTTACTTGCAGGTATATTAAAGGTTGCATTATCTTCTACTGTTGCAACAACTGTGCCATCGTATTGTTTAAAGACAATATCTTTTGTATCTACTTGCGGTTGTAATACAACATCGGAAGAACTATTAGTTACTTTTAAAAGATTAGTTCCACCATCTGCAAATACTACATCTCCACCATCAGCATCTAATATAATATCACCCGGTACATCTAGTGTTAAATCACCAGAATCTACCTTTATCTTTTTATTTACACCATCTAGTTCTATATTTGCCATTACACTACCACCAAGTTACCTTCAACTGTTATAGTTGCATTTATTGTTATAGGCCCTGCTACTACAGAATTTTTTACTATTTGATTTTTATCAATAGTAGAATCGTATTCTGGAAAAGATTCTCCACCCGGAGTATCTCCTATATAGATTGGGCCACCTACTTCTGTTGTCATGTTATCTCCTATGTACTTATTGCGTCAACTACACTAATCCACGCATCTATTCCATTAGCTGTTCCACATAAACCTTTGACTACATCACCCGATTGAAGCACTAGCTTCGAGCCGCCCTGTATTAATTCTACAGAACTTCCCGGAGGTATGCTTAAAGTCTTTACAATATAGCGGTCTGTTGAACCACCTTCTGTAATATAAACATCCACTGTTACAGCCGCAGTTAATATGTTAGCTAATCTTAACCCAACAACTGCATCATCTGAGTTAGATGTGTAAATTGTTGTAGCAGAGTTTGTTACTCTTGCTCCATTGGATTCAAAATCTTGTGCCATATTATCTCCTATTTGTTAAAGGGCAATTGCCATTGCCGTTGCAAAGCCTTTACTTGCAAAACTTGCGTTTGAATTGATGTAAGTAGTCATATCAGTTACTGCTACTTGTTTCATTGTTCCGTTATCATTAATGACCATTCTATCTGCATCTGCTAAAGTTGTAGCTGAAGCACTTGTATCTCCATCTATAATATTTAATTCAGTAGCTGTTGAAGTTACGCCGTCTAGTATATTCAATTCTGCCGCAGTAGACGTAACACCATCTAAAATATTTAGTTCCGCCGCAGTAGAAGTTACTCCATCTAAAATGTTTAATTCGGCGGCTGTTGAAGTTACACCGTCTAAAATATTTAGTTCTGCCGCAGTGCTTGTAACACCATCAAGAATATTCAATTCAGCAGTAGTTGAAGTTACACCATCTAATAAATTTAATTCAGTAGCTGTTGAAGTTACTGCTACATCTTCATTTATTTTTGGTGACGTTAATGTTTTGTTTGTTAATGTATCTGTTGATACAAGAGATACTAATGTTGAATTAGCACCTGCCGGTAATAATAAAGTATTTGTAACGGCGGCTGAGTGTGGCTGAGAAGCAAGAGTCTGTCCATGTGAATTACTTTCACAATTAAATACTACTCTACCAGAGTTTGTATTACCTCTTACAACAACAGTTCCAGTTCCATTAGGAGCTAAATCAATAGTTGCATTTGAAGTAGTAACAATGTCACTACCATTCATATCTAAATTACCACCTAATTGTGGAGTAGAATCATCTGCAACATTAGATAATGCACTAGATGATGCTAGTCCAGATACTACTGCACTTCTTGCAATCTTTTTAAGTCCACCACCAGATGTATCTATTGCTAAAAATACATCATCATTAGCTACTGTAGATATTTCAGATAAAGAACTTACAGCTATAGAATTAAAATTTGTGCCATCCGCTACAAGTAAATTACCTGCTGTGTTAGTACCCATAGTAATATCATCACCAGATACTGTTAAGTCACCAGATATAGTTAAGTTTCTAAATCCTGTTAAATCTTTATTAGAATCTACAATAACTGCTTTTGAAGCAGATACTGTTCCTGCTGTAATACCATCTACTAAGTTTAACTCAGCCGCAGTGCTTGTAACACCATCCATGATATTAAGTTCTGCTGTTGTTGCAGTAACTCCATCCATGATGTTTAGTTCAGCCGCAGTTGCAGATATTGCAGTACCATTAAAGTTTATTGCATCAGCATGAACTGTACCATCAAAGTAAGCATCTTTAAATTCTAATGAGCTTGTACCTAAATCTATATCGTTATCTGTAGAAGGTACTATTGAACCATTGTTAAATGTAAACTGTGCATCGCCACCTGCTGTTATAGTAATAACATCAGAGCCACTAAATGTAATTGAAGTGTTAGTATCTCCATCTCCTGCAATGCTATCTAATTGTACAGCACCTACATTTGATAAAGCCGCATCACCAAAATCTACTGCACCTGCTACTGTTAAAGTACCAGATATATCTACATTACCATTTATATCTATAGTTGTAGCCGCTATTTGTATTTCTGTGTCAGCAACTAAATCTAATTGACCATCAGCAGATGAATTAATATATATTGCTGTATCTCTAAACTGTAATTTTTCTGTTGTACTAAGTAATAAATCATCGGAAAATTGAAAATAATCTTCATCTTCCATCCATGTTAA
>Ga0208767_1003533_pt1 | contig 11335 bp, 16 predicted proteins | sample VirMetDEL_Mar_21_FD_184514 | JGI IMG/M metagenome (GOLD analysis project Ga0208767, IMG submission 184514) | Aqueous microbial communities from the Delaware River and Bay under freshwater to marine salinity gradient to study organic matter... | ecosystem: Environmental > Aquatic > Marine >... | reverse complement strand
CCATGTCTAGTCCTCACGATGATAATGATAATGATGGTGATAATGATAATGATAACTTTATCGATTATGCCGGTCCTGTGTAGGATACGCCACCGTAACAAGTGAAGTTTATCGCCAATGTCGACGGGTCACCTTCGGTGAAAACGACATTACAAATACATTTGGAGAGGGTCGCGACGTGGTCGGCGTCGTCTCCATTGTCGGTACCTTCTGCTGTGTACTCGATGTCGATACAATATTCTTCGATTCGTGGAGTACCTGTCGCACCGGTCGAAACATTGCTCGAATAGTTCCCGGTTTTGTTCACGAAATCCAAAACTGATCCGGCTTGCGCGCTGTCTGTGAACTCTCTCATGTATAGTGTAAATGAGCCTGTCGCGCTTGGTTCTTCATCACCGCGTCTTACGTTTGTAATTGCGTGCCTATCCCGAATAATCACTTCGGCGCTCTTTGTGGGTGAAAAATTGTAGTCGCCTGCTTCGAAGCTGACTTCTAATGTAACGGGGCTACCGGTTCCATCTTTCAAAACGATTTTACCATCGCGTCTCATTTTGGGTACGACTGAATAGGCCATGATTTCTCCTTACGGTGTGTGTATAACTGTGAATGTGAGTTGAACGAGAACATATTCGAGCGATTGCGCGAATGTTCTTGTCGATTGATTATATCTTATTTCGATACCCGGTGTCGAAACATACGAACCGAGTAAGGTTTCGACGACTTCGACTTCTTTGTCGAGTGCGTTGTTATAGTCTGCGCTTATGCTGTGCGGTCGTATCCGATATGCGAATATGACGTCCACATTTGATGACATGAAAACACGAGTCGGTACTCTTTGTCTCTCGTCCATGGATTGTGAAGAACCAATGGAGACGGCGAACGCAAGATGAGCGAGTGTATTTTGTGACCGGTCGAAGAGCTCCACCGGGAATGGAGACATGCGAAAACCTGTCATACCATCCACTTTCGCGATTATTGCATTTCTGACACCGGAGAGATTCATTTTCTTTTTAGAAACCTGTTTGGACCGGGGGCGGTCAAGTATATGACCGGTCGACCGCGTGTTCGCTTGTTTGGCTCGTCTGCTCGTCCCTCGTGATTTTCATCGTATACAAAGTTGATCGCGTCGTATTCTGCGTTGTAGTGTTGGAGATGAGCGTTCGCAAGGTCCAAGAAACGAGCGTTACCGGCTTGTCCTAGTGACGAGTGAAAGTCGCGAAAGATTTTGTATAGTGACAAGTGCAATAACGTGTCGTGAAATGCTTCTGGAGTCAAGACGAGGTATTCGTATCCCATTCCAGTACGTCGAACTCGTCGAAGGATTTCGTACCACGAGCTGTCGATATACGTTTGATACGAAGATAGACTCGCCGGTCGAAGATTTCCAAGGTCCGAATACTCGGTCTCTAAATCTGTATCGCTCACTGTTGGATATAGTCGTCTCAAAACAACGGCGACCGAACGTCGAAATACGTAGTCCTCTCCACTGATCGTCGCCGTCCATGATTGGACGTATCCCTCTCCGAGATTAATCGTCGTTGGGAAATGGTTCGATGGATGCGTGTATTCGAGTGTTCCGTCTCCAAGTACGGTTGCCGGGGCGTCTTGAACGACTCCCACTCCATCCGGTCGAATCAAAGTATACGTAGCGGCGGTTGGTTCGATTTGCGCTCCGTCTCTGTATATTTCAAGACGAGTCGTATTGGATACATTCCGCTCTAACAGCTCGATGTATCGTATACGTGGTGCGTATGGTGTGGAGTCGGTCGACATGGTTTATTATGCCTTAATCATCAAGTGCCAATCAGAATCGGCACATACAAAAAGACCACTCTGTCCGACGGTCAAGTATGTGATTGTTCCGCCGGCGTCGTTTCTGATTTCTAATTGGTGCCCCGAATCTGCATGACATTTAATCCACTGATACGAGCCGTCTTTCTCTGGTGCGAGTGAGACGATAACCGAACCACCGGATTGATTGTCATAAATCAAAAATGATTCACTAGATTCATTTAATACCTTTGCGCCGGCTAAGGTTTCTTTTTTGACACCACCACGAAAAAGAGGTCGGTTGTCGAATACGTAGCCGTTATCTGATGCGTATGCCATGTTAACTCCGTTGTTTTTTGCGGTTATCCGCTTGTGTTAAATGTTTCGCGAGTTCACGTCGTGCCGTGTCCATTGTAACTGGCTTCCCGGCTTTCTCGCTGTGTTCTTTGATTCTTTTTGCGACTCGGTCGAACGCGTCTCGGTCCTTACGATTCATAATACTTTACTCCATCTTTTTTAAGAGCTGCCGTCGCTTTCTGCATATCCAATAGTTTTTGTTCGGCGGCGGTTTGTTCTTTTACCGCTTGCGGTATATGCGGCTTCGACGAGTGCATGGTAATAATTTCTTGTTGCTTCATCGCGAGACCGGTGAGAATCTGTTCATGTGGAGGTTTAATCGCTCCATCGGCGACGAGCTCTCGTCGAAACTCTGCGAATCCTTCGTCGTCTCCAACGATAAAGATTTTCCCTCCAAGATTTTCGACTTTCATCCATTTAGAGAGTGTTAGTTCTCCACCGATAGCCGGGTATACTCGAAGATAATCGTATCTCTCTGGATCGATTATGGTACATCCTCTGTCGGTGACTTGTAGACGTGCGAGTCGTGTATCCGGGTTGTCTTCGGTTCCACTGACTCCATTAACGCCGGGTTTCAAAATAAGACGAGCGAACTTCGGTAACCATATCGGTTTTTTATCTTTCTTTTTCCCGTCTTGGACGTATTCCAATGACCACGACGTCGGATGGTGAATATATCTCCATGACGAGTTCGCTTGTTTTGGTATTCGCTTTGTTACGCTTCTCTTGGATGCTTGCCAAGGTTGCGAGATATTGTCGTATGACATGTTTTTTCCTAGTGCCTGAAAGTTAAGAGTGACATAACCGGCGATAACAGGCGACTAGAAAACTACCGCCGATTATGCCACAAAAGAAGCCGTCTAGTCTACGGCAAGAAGTCGAACAATTCGGTTTTCGTCGATTACAGACACCGAAAGGTAACAATGTCCAATCACACTTGTTAGAGCGGTTGTACCCTCACGCTGCAGCTCGACTACGACCTTATCCATTTCCATAGTTTCCGGTGCTCCGAGAATCTGTGGTACGCCGTCTGCGTATCCAAGTGCTCCGGCGTCGGCCATGAAGTTTTCGTAGTCTGTGGTGTCTGATTCGATGTGAGAAGAACGATATACGTCTACGCCGAAAAGTTTTCCAATGTATCCAAGTCCTTTCGCCGCAATCATTTCTTCGGTTGCCATCATCTGAGAGATAATGTTGTTCTGTTCCGACCGAAGTGATGCTTGTAGCTCGGTTAAGCTTTTTGGGTGTAAAACACTGTAGAATGGACCGGGCGCGCCGATTTCGCTGTCTGCTCGTTCGAGGTCGTAGATACCTTCGAAAAAGGTCGATACGGACATCGTGGTTCCGGTTGTGCTTGTTCCGTTGGTCGCTCCGGCTGCTGCTGCTGCTGTGAGCTCCGCGAAAAGTTTGTCGTATGAACCGGCCATGGATGCAGCGAGCGCGAATGGATCCGGCTCGAATCGTGCGTTTGTGGCTGTGAGGTTCAAGAGGTCGGAGATGTCATAACGAAGCGAATAACGAGACGGTGTCACGGTGACCGAACCATCTGTGATGGATGTGTTCGCGATTGCTTCGACTTCGGTACGAGAAGTGAACGAATCTCGCCCCATCAAGCCGATTTTTCGAACTTTTATGGAATCTGTTCCTAGGCCATTTATGGAACCCAGGTACTGAATCAATCCAGTGTTTCGTAGGTTTGCGGTATCTTTTAATAGTAGGTTGATCTCTGCGGAGACCATGGACGTCATACGAATGTCGCCCATTGTCGAATATTGATTAGACATTTTTTTCTCGTGGGTTTTAAAGGTTATTCTTTGCCGGGGGTGTTCTGCTTTTACCGGTGCGACCGTTCCCCATGAGAGCGAATGTTTATAGCTCGTTTAGAGTATACACGTTTATTCGAGTACGTGCAACAATGATAATGATGGTGATAATGATAATGATAATGATGGTGATAAACGTTATTTTCTGCGATTCCCTTTTCGTAGATTCGTTTGGGCTTTGACCACACGAAGATTTTTCCGTCCATTCGTTCCACCTTTCGATAATGGTTTTATGTGGTCGACGTGGTTACCGTCTCCCTTTTTCACGAGACCGGCTTTCGCCATTCGTCGACGAGCTGTGTTTCTCATCGCTCGTTGAGTTTTCGCTTTCTTCGATGAATGATATTTTTGGTACTCTTTCTTGTAGTCTCTTGCCATGGTCTATCCTGTGATGAAAAAAAGGCCGGCCATTACTGACCGGCCACAAACGAACATTTATTGGAGAATGTTATTTGAGTTGGAAATACTTTACTACGACTTTGTCGGAGCTCGCCGGCGCACTTCCAAAAACGATGGTACAAGAGTTCGAGGTTATCGAAGAAGTGTACTCGTCTTGACCACTTGGGTTCGATGCGACTCGGTCCAAGAATAGACCGTTACGAAATACGAATACGTCGTCGAAGTTATCCGGTACTGAATTGGAGAGTGTGAACGAAGTATCGTTACCATTGGTGGTCAATGTTTCGCGTGTAGGCTCAAAGTTGATTTTTGCCGCTGTGATTTGATTCGCTCCGACCATTACAGTCTCGATACCATTGTCTTCGATTGCGAGACCGCTATCGTTTTCAAGTCCTCCACCGGTTTTGAGTTGAACCGCACTACCGGCGACTTTCGCGGAGCTGGTAATCTGGTTGAGCTTTGAATCTGGAATGGAACCGGCGAGCATATTCGCTACGACACCGGATGCCGAAATCTTCAATCCTGAATCGTCAGAAAGTCCACCACCGCTCGCAAGTTGAACCGCGCTACCGCTTACTTTGTCGGCGGTTGCGATTGTGGAGAGTTTAGAATCTGGAATAGAACCGGCTAATTTTGCGCTGGTGATTTGATTATCTCCCACCATCGCTGTCTCGATTCCGTTCGCTTCGATGCCCAATCCACTAGAATCTTCAAGACCTCCACCGGATTTGAGTTGAACCGCACTACCGGCGACTTTGTCGGCGGTTGCGATTTGGTTGAGCTTAGAATCTGGGATAGAACCGGCGAGCATTGCGGCGGTAACTCCGAGGTCGGAGATTTTAAGACCTGAAAGATTTTCAAGTCCTCCACTTCCGTTGAGTTGAACCGCACTACCGGATACTTTGTTCGCGCTAGTGATTGTGGAGAGTTTACCGTCTCCGATACCGCCGGCGAGTTTGTCCGCCGAAATAGAACCGGCCAATTTTGCATTGGTTACGCCGCTGTCTTTGAGTTGGAGTTGGTCCGAGCCGTTTACTTCGATTGATGAATCATCGACGACGACGTTTAGCGTATCGCCGCTCTTAGAAAGTGCGGATCCCGCGGTTACCTGTCCGAGTCCACTGAAGCGAACGTATGTTACCGCGTCGGAATCGAGTGTGGATACGGTCGCGGTCTGTACGAACGCTTGGTCTGCGTATGTATCGCCGTCGGTTACGAAGATTGCCATACCGTTTAGTTCTTCTGCGCTGTCGCAATCTGTCGCGCGTGTCATTGCACTAGATGAACCGTTATAAATCCATACTCCGTTTTCGTCGTCTTGGCTCTGAGCTCTGATCAAAATACGAGCTCCACTAGAAACGCTATGATTATCGAACGCCGATACACCGGGGTTCGAAAGAGTTACGTTTCCAGTCGAAGCCGCCGCGGCTGGCTCTTTCCAGAATACGCCAGCTCCGACGATACCGTCGACGTATGATTTTGTCGCGACGTCTGCGTCGTTACTTGGTGTTCCTGCGCGAAGAAAACCCGAAAAAGTGAAGTTATCGGATAGGTCTAATTTACTTGCGTCGATTGCCGCGTCGCTAATTTGCGATGTGTCTACGGCTCCGACTTTGATTTGGTTACCGGCGATTTGAATGGCCATGGTGACTCCTAAGTGTTTGGTGTGTAATCAATTGATAAGTAGTCGCCTGTAATCGTTGTAAATGTGACCGTAAATGTCGTCGAAGTTGTCTCCGAGAATGTTTCGTCCTCTATTTGTCGAACTCCATTATAGTACACTCGTAAAGAACCTGTCTTGTATTCCTCTTGGACCGTAAATGTCGTACGGCTTCCGTTGATCTGCGAAGTAACATTTTGTTTTTTCATTTCTTCACTTCCTGTCGATACTGTATAAATAAATCCGGCCATCGTCAATCCATATAATGTGGTCTATTCTTCTAATTGTATGTTCACGTTCCCGGTACCGGTTTTCGCTGATATAAAAATGTTCTTTCTTTGTATACCACTACCGAGTCGAATCGGTAGAAGATTATTCGCCGGTATAAAGATTCGATTTGTCGAAACGGCTCCACCGTCGGTCGCTCCATTTTGTGTGACGTAGACGGTCAATGTCTCCGAACCAATCGTTATGAATCTGGCTTCACTTGGTAGAAGTATTTCGGTCGTTGTCGTGTCGACTGCAATCGTCTTGTAATAAGGGAACTCGTTTACCCCTTTTAGATTCTCTGCCATGGTCTATTTCTCTCTACGACGAGACATCCACGCTTTTCGAATCTCGTCTCGGTTCTGTGCGTAGAAGTCGGCGTCTTTTAATCCTCTCTCAATGAGATTGGATGGTTCCGGAGATGGTCGTACGCCGTTGTTCGTTTGTGGAGCTGGTCGCCGTTCGACTTGCTCCATTTGTGCGAGTTGGTTTTGTGTCGAGGTATCGACATCCATGTCGCTTGACGCTTCGACGACTTGCGCTTGTAGGTTTTGGATGTGTGGACGTAGGACCGTTGGAGCCGTTGTCGGATCCGTAACGATTGAATCCAACCACTCTCCAAGATTGACGACTTCTCCTTTCTTCTTTCCAGATTGCGATTTCTCGTAACTCCATTCTATCGCGTCCACGATGTCGGGATCGACGAGACCATGTTTCGACATCGCTTGGAATCTCGTATACTTCTGTTCACTTTTCGATAACTGTTGTTTCATCTGTTCGATTTGTTGAGTCAATAGGTCGATTGTAGAATCACTTTTCGACGCTTTCTCCAATCGGCTTTGTAAATCTTTGTTCGCGAGTTCGGCTTCGTTTGCTCGGCTTGCGACTTTGTCGACTCGTTGTTTAATGATGTTTTCGACTTCGCTTTTTTTGACGTATTCGACTCCGTCAATCTCTTTGGTTTCCATGGTCTAGCCTCCAATGATGGTGATAATGATAGTGATAATGATAATGATGGTGATAGCTCGTATCTACATGAGCTCTGCACGTTCTCGTTTTATTTTGAGTAACATTTCTCGCGCGGTGTTTTCATCGATTCCGGGATTCAAAATAATCATCGCGTCGATTGGTGAGATTAACCCGGCTGTGAGTTTGGCCAATACGTCTTCACGAGTTGCTTTTATTTCTTCCGGTGATTGTGGTACTTGTGCGTACTGGATTCGATAATTATTTTCCGGTAGATTGGTTCCAAGAAATCGATTACATAGAGCTGCCGATTTCGCGAGAAGTCGTTCGTCGTAGTAACTTTGGAGCGGTGCGTATCTTGCGCTCGCTTGTCTTTGTCCATCTCTGGATACTGACAACGAAAAACCGCTTCGTATATCGGCGGTTTGTTTGAGGACCGAAGAAGAAAGCCCGGCGGCGGTGGCGACTTTGTATTCGTACTGCGCGATGGTCTCGAACATCTTTACGGGATCGGCTCCCGGTTCGAATTGTCCGACGAGCGGTTGACCGGTGTTTTCGGGGTCACTGTAGAACATGAGAATCGAAGAAGGGTCGGTCGCGATTGCGGCTCGTCTTGCTGTCAAGTCTCCGTTTTCGACTCCTAAACCAGAAATATTCAGGCCGGCGACGTATCGTTGTGGGTAACTGCAATCTCTAATTAGATGAATAGCCCATGATGTCAGACATGAAGATACGAGAGAACCGTAGCATGTTTGGCTATTTCGAAACGTGTTCCATAGTAATCCGGTCTTTTGTGCGTGATATAGTTCGACCGGTAGAAATGGTCGACCATCTGCATATCGATACGGGTAGTCTTCTCCACGGTGTGTGGCGTGTCCCATGAACTTTTCCGAAACATCCGCTCCGAGTGTGCCGTCGTGATTCACAACGAACATACCGAAAACCGGCTCGTCTGGATTTCGAATGTCCAAAACATCGGCGACGTAGACCGGCTCGTCGTTTTCTGGATCAATCCGTAGTCGAATCTCGCGATAATAAATCGGCTCGTCTGGATTGTCTGGGCTTGACTCGCAATATACGTAATCTGGTGTCACGATTCGGTAGTTTAATCCGGGCTTGTGTGTCGGTTGTCCGATTTTGTGTGGTGCGACGTCAATACGAACGAAGGTTTCGTTTATTGCGAGTATGAATTGTTGCGCTTGTTGCATGAGTGGAAATAAACCGGCGTTGGTGACATATCCATCCGAACCGGTGAGCTCCGATATATCTTCGCTATGGTGTACGGTCGGCGCGGTGTTGTATAATACGGCGAGCTGTCGCGAAATCTGCTCCAAAACATTCGAAGACATATCCACCGGTCCAAGTGCGAGATAACGGTCCGCGCTAAAATGTCGTAACATTTCTTCTTCGAGGTCTTCTTCATACGTTCCCATGATGAGACGACGTCGTAACGCTTGATGTTCGGCGCGTCGTTGCTCGTCGGCGTTTGGCATTTGTGGAAATGGTGGTGGGTTCTTCATGTCTGCTACCTTTGAATCTGTATACTATGTGGTCGACTGACTCGTCTATCTATGCAAGAAGATACACAGTATCTCATGCTATCTATCGCGTGACCGTGGGGATCGGTCGAACGAGAAGACGAGGACCGCTTCATCGTCCAATTTTTAATAGATATAATTAGTTGTTTACAATTTGGGTGAATAAAGAAATGTTTTCTTGACATAATAGCATGTATTAGGCTCGCTGTATAGTACACACTATGACGCCATTTAACCGGCCGGCGAATCGTGAACGGTAGATTACGTGGAGGGTATCCCAATAGAGCTTCGAACGCTCGCATGAGAAGTATATTCGACATCTTGAATCCGTCTCGACTTCTCGTTGCATGGTGTGTACCATCGCCGGTCCAATGTTGGACTTGTTCCGGTCGTAGTCCGTTTCTCTTACACATTTCGATTATTGCTCGCGCGTGTGTCTCCGGTGGTGCTTGTCCTGACACGTACTCGTCTAACATGTATATTCTAGGATTGACCGGTTCTCGCATGTCGATACAAGCCAATGTCGCTACCTGACTATTCGGTGATGAACCATGGTCGATACCGATACAAAACTCATATTTTCCACCGGGGGCGACCGGGTGCGATGAAATCATAGACGGGTCGAAGTTGTCGAAAATGACTCCTTCGGCGGCGACGTCCAACGACGCGTTAACTCTCTGCTCCCGGTCTATCGGTAGAAACGCTTCGACCATCGAATCTATTTGGTCTTGTGACATGAGCGGTCGACATCCAATCGGAGTGGTATTCGCTTGATTTAATGGAGCTCTATGTACTGAAATCTTGTCTTCTTCAATCATCTTTTTCAGATAAGAAATATCGACGTTTCCTACCGGGGTTAAACTCATGGCGACGATTCCTCGTGTACCATTTGGACCACCGCGCGTGGTGCGAGCTATACAGCTATTTAGGGTTTCACTATTGACCGGCTCGTCGATAACTACCAATCCACATGTACCAGATTCCAAGCCTATACCTTGCGACGCCGTCTTGATGCGTATAATCCCTCCCCCATATTCCTCCTTAAAGCGGACAATTGGGGCTAATCCGCGAAATCCGGTTCCGGCGCGAAACTCGCAATCGTCTGCGAGTGCGTACTTTGGACACAGGTCGTACAATTTCTGTTGTATAATCCGGCTTTGTTCGTGTGAATAGCATATAAGCCACGATTCACGAGTGACACCTTTAATCGTTGGATGTCGTCCGAGTGCATGCATTAGTAATAATGCCGCGCTCGCCCATGTTTTACCGACTTGATTTCCTCCGAGAAGTATCTTTAACTTCGAGGTATCTTCGATGAATTGCTTTTGTGGTAGTGTCGGTCTGAAATAAACAAGTGGATCGACGTTCGCTCGTTTTTTCAGTGTCTGAACCTTTCGTGCCATAGCCGCCAATTTCATTCGGTTATTTCCTTTTCCAAAACACTTCGAAACACTTCTCGGTATCTTCTTGTTTCGTGCAATAGTCGATTAAAGAGACCGTATTCGCGAGATTCTGTATTTCTTCGCACGATTCGCCGGTTTTCGAATCGATTCCTCTCGAATATACAAGACAAGAGAGCTCGCGACATAAAAGTCGATTTTCGGTCGTCTCCACGTTCGATGGTGAACATAATTTCTCTACGATGTCGAGGTCTGTCAGCTGTTTAATAACTTCTTGTTGTACCTGGCTCGTCTTGTCTTCGATGACGACCGGTTCTTCTTTGTGGAGCTTCGTTCCAACCACGGTCGAACCGACTCCAACGAGTAAACCTACCAATAACGCGATACCGATTTCCATGTTCGCTCCTTTCATCGTTTAAATATTTTTACATTTGGAGATTCTAACCCGGCGATTTCATCGACGAGTCGTTGTTTCAAAACTGGAGGTAGAATCGAAACCATCGTCGATATTTCTCCGAGAATCTGTTCGTCGGTCAAGTCTTCGAACGTGTTGTCGTCTTCGGTTGATATTTGTCTGATCTGAACGAGAACCGATAATAATTGTCGTTGGAGTGCGCTATACGCTTGCCACGATTCGGCCGATTCGGCTTTCTTGATTGCGATTCGTAGCTCTTGCGCTTGTCGGTTCATGATTTCGACCGGAGTTGTCGCGACGACTTCTTCTTTCGGCTTCTCGGTTATCTGATCGGACCGTAAATGTTGTGAATCTCGTTTGTAGTTGTGTCGACGTTCGAGAAGATAGGCGGCGGCTTTCCAATCTCCGTCGGAGCTGGCGAGATTGATTGTACGAAGAGACTTTAAAGCGGCGGTGGCTTCTGCCTTTTTTACGGAGTTCAGAAAGTCCGAGAAATTACCGCTCTTTTCTTCCTCTCCACGTTTCATCCATGCGAATAATGTCGACTTCGATATGCCGGCGTTCTCTGCAGCGATTTCGTACGTCGCGCCAATTTCTATGGCTTCGATGATTGCTTCTTTTCGTGCTTTGTTGAGTTTGGTTCGTCTTCCTAGCTTTGTCATTTGTTCCTTTTTGGGTTTCTAGTCTTGTTTTTTCTGAAAAAAATTTGGAGTTTTTCGAAAATGTCGCGGTGCGGCTAG
>Ga0208767_1003531_pt1 | contig 11340 bp, 16 predicted proteins | sample VirMetDEL_Mar_21_FD_184514 | JGI IMG/M metagenome (GOLD analysis project Ga0208767, IMG submission 184514) | Aqueous microbial communities from the Delaware River and Bay under freshwater to marine salinity gradient to study organic matter... | ecosystem: Environmental > Aquatic > Marine >... | reverse complement strand
ATTTTTTCAGGCACTCCATATCTAAATCTAACAAAATCACTATCAACCCATTTACCTGCAGCGGCTGAAGGCGTGCTTTGTTTATCAATACCTGCTTGAAATTTTACTTCTTTTAATGCCATGGGATTTATTATACTGGTTTTTAGACAAAAATATAGTTTAAATAAGGCTATTTTTGATCTCTTTAATGATCTTTTTATTCATTAGAGATTCTTTAAATCGTTTATATCTTTTACTAAAAGGCACAAATTTTTCCCAAACAGAGGAAGTTGAACAAGCTCTTAGCATTTTGTGAAGATTTGTATTCATTTCAAATCTCACTAATTCTATTTGTTTATCTGTATCAAAATGAACATAGGCTATATCTTCGTTTTCTTTTATAATAAGCTCATTTTTATTTGTCCATAAATTAATTTCTAAATCAATATTCCTAAACCATTTTGATATGTTAAATTTGCCTGGAATAATTGACCCAAATTTTAAGTGAGGGCTATCTGAAAAATAAGGAGCAGTAAGAGTCATATTTATATCTTCTTCGGTAAAGAACGCATAGGACATGTTTAATACAAACAAATAATTATTGGTAAAATTGTTAGCGTGTTTTTTTACAGCTCCAATACAATTCTTAGACTTATATATTATTTGTTGGTTTTTTATTTGATAATGAGAATCCATAGGAAACTTTAATGCAAATGTTCTATCTGTTAAATTTTTAACAGCTGGGCAATAAATTAAATTATTGTTTTCTAAGTTTGTTTTATTAATATTTTTTATTAGTTTTTTGTGTAAAGATTCAGGTTGTTTATATAAAATACTCCAATCAACATTTTCTTTTTCATCAAAAAAAGGAGCCCAATAAATTTTTGTTTTCATATTTATTTTTTTAAAATAATAGTCCATTCTAAACTGGCTATTAAATCATCTACGTATACTTTTGTTACTTTATTTTTTTTAACGTAATTTTTTAATTCTTTAAAATCTATTATTAACCATTCTTTTTCTCCTTCTAACACCAGCTTGTCTGCTTTATTTTTAGTGTTTGTGCTTTGAGCTGGTTTACCGTCTGGTAAAATAAACATCTCTCTAACATCAAATTTATAAAAAGCATTTTGTCCTTTTATGATTCCACCTATATTCCAAGTGCTTTTTTCTTTTGGGTATTTTATAGCAGTTAAATTTTTAGAAAATCTATTTAATATGGACATTTAATTAAAATCAAAAACAATTGAATACCTATGTGAATCTATATTATCAAAAATTTTATTTGGCATATATTCTATTGAATGTGAAATACTTCCATCAAAAATTAAAACAGAGTTTTCTATTGCAGGAAAAATTAAAGATGGGTTTTCTAATCTAAGACCATAACAACTCTCTTTTGATTGTAGATAGAAAACACAGGTTAGTTTTGTTTTGTGTTTATGAAAACAATATTCATTATCTTCAACGGATAAATTACACCAACAACTATGAAACTTTAAATTTTTATCAATGGTTTTAACTATTTTTAAAATTTTATTTTTTAAGTTTATAAAAGATTTATGCTCTTTTAATCTTATTTCTAAATCATTTTGAGTTTGATATAAAGGATGAGTCCAAACAATATTGTTTTTTGCAAATTCTAAATCTATTCTTTCTTTAATAGAAATTAAATCTTTTTTATTGCAAATATTAGTTTTTCTATAAAATTTTATGTTATTAACTAAAATTTTTTCCACAGATTTATTAACTATTTCGTTTGTAAGAACCAGGTAAACCAATCATCGGTCTACCATCAAATCTATTTTCCTCTGCGTGTTTACTTTTTGCATCATTGTAATGTAGAAAAACTTGACCACAATGTTTTCCTTCAAAAGGTTCTCTCCAATGTTCTAATTCACAACCCCTGTAAATAAGCATATCACCTGGTTCTAGATCTATTTTTAAACCAGCCATACCTTTTTTACCTGAGGGCTCTAAATATATTGGCCAAGAATCACCGCCTAAATTTAACGTAGTAGATATCTCACAACTAAATCTATCTGAATGCCTATGTAATATATCTCCGTTTTTATAAATTCTAGCATAAGAATAAGTTGGAATTATTTTTAATGCTGTTTCTTTTTCCATCCTAGGAACTAATGCAAGAAGTAAAGTTTCCATAACTATGTCCGCATAATGAGAATATGTTTCAGGAACTTGTGAATCATTCCAAACACCAAACATATCTTCGAAAGGATGAAGGTATTTTTCTTCAAATAAAAATTTTGCTACTCTTCTTTTATTTAAAAAATAAGTATAACAAAAAGCAGCTAAATCAGGGGATATTGCTTTTTTAATTATCTTATATTTATTTTTTTTAAATGACATATTATAATTTCTTTAAATCAAAGTTTTTCGTGATTATTAATTTCTTTATATTATTTATAGCTCCTTTTTTAAAGTAAAGCAATGGCAAAAACATTGTATTATTTTTTGTATAATTACAATGTTGTGGAGGTTTAATTTTAAATTCCTTCAGGTTCCACTCAATGTAAGGGTGACATATCCAGTAAATAGGTTTGTCTAAATACCATGTCATTCTAGAGTTTTTGTTTATATGCTTTTTTGCTATTTGATGATAAAAATTGTAGACTCTAATTTCTTCGTAATCAGGTTGTTCTTTAGAGGGGGCATCATCAAAAAATATAGAATCAAATTTACCTAACTCTTTTAATTTTTTTTGCCAAGTACCCTCTATAATAATAACTTTTTGTTTTTGTTTCTTAGCCCACAGTTTTAATTTATTAATAACATTAAGGTCTGATTCAATAATTGTATGTGATTTAATATTATACTTTTGAATTTCTGTAGCTGAATAACCTAGACCAAAACCAATTTCTAAAACATGTCCTTTGGGTTTTAAATTTTTAACTAAGGCTTTCATATAAGGTTTTTCCCATTCCATCATAACTTGATAGTTATTATGACTAGGGTCTAATATAATATTTTTGTTTGTAATATCTTTTTTAAATACAAGACTACTCATTTAATTCTCTTCATCACAGGGATTGGATATTGTAGCTGCTTGTTATCACAATAAATATCATTGAAAAAAACAATGTAAGTTAACCTTTCTGATTTATTGTTTTTAGAAACAAATTTATGGGCAGCATGATAATTCCAAGAATCAAAAAGAAACAACCTGTTATATATACCATTTACTTTTAAAGTTTCTTCAAAATTAGATTGGTTGTTTTTGTATTCCGTATTTAGATCTTCTAAGTACCTTTGATCTTTAATATTTGAATCAGTAAAATATTTATATTTTATTTGTTGATTTAAATCTAAAACACTGCTCAGTTTTTTATTTTTATATATTGAAGTTCCTATATTATTGTTTTTAGAAAGATAAAGTATGGCAGTAATTTGAGAACTTGTATCTTCATGAACCCAATTATTAAACTTTAAATTAGGAGGTACTTTTTGAAAAGTAGCCAATGCGTTATATCTAATGTTAGTTATGTCTTGAGGATAAAGAAGAGCTAATATTTTAGTATTGACCCAATTAAAAAAAGAATAGTCTATCTGAGCTAAATTTTTTGTTCTTTTACCTGGGCTTTTACCGTCCGAATTAAAAGACAAAGATTTGGAAAAGTGAACAATATTATCAGGTTCATCAAAAAAATCATCTACGATTAAAGATGGAAACAACATTATTTTATATAGTTAAAATTTATAACAATCCTATTTTTTTCGTTTGTGCATGTTGTTCCCGTATGCATTTTTTTAGAATCAAACTCTATATATTTATTTTCTTCACTTTTAACTTCTTCGCCTGTCTCAAAAATTGTTTTTCCATCATTGGTATTAATATAAAAAATACCTGTTGTTATTTTTGCATTATCTAATACTTCATCAGTGTGCATTTGATGTTTAATAATATTAGAAGTTATAGGCTGTAAGTTAGCTTTTATTCTTACTAAAAGACTTGGGTTTATTAAATTTAATAAAGGGGATAAGTTTTTAAAAAAATTAGAATGAATAGATCCATTAGTAAAAAAAGTATGTGTAAATTGAATGTGATCCAAAGGCTCGTTATCACTTACAATTGCCTTATTAAAATACCAAGGAAAATCAGAAGAATCTAATAATCCTTTTATAATAAGAAATTTTTGTGGAGGTAAAAAATTATTAGTTGTATTAATTGTTTGTTTTTCTTTCATCATATTTTGATAAAACATCTTTTATTGGAATAGCCCTGCAATTAAAATGTATAAATCTAAAAGGTTCGTAGCCGGCATCAACTCTGAACTGATGAGGTAAGTAAGAGTTAAACATCAATAAATGACCCGGTTGAACTTGATAATTAATTTGTGAGCTCGCTGGAGTTATCGCTTCTTTATTTTTTTCTGGTAAATCGTTCATAATTTTACCTGGTCTAGGATCATCAAAAATAGGAATGGATGTTTTTTCACTGCACTTTAAAAAGTAAAATCCAGACATATGGCCATTATAATGAGTATGTAATTGATGGTGACCGCCGCCTGCTTCTGCAAATTCTTGCACCCATAACTCTGTTATAAATATTTTATAATTAGTTAAATCGTAACCCTGTCCATCTAATAAATTCCATGTCGTAGCTTCAACCCAATCTGTAAAATTTTTAAATCCTGGTCTTGATATTAAACTTGTAGAATGATGAACAAAACTATGGTCTTTTTTGTCTCCTCCAAAAGCTTTGTTTCTTTCCTCTATATGTTGTTTAGTTTTTTCTTTTGCTATTTTTATGTAAGGGTCAGATAATTTATCTAAATCTTTCAACCATTCTTTTTTTAAAATTGAATAAACGGGCGATGCAAAATACCACGATGTATATAAATTATCTTTTTTATTTGTTTCCATTATAGTTCCAGTTCTGTTGATTGAAGTTTGTTTCCAATTTTTCCTTTTATAAAAATGTTAAAAGCTAAACTAACACGAAGGTTATATCCCTTTTTAGTTTCAACGGAATGAGACAAATGTGAAGGAAATAATATAAGTTTACCTGTTTTAACTGGCAAATGCCAAGAATCCGAATTAAAAAAATTATATTTTTTTGCTGTAAATTTTATTCGATCATAAGTTGATTTATAAAATGTAATAAAATCATTTTTTTCATCAACATCTATGTAAAAAACACCTGACACTAAAGAATTTTCATGAAAATGGACATGATGAAATTCATCTTGTTTTGTAAAATTTAGCCAAGACAATGTTATGTATGGTTTTACATCATCGCTTGTGCATATAACCTCATTAAAATAATTTTGCATATGTTTCATACAAAAGTTTTTTATATTTTTTAAAGGTTTACCTTCCAATACTTTCTTATCTATTGTTGATTTATTAATTCCTACGTTCTTTTGTAATTTATCTGAAATTTTATTTACATAGTTTATTTCTGTTTTTGTAATTTGTCTATCTAAATACGTTTCGTATATAGGAGTTGGAAATAAACCAAATATGTTTGTTTTGTTTACCATACCCATGAGATAAAAGAATACCTAGTTCCTTTCTTAACAACATTAACTTTATGTGGATATAAAAAAATAGATGGAAATATTAATAAATCTCCTTTTTTAAGTTTAATTTCTTTTTTTTCAAAAATAATAAACTCTCCTCCTTCATAATCATCATTTAATAATCCTAACACACTTAATAAAGGCACTCCTTTTCTTTTCCCATCAAACATTGATTGTATGTGATCACAATGCATTGCCATTTTTTTATTTTTTGAATATTTATTAAATCTTATTTCTGTATAACCATTCCAAGAATCAAACCAAGAAAAATTTAACTGAGTTATGTATTTGTGTATTCCTTCCCACAATTTATCCATAAGAATTTTTTTATTTAAAATTTTATTTGAATAGCAAACAGATAGCTCTTTGTTTCCTGATCTTGTTTTAGTTGTGTTTGTCTTTGAATCATAAAAAGTATGTTCAGACCAACCAGAGTTATCTAAACTTTTTAACTGTTTAATTGTTTGATCACACATTTTTTTATCTATGAAAGATTTATAGTGCTTAATATAAGCTAGTAAATTTTTTTTCATTGATAAGGATTTCCACAATTCCAAATAACTAATGAATATCTTGTTCCAGAAGTTACTGGCTTAACTCTATGCCAAACAAAAGAAGGGAAAACAACAATAGATCCTTTCGGTAAAACATCTTTACATTGTTCTATTTCAAGTCTTTTAACGGGAGATTCTGATAAACAAAATTCTAACTCGCCTCCTCTGTAAGTTTCTGGATCAGATAAAGAAACTGTAACAGATAATTTTCTAATTTTCCCATTAAATTTATGATCTTTTAAATATCCACTTTCTTTAAAACCATATGGCTCAGGAAAACTATCACAGTGCCAATCATAAAATTGCCCTTCACCATACTTAGTAAATTGGCATTGTTCTGATACATCTATTTGAAAGTTCCAGCCTGCGTTTATATTTGCTTTGTGGACAAAAGGCATAACATATCTATATATCCACTGCTCATCTAACCATACTAGTTTAGAGTTTCTTAATCCTAATAATTCTTTTTGATCTTTTGATTTTAAATTTTTAAAATTACCTTGTCTACCTGTGGTTCCATAACTATCTTTTTTAGTAAGACCATACCTAATAATACTATCACATATATGTGAAGGAAGCGCTTCTTGAAAACACCAATACTTTGTTTTAGTTATCATTTCTAACGTATTAATATATTATTATAGATTAAAGTAAAGGTTTAACTTGACCAAGTAGATGTATCAGGATTCCAAGTTCTTTTTACTTCTGAATCATTATCAGGCTCTATTTCACCATCCATTATATACCAAACTTGGTTTTCTTCGTCCCATTTAGGATCAAGTACATAAGTTTCGTTATCATTAGGCGCAGGTTTTGTTCCACTAAAAGGCCCTGGAAATGCAACAGGTGGTTGCCAGTCAGAATTTGAATCAAGAGTCCAAGAAGAAAAGGGTTGTTTCATTCTAAAAATATCGTTTACAGGATCGTATACATCTCCCGTTCCAGCGTATTTTTTTCTAAAAGAATTATTGTAAGAAGTTTGTTTCCACTCACCGCCGTTAAAAAATTTTTTACACCAATTTTCTCCATCAACATGTTTGTTATTTTCTCCTAATGGTCCATTAGAAGTTGGGATATTATTGTCTGCAACAATAACTCTTTCTACAACCCAATGTGTATCTGTAGTAAATCCAGTAGGATCTGTTTTTTGTTTTATTTCTGCAAAATGAGCCATGAGTTTATGGAACAACAAAGCAACCTGTTGCATTAAAAGTATGATATGTATTGCAACCGCATGTTGTTCTTGTACCTCCAGTTATTCTTGCATTAGGATCAGAAGCAGTTGGGAATTGAACAATTACAACTCCTGAGCCTCCAGCTCCTCCGTATAAAATATCAGCGGGACCAGCGGGTCTTCCACCAGCTCCTCCGCCACCGCCTGTATTAGCAGTTCCGGATCTAGCTGCACTAGGTGGTGCAGTAGGTGAATTATAAAGAGTTCCATTTCCGCCGCCACCTGGCCCTCCTGTTCCTCCCGAGCCTGCATAGCCAGCAGCACCGCCACCGCCTCCAGCTCGTAAAGTTGAATCTCCAGGCCAAGAATTTCCACCAGGGCCTCCATTGCCTCCATCAAATGTAGGAGGGGCTTTTTGAGGGTTTCCAGCTCCTCCAATGCCTCCGCCACCAGCGCCACCTACACCAGTATTTCCTGGGCTAGGCCACCTTCCTGGTCCACCAGGGTTTCCTTGAGATGGGCTTGTAGGTGGTGTATTTCCAGTACCACCACTATCAGGTGATTCTCCAGAACCTCCACCAGATCCTCCATCTTCTCCTCCGGTTCCACCAGGGCCTTTTCCTGCCCCACCGCCAGCTGATTCAAAAGAAGATTGGCAACCTGCTCCACATGTATTAAAAGAAGAATTTGTTCCAGGGGCAGCACTGTCAACCACTCCAGGAGTAGTAAAATTAGCTCCGCCTGCACCAACAGTTACTTTATAAGATGTTGATCCTGCAATTGCATAAGATGTATTAAAACGATATCCGCCAGCGCCGCCGCCACCTCCTTGTCCTCCAGAGGCACCTCCGCCGCCGCCAACAACTAAAATATTAGCGTTGAATGGGTCTAAGGGTGCTCCTCCTTGTCTTTGTCCAAATCCACTTGCTGATCCTGCTCCAAATGATCCTATAATTGGCATCTTTCTTCTATCCTCCTATTAAGCGAATTGAGTCTGAGCTGCTAACGCTGTGAACGTAGCATCACCAGTCTTAATCGCTGTGTATGTATAAACATCTAATGAGTTAGCATTTCCACCTGAAGGTGCTGATCCACCTTGCCATTCTGGAGTTACAGAAGATCCATCAATTTGAAAAGCATTATTGTAATATGGTGAAGCACCATTTTTAACAATGAATGCTACAGTAATAGATTCACCTGTATCCATAATAGAGTTTAATGAATTAGATCCATCTCCTCTTAAGTTTACTGTGAAGTTTGCTGCTGCATCAGTTGTGTAATTTAAAACTGCTTGTGTAATAACATCGTAGTTAATTGTTCCAGTGGCTGCTGTTGCAGATGTTGTAACTTTTTCTGCAAGCTGTTGGATTTTACCACCACCATTTAATACAACTCTACCAATTCCTTTTGGAGTCAAAGTCATATCAATGTTTGTGTCACCACCAGTAGCTGCTAATGCTGGAGCATTTCCTGCTGCAGCGTTAGTTACTGAAAATTCATTTACAGCTGATCCTGTAGTTGCAAATATAATTTGTTCATTACCATTTTCATCTCCGATAAAATTAGCACCATCGATTAAAATGTTTTGACCATTTGCGTCTAAGTTAGCTGAAAGTTGAGGAGCGTAGTCAGATGATAATTTCTCTAAATTAGAGTTAACCATATCTGTTCCGTTACCATAAAGAACTTTAGTTCCTTTATCAGCAGCAGCCCAAGTTACACCAGTTTGACCTGATACTTTAACTGTTACTGCGTGAGCTCCAGATGTTGAGTTTTTAATAATGTAATATTTTTCTGTTACTGGAACAATAACATCTACTGCTCCTGTAATTGTTCCTGTTAATTCTAACGCAATATTTTTAGCGTTTGAAACAGCACCATTTGTTGCAACTAAAGTTGCTCCTGTTGTAGCATTAAGTGTTACTGCTTCATAACCAGCTGATGCTTGCTCAAGAATTAATAAGTTTGTGTTTGTAATTGTACCCCACGTACCTGAGTTTTCACCAGTCGCTTGTACGGTAAGTTTTAGAAAGCTTGATGTACTGTTTGCCATAGTTTTAAGTCCTTATTTGTTCGTATTTTATTAAAATTAAGCAGCGGTGTCAACATTTTTCCAAGTGGGTGCTGTGCCTGTATCAACTTGGTTCCAGATAATAGCATTAAGCGATCCTGTGGCTACTGTCAAGCTATTTCCTGTAGGTGTTATATCAGCTGTTCCAGAAACGTCAAGTGTCCCTAAATTAACTGTTGTGCTAACTCCAGTGGGTGTAACTATCGTATTTGGCGTAGCTGTAACACTGTTTAATGACACAGTTATAGGATTTCCAGAAACACCTACAATTATAGAATCTGAGAAACCACCCCAATCTAATGCGCCCCAAGTGCTTCTACCCCAACCAGTGTTAATTTCGGTTTGAATACTAGGGTTACCCTGAATTACATTCATTCCAAATCCTGTTGGAACGATTAATTGATCACCATCATTATTCCATAAGCCTTGACCCCATTCGTTTCTTCCCCAACCAGTATTGATTTCAGTGGTTGTCGTTACTGTGCCTAAAGAAAATGACATTGAAAATCCAGTAGGTATTAAAGTTGAAGCAATTCCCCAACCTAATTCACCCCAATTAGATCTTCCCCAACCGGTGTTTACTTCTCCTGATATTGAAAGTGTTCCAATACTTGCAGTCATTCCTATTCCAGTTGGTTGTACAGTTTGATTAGCAAAACTCACACCCCAACTTAAATCATCCCAGTTAGCTCTTCCCCAACCGGTGTTTACTTCAGCATTAATTGTTACTGATCCAAGGCTAGCTGTTAAACCAATTCCTGTTAAATCAACCTCTACAAAATTTTCATTATCACCCCAAACTTGTTGACCCCAAGCTTCTCTACTCCAACCTTCCTCGACGGTTGCGTTTACAGTTATGGAACCTAAAGTAAAAGTAGTTCCAATTCCTGTTGGAGTTACGGATATAGAACCTTGATCTTGCCATCCTCCTTCTCCCCAAGAAAGAGCTCCCCAAACATCTTGTTGAATATCAACAGGTCCACCCATTCCAATTCCATGCACATAACAAAAATAATAAAAGTCAGTGTTATTGGCAGGTGTAATTTCTACGTATCGAGTGGTTGCAGCATTAAAAGAAGCTGTGGTTATGTAATCACTTTCAGGAACTGTAGATCCGTCTAAATTATAAGTTACACCAGTTGTAATTCTATAGGAATTTGGTGAGGATGCATCAGTTGTAAATAATAATGGATGATTAACGTTAGAAGAATCGTCTTGATTAAATCTTAAAGTGGCTCCCTGAACCCAATCAATTTCACCGGGTCCTGTCGCATTTCTAACTCCGTCTAAATAAAAAACATTACCTGTACCACCACCATATAAGTTTCCACTTGCGACAGTGACTGTATATGTTTTATCGGCCATAGGAGGCTACCTCCTAATTAACCTGATATCCTTAAGATACTGGCAGTTGATGTGTTTGCTGGGAATTGAATTGTGAACGTTCCAGATGTTGCTGTTTTATCTCCACCAAAATCTAAAACACAAACCGCAGCGTTTGACTGTGATGTGTTATAAATTAAAGCACCTCTTGCAGTAATTGTTGCAGACGTGAAAGATAAATTTGCAAACGTTGTTCTTGCAACACCAGCTGAAATTGAAGTTCCAGAGTTTACTAAAGCTCCTCCACCAGCTGAGTAAGATCCTGAGTTACTAACTTCGTTTGTTGTTGTGTAAACAGTTGTTGCTGAATTTAAAGTTGCTGAACTAGAATAAAGAGCTAACTTGAAACTATTTCCACCAGATCCTGATGTTAAAAAATTTTGTTTTGCTTCTAATAGTTGTTTCTTAAAACTATTTGCTACTGCTTGTGTAATTGCCATAAAACTCCTTATTGTTTTCCTATACGAGGAACACCAGCTTGATATTCATCTCGTCTTCTTCTTCCCATCGCTTCGATTGAGAAGGCCTCTACAGCTTGTTTATACCTATTTTCGTATAGTGTCAACTGATCTTGTGGGCCTTTTAAAAATCCGTAAGCCTCGACTAGGCATGCATACAAAAGTCCGTTGGGAAAGT
>Ga0208767_1003527_pt1 | contig 11351 bp, 6 predicted proteins | sample VirMetDEL_Mar_21_FD_184514 | JGI IMG/M metagenome (GOLD analysis project Ga0208767, IMG submission 184514) | Aqueous microbial communities from the Delaware River and Bay under freshwater to marine salinity gradient to study organic matter... | ecosystem: Environmental > Aquatic > Marine >... | reverse complement strand
CGGTATTGTCAAGGGCGGCGACCTTCAGATCCAGCAGGTCAACCCCGGCTACAAGACTGAGCAGGCGTTGGACAGGATTGAACGTCAGGAGCGTTTGGAAGGTGCGATCCCTGCCGAGTTCGGCGGCGAGTCAGGCACGAACATTCGTACCGGCCGGCGAGGTGAAAACATCCTGTCCGCAACCGTTGATTTCCGTGTGCAGGAAGCACAAGAAATCCTTGCGTCGTCGCTGCTGGAAGAAGACAAGGTTGCGATCGCTGTTGACAAAGCGTATTTCGGTAACCAGCAGAAGTCGTTCTTCATCCCTGGTCGCGCCAATGTTGACAAAGCGGATTACACGCCGAACAAACTGTGGGAAACCGATTTCCACCATGTGTCGTACTCTGCTGCCGGTTCCGACGTGAACAACTTGATTATCGGGTTGGGTCAGCGGATGGGCACCGGCATGATGTCGAAAGAGTCGGCACGCGAAGCCGACCCGTTGATTGACGATCCAGAAATGGAACACGACCGGATCACCTCCGAGGGTGTCGAGGCTGCGTTGCTCGCATCTATCCAGCAGCAGGCCGCGCAACCGGACGGCCCATACCAGCCCGCTGATCTCGCATCGCTTGTCCGCAAGGTGATGGTTGAAAACAAGTCGTTGTTTGACGCGGTTGCCGAGGTCGATCAAGAGGCACGCGAACGTCAAGCCACCGAAGCCGAACAGATGTCGCCAGCGACCATGCCTGGTTTGGCGATGCCCGGTATGGGCGCGGAACAGCCGATGGCTGCACCTCCCCCCGGTGCTGGCGGCGGTGGCATCGAGGCGTTGCTTGCACAGTTGGGAGCGTAAATGTCTGACACAGGCTCATACCCGAACCGCAGCGATCTGCGTGACGCCGCAACCCGTCAGGTGCGGTTCACCGGCCAAACGTATGGTGAGGGCGCGTCGCAGGCACGCGCACAGCGGGCTGTCCCACCGGGGGCACCTCCTGCCGTAGTGCAAGGCCAGCAGGCCGGCGCACAGGCGCGCCCGTCGGTTCGGGGTGCGTTGATGCGCCCCACGGAACGCCCAGACGAACCCGTTACGGCGGGCGCACCGTTCGGTCCCGGCCCGACAGGCCCACAAATGGGGATCAACCCTAAAATTTTGCCTGACGACACTTTGACCGACAGGATGCTGGCCCTTTACGAACTTTTCCCTAGCGACCGTCTCCGCATGTTGATTATGCGGATGATGTCTAAGAGGTAACCGTGGGCGACAACTTTCTTCACAACTGGACCGACGAAGAAGAAGAACAGATCCTTAGAGAAATCGGTCGAGACAATCAGATCCGTCTCCAATATCAGGCGCAAGTTACCGAGCAAGAAGGTTTAGACCTTGAAGAACTGATGCTCGTCGCCCCTGACGTGGACCCACAATTGTTGTCTGATCTTGCCCGAGCCACATCGTCGGGGCTGATGGACATTGACATGGCAGGACAACTTGTTCTTGATTACCAGGAACAAGAGTTAGCTATCCAAGCTCAGGAACAACAGCAAGAGTTAGAATCTGATGAACCGAAAAACTGGTGGGAAAAAGGTCTTGACTGGGGTTACGACAAACTAAAAACCGGTTCACGTTACGGGTTCGCCGCGATGCAGCTTGTTCCTGACGTGATCGGGCATACGGCTGCACGGGTGTACGCAACATCCCAACCAGACGACCCGCGCGCCTCGATGTCGTATTACAAAGAACCGCAAGTGCCGTGGTACGACATCGGTGCTGCATGGAACTCTACCGATCTAGGTGCGTTGTTCTCCGGTGAAGATGCCGGCGAAGGATTTTTTGTTGGCGAAGACGCCCGACAATTCGTTGAAGAAAACGCGATCCGTTATCGCGGCGGGTTCCTTGAAGAAGTTCGGGTACCGCAAAAAACGGTGTGGGACCCTGACACAAACTCGTTTGTAACGGTAGAAAATTACAAAGTTGGTGACCGTCTTGTCGGATGGTCCCCCGGACGCTCATGGGGCGCACAGTTCTCAGCACCAGGTACAGAGGCGTATCACAACATTTCAGGCGTCGTAGACGCGGTGTTCCAGCTCGCAGCACCTACAGGTGTCAAAGCAGCAAAGCCTGTTGTCGTCACAGGACAACGCGCTGTCGCCGATCTGACGGCCGGCACACGCGCAAGTTACCGCAGTCTTGCCGGGGCGCGAAACCTTGGTTCGCCGTTCATCAACCCGCAACGTGCCCGCACTTGGCTGTACGGAAGCCGAGAAGCAAGAGATTTCGTTGAATACGTCCGCAAAGTAGACAACGTCGAAGACGCACGACGGCTGCTACCCAAAGCCGATAACCGGCTGTGGAACCGTGTTGTTCAAGCGGAAGAAACCCCTGACGTTCTGCGCGTGCTAGAAGAAGAAATGGGTATCGCCCCCGGCTTGCGCAACGTGTCCGAAGTGAACTGGTCACGTTGGTCAGATGTCAAAACACGGGTGATGCGCAACCCGGTGTCACGGGCGATCAGTTGGGAACGTGCCGCTGCACGCCGTCCCGGCGACGTGTTGAAAGTCGGATTAGCGAACGACATCGAAAAAACTAGGACTGTCGGCAACGTCGCAGATTGGCTGATCGCAGCCAAAATACCGTTTGAAAAACGCCGCATCCTTGTCAACCGGCTGTCGAACGCGCTTGCTGGCGAAACATCGGATGTACGTGCGTCACTCACGCAAGTGCGCGATGTTCTCACCGAAGGTCTAATCGAGCGTGGCCTGCCCGGAAACCTCGCCGAAAACATTGTCAAAGGTTTCAACGACAACTTTGCGAACATCAACCGTTTTGGTGATGTCACAACTGACGGCGCAGCTGACCTGCACGCCTTGCTAAACAAGATCCTTATTGCTGGTCAGGATGAGAACGGTAACTGGATGCGGGTCAAAGTTACTGAAGATCTCAAAACAGCGTTTCTTGATTCGGAACATTTGCGTCACGAAATTTTGTTGCCGTCAGCAGACGAAATTATTCGGGCCACGTCGCCGTACAAGTGGCTGTTTGAATCGGGTTCGTTGTCCCGTTCGGCGCGTCGCCGCATCCAGAAGATGCGCGGCAGGTCACCAGAAGAAATTTTGGATCTAGAAAAAAAACTAGACGGGTATTTTTCTGGCGGTCGTCAGCGAATCCCGATCGCTGGTGTTGACATCATCCAGAACTTGATCTTCAAAAAGCTTGTTCTAGGTTCGCTCGCATACATCAACCGTGCCGTACTAGAAGGTTCCGTACGCCAAGCTTTCTCACCAGGACTAAAAGGCGGAGTGATGCACCCCGCCGAACTCATCGTTGCATCATCCATGAACCCCAAGTTCGGCAAATATCTCGGCACCCTAGAAGGCGACGAATGGGCCGGCGTCACCTACCGCATGTTCGATGACGCGTACGCCGAATACATCGACGCAGTATCACCAGTGATTGCCGGCGAGGTCGCCCCCAACAAACTTGCCAAAATGACATGGCAAGCCAGCACATGGCGCAGCTACGTCAGAGGCGATCCCGAGTACCGCCGCGCATTTGGAGACAGCCTTTATCAGCTCGCCACCGACAGGCTTACCCGTGCGTATGCCCGCAATGGTGTCGATGACATTGTTACGCGAGCACTCGATGGCGACCGTGAAATCATTAGTGCGTTGGAAGATGTCCAGTATCGTCTCGCTGGGCAACCGTACGTCCCGGTTGATGCGGCAGGAAACGTCATTGGTGATGTCGCGCCGTACAGCCCAACTTTCTTTACCCCGTCGGGCAAAGTGATCCCCGAAATGGTTCGCCAACATGTCGAATCGTATGTTGCAAGCCGCTACCGAAAATTCACTCGCGGCGTCCCAGAATTTGAAGAAATCATCCGCAACGGTGACGCGGGAGGGCGTTTCCTTGACCCGCAAACAGGCATGGAAGCGTACGCTTTTGTTCCGCTTGACGGATCAGTCAAACTCGCCCCAAGATCAATCGGTGAATACGGTGAAGAATTCCGGCGCATCGTAGACGCTTTGCCAGACGATTTCTTCCCGCCGGTAATGAAAGGCCGTGTCACAGTACCGGTACGAGTCAAAGGCCCAGAATCCGCTGATCCGCGTATCAACAAACTGACAAGCGCATACGACGCCGTAGTTGACTACTTCTTCCACGATCTTGTCGGCCGGCCAGAAAGCTTCCTCAACCGTTCCCCCGTGTTCCGCCGGTTCTACCATCAAAGCATCGACGCGCTGCTGGACGAGTTGAAACCAGGTGAAGCCAAAATCGTTCTGGAAAACATGTCCATGTCGTGGCGACGTGCCGCAAACATCGAACGAGAACTTTTGGAACGCGCCCAGAAGGTTGGGAAACGGTGGAAAGTCGGCAACAAAGAAATCACCGACAACGCCTACCAACGCCGGCTGGAGAAAAACCAACGCGAAATTGCGAAACACATGAAACAGCGGCCGACAGCCGCACGGCCGTATGCGTTCCCTACCGGATGGGGACGCCGCTATGTCGGATCAAAAGAACTGTTCGATGATCTTGTCGGCAAAGCAGCTGGCAAACTGCCGGAAACAGGCACCCGCACTTTGGAAGAAGTGAGCAGCCTGTCAAAAATGTTTGCGTTGAACGAAACGAAACGGTTGCTGTACGACGTGTCCGAGGCGTCAAACTTTGCGGAATCGTTCCAGATCTTGTCGCCGTTCTTCAAAGCGTACAAAGAGGGTTTGACGAAGTGGCCGAAGATGATAATGACGAACCCTGGGGCGACACGCAAACTGCAACGCACCTATCAGGGTTTAGAAGCAGGCGACCCAGACAACGATGGTCGAGGTTTCATTTACGACGATCCGATTAGCGGCGAAAAGGTGTTCGGGTTGCCGCTTGGCAAGTACGCAAAATATTTGCCTTTGATCGCTTCCGGCGGTTTCGTCGGTTACGGAGTCGCAGCCGGTTTAGGGAAAGCACCGCTACCTGGCTTCCTCGGCGGTGCCGGCGGAACCGCAGCGTTGACAACAGGTGGACTCCCACCGTTCAACGTCCTAGAAGATGTTGACGTTGACATCAACTACAACGTCGGATCTATCAACATGGGTTTGCAAAGCATCGGACCCGGCGTCGGCCCTGTAATCCAAGTTGCTGTTTCGCGTCTCGCCCCTAGCATCCCGATGGGACGAGAAATCGAAGAAATTTTGGTCCCGTTCGGCCCGCCAGACACGACACTTGCTGTCATCCCTGATGTACGCCCAGCGTGGATGAAGAAAGCGTTCGATGTTTTAGAACAAGCCATCGGCGGCGACGGCGGACGTTACTTCTACGAACTTGTCACCGAATCACAAATCGCCTTGTATGCGTCTCACGGACCGAACTCTGCCGATCCGAAGTATGACACCCGTGACGAACAGTCAATGGTGCAACTAGAAAAAGATGCCATAGCGATGGCGCGCACCCTCGGTGTTATCCATGCGGCATCGCAGTTCACCGGCCCAGCACGACCCGACACCGATCTTCGCGTACCCACAGAATTCTCTGGCGACATCACAATTGACGAGGTCACAACTTTCTTTGACAACTATGTCCCGTTGCGTTACCTGTCGCGCGAATGGCGGTTGATGCAGGACGAAGACTATGAGAACGCGGTAATGAATTTCATTCAGACGTTCGGTTCTGACGTGTTCCTTGTCATGGCCGGCAAAACCCAAACAACTGTCGGTGGCCTGTCCGCGTCCGCAGAGTTCTACGAATGGGAAAGGCAGAACCCTGACATTGTCAACGATGTGCCGGATCTGTACGGGTATTTTGCTGGCGCAGTCGGTTCATCGTATGACGATTACGCATACCGGAAACAAATCCAATCAGGTGGCCGTCTACGTTTCGATGATCCGCAAGTCCAACTGGAATCAGCCCAAGTCATTCTTGCACGCGGTATTTACACGAAAGTGTTGCGAGACATCGGACCCAACCCGGACCCGGCACAACTTGCGATGGTTCGTGCGGTACGCGAAGAACTTTCCGATCGTTACCCGTTGTGGTTCCGGTCGGAACAAAACTTGAACGAAGTGCCGAAACAGATCGACACGATCGAAAACGCTGTGTTTGAGTTTGATTCTCTCCGAGACAACCCGGCTGCTAAAACGGCACGCGCCTATTTTGATGCGAGAACTCGCGCTATCGACATCGCGCAGCAACGCCGCGCGGAACAAGGCAACCCTCCCGTGTACACAGATCCTCTTGGCGGACAGCAGATGGCTGATCTTCGCGGCGACCTCCGTCTTGTCGGTTTCATTCTTTCCTATTCTGAACCCGACTTTGAGCGTTTGTGGTCCGATGTATTATTGAGAGAAGTAGACGTGCGAGCCGAGGACAGATGACATGACAGCGCAACAAGACATCATCGACCAGTTAGGAAACCTCGATCCGACGCAGCTTGCCGCTGTCGGTTCAATCATCGCGTCAATGGACGCCACAGGTTTCGGCAGCAGCGAGGTCTACCCGCAACGTATCGCCAACGACCCGTTGTTTGCTGAACAGTATGGCGCGCAACCTGGCGACGAATACATTTACACCGGAGCGGGCTACGTCGATTCTGACGGAAAAATTCTTGTTGAACGCGATCTGGACGGTAACCCGGTTTTCGACACGAACAATGAGCCGGTTGTTGTCCAGCTAAACGCTTCGACCGCTGGTAGCCAACAGTATTTTGATTTGGCGTCACGCAACCCTGAAGGTCTGGATCTGACTTTGGCGTTGTTGGAATCATCTGGTTTCAATGTTGAGACTGTGCAGCAGCAGGTCAGCGCGTTCCAACGTGTACAGCAGTATGCGATCGACATGGGTGTCACTTGGGAAGTGGCAATGGACCGCGTCCGTTTGTACGGCCCGAAAGAAGACACAGAAGCGCAACAGATCCCGATTGTTCGTGTCAGCAACCCGGAAGATTTGAAAGTTGTTGCGAACCGCACGGCGTTGTCTACGTTGGGTCGTGAACTGACCGAGGATGAGGCCGCACGGTTTGTTGCGTCGTATCAGCAGATGCAGAGAACACCGGAAACGCAGATGGTTGACGGTATGCAACAGGTGACACAGACAGCAGCTGCCGATGTTGCTGCCGAAAGTTTTGCGCGCGAGCAGGCACCTACTGAGGCGGCAGCGTACGACGGTATGCAACGTGTCGGATGGCTGATTGACAGCGTTAGGAGCATTGTCTAATGAGTGACACCGCAGCACCGCCCACCGGTGGCGGCACACCGCCAAACCCTTATGAAATCCCGGCGTCATACCGCAGTCTTCTTCTCAACAATTTGGAGCCGTGGGCACGTCAAGCTGTCCTGACTGGTGACACGTCAGGTTTGACAGCACGCCAAGTCGCATCGGTAAACCGCATCCTTGTCGTGATGGGCAACTTTGCTTATTCGGCGGACAACATCAACTCGGCCGAGTTCGCACGGGCATGGGCCGGCAATTCGCAACAGTTGGAATCGTTGACTTTTGCGGCGAACACGGAACGTGAAAATGTTGAGCCTGGGTTTACCGCTCCGCCGATGCAGCCGACTGGCACGGCTCCTGCTGGTGGCCCGACAGCAGCTGATTATACTGGCGCGGCCGGCGTGGGAGGTGTTCCAAGCGGCCCAAACGCACCGGAGCCTGATTGGGGAACCCTGAGCATAACACCAGAAGAACTAAACATTCTTGCGGACATCGCCAAAATAGGTGCGTTAGACACTGTTGACCAAGAGTATTGGGATTCTCTTTCAGGTGCTGATTTTGCGTTTATTTCAAGCAGGTCGTGGTGGCCTGGTGGTATCGAGCAGGGTGCGCCCGTTCCGCTAAGTGAACGTCCAACACTTCCTGACCTGACAAACATCCCCGGTGTTGACACATTCGACCCGACACAAGGCATCCCCCAATCAGAAGTCAATCTCGTCCAAGGGATCAGCACCGTAACAGGAGAAGCCCCGACGCCCCAACAAGCGTACGAAGGCATCACATCCCCCGGAACAGCAACATTCACACCGACCCCGGACGCCGACGGAGTTTCTGTCGACGGTGGTGCCGGCGGAGCAGCCGGTACGCCAGAAATGCCGGACCCTTCCGCAATGGAAACAACCGACTGGGAAAAAGCAGCAGCCGAACTGTACCCCGCCTACTACGCAATCATCCGGAACAACCCAGAAATCCGCGACCTGATCCGACGCTCGATCGGTCCACCAGCGTGGAGCCAAGAACGCTTCAACGCCGAACTGTTCAACACCAACTGGTACAAAACCACGTCGGAATCCGCCCGCCAATGGGAAATCCTGTCAAACCAAGACCCCGCAGAAGCACAAGCCCGCGTTTCAACACAAGCAGCGGAAATCCGTTCGACAGCGAACTTTTACGGCGTGTCTTTGTCGCAAGAACAAATCACCCAGCTTGCCACAGACGCCGTCAAGTTCGGTTTCAATCTGCAACAGATCAACGACGCGATCGGCATGAAAGCATTGGAAGGCGGCGTCGAAGGCATCAGCGACCTCGCCCAAGGGTATTACGGTCAGGAGATGCGCCGCCGTCTCAGCAACTACGGTGTCACCCTGTCAGACACGACATTCAACCAGTATCTGAACCAGATCGCGGTCGGCGCGGAAAGCCTCGATTCGTTCCAAGATTATGCGATGACTCTCGGCAAATCTTTGTTCCCAGCTTTAGCAGACCAGTTCGACGCCGGCCGAACTTTTGACCAGATCGTTGACCCGTACAAGCAGACCGCCGCGCGTATCCTCGAAATCGCTCCCGATTCAGTTGATTTCCAGCAGCCTCAATGGCAGAGGGCGTTGACCCAAATGGACGAAGGGTCTTCGCAGCAACGAATGATGTCGGCGCGTGAATGGGGCGACTATCTGCGACGTGATCGATCTTTCGGATACGAATACACCAACGACGCCAAACAAAAGGCGTATCAGACAGCGAACCAGATCGCTGACATGTTCGGAAGGGTCTAAACATGAGCATGACAGACACCGGCACAGTCGGAAACTTCCGTGAAGATGTCGGATCGCTACTTGGATCAGAAGCAGAATCAGCGTTCAGCATCGTACAAAACGTGTTGCGAGCCTATGGCCTGGAAAGCCTTGCTGGTTTCGTCCGTGATTTCATCGTTGATAACGATGTTGTAGACAGCAACGTCCTAGTCGGAGAAATCCGCCGGCAACCCGAATATCTCCAACGGTTCGCTGCAAACGAAGCACGCCGACGCGCAGGACTCAACGCTTTCGGCGAAGGCGAATATGTGGCGATGGAAAACCAGTACCGCCAATTGATGCGCGCATCTGGTCTTCCACGCAACTTCTACGACAGCCAAGAAGACCTACAACGCTTCCTTGCCAACGATGTGTCAGTTGGCGAACTATCAGAACGCATCAACCAAGGTTATGAAGCGATCCGTTTCGCCGACCCAGAAGTGATTTCCCAGATGCAAGAACTGTACGGCGTCGGAGAAGGCGAACTCGCCGCATACTTCCTCGACCCCGAACGCGCTACACCCGTGCTACTGCAACGCGCACAAACCGCTCAGACAGCCGCAGGAGCCGCGCAAGCCGGTATGCAACTTACAACCGAAGAAGCCGAACGCCTCGCCCAAGAAGGCGTCACACAGCAGCAGGCACGCGCAGGAGCAGCAGCAATCACCCAAGCCGAAGAACTGTTCCAACCCACCACAGGCGAACAAGACGGCGCGTTCACCCGCGAAGAACAATTAGGTGCCGTGTTCGGAACAGATCCGGCAGCAGCGCAACGTCTCCGTCAACGCCAACGACGCCGGCAAGCAGCGTTTGAAGGTGGCGGCGGGTTCGCCCAAGGTGCCGGTGGACAAGTCACAGGGTTGCAATAACACACAACATCTTGTGCTACAATTTCTGACGATGCCAAGATATGGCAGGAACCCCGCACAGCGGGAGAAATATGCAGCACCGTCATCTGCCTCCGGGTGACGGTTGGGCGAAGGAGTGTACATATGGACAGCGACATCGACCGCGATGACGAGCAAGAAGGCCGCAATCCGCTACGCGACCGGATGAAGCAGCTAGAAGCCGAAAACGCTGAACTGAAAGCGCGAGCCGACGAGGCATCCGCAGCAGCCCGCGAACTGGCGTTCGTGAAGGCCGGAGTAGATCCGAACCTTCCCGTCGCCAAATACTTTATGAAGGGCTACGAGGGTGAACTCACCGCAGAAGCGATCAGAGAAGCCGCGATCGAAGCACAAATCGTGAGAGACACACAAGCCGAGCAAGTCCAGGCCGAAGCGAAAACGTGGGATCGTTCCACACAAATCGCAGCGGACTCGTCAAGCGAAGCCCCAATGGATTTCTCGACACGCATCAGTCAGGCCAAAACCCCTGACGAAGTGATGCAACTGCTGTCCGAAGCAAAAGCCCAAGCACGCTAGCCCCCTAACCGGGGCTACAACCCGGAAGGACAGCCACAATGGCTTATACCCAGCAATCATCCCTTTCTGTTGACCAGCAGGCGTTTGATCGGCTCGCGTACTTCGCGCTCCGTTCCGAACTGCTGTTCGACGCCGCCGCTGACGTGATGCCGACCAACCAGGCGATGCCCGGTTCAACGGTGACGTTCACCATCTTCAACGACCTCGCAGCCGCAACGTCGGAACTCACCGAGGACTCCGACGTGACCGCCGTCGCCATGAGCGACAGCCAGGTCACCGTGACCCTCGCCGAGTACGGCAACGCGGTGCTGACCACCGCCAAGCTGCGTGGCACCTCGTTCCTCGATGTCGATACTGTTGCCGCCAACGTCGTTGGTTACAACGCCGGCATCTCGATCGACAGCGTCATCCGTGACGTTCTCGCTGGCGGCAGCAACGTCGTGTACGGCGGTGGCGGTGCAAGCACCCCGACCTCGCGCACCACGGTCGCTGCCGAAGACAAGATCGAAGCGAACGACATCCGCAAGGTGACCGCCCAGTTGCGTGGCGACAACGTCCCCACCTTCAACGGCTTGTACATGGCGTACATCCACCCTGACGTGTCGTACGACCTCCGTTCGGAGACCGGCGCAGCAGCGTGGCGTGACCCGCATGTGTATGTCGACACCGACATGATCTACAACGGTGAGATCGGCGCGTTTGAAGGTGTGCGTTTCGTTGAGACGCCCCGCGCCAAGGTGTTTGAAGACGCTTCCGATGGTGCCGGTTCGACCGGTAACATCGACGTGTACTGCACGCACGTCATGGGCCGTCAGGCTCTCGCCAAGGCACACTCGATCACCGATGGCAACGGCCCGCTTCCGAGCATCGTCCGTGGCCCTGTGGTTGACACCTTGGAGCGTTTCCAGCCGATCGGCTGGTACTGGCTCGGTGGCTACGGCCGGTTCCGCGAGGCTTCGC
>Ga0208767_1003526_pt1 | contig 11353 bp, 15 predicted proteins | sample VirMetDEL_Mar_21_FD_184514 | JGI IMG/M metagenome (GOLD analysis project Ga0208767, IMG submission 184514) | Aqueous microbial communities from the Delaware River and Bay under freshwater to marine salinity gradient to study organic matter... | ecosystem: Environmental > Aquatic > Marine >... | reverse complement strand
CCACTACCGTGGCCGCCGTCATCTGGTCCTGATACACACGCCCAGCGTAACGCCACAGCAGTTCCCGAAGTGTCCAGTCTGACCAGTCACCCGGACAGACTGCCAGAAGTCTCGTCAGCCATTCGTCCGCTGATTGGCATCGGAGATCACCGATCCAATATCCAGACTCTCGACCGCCTCTAGTGCCAGCTGCTCCGCGTCCCTGACCTGCTCCCCGTGTGTCTCCTTCGCTCGCTCCAGCAGCCTCAGGAGGGGAGTCCTCAGAGGGCTGGACTTCGGGAAAAAAGAGACCACCGCTTCCAGCAGGGCGGTCCCTGCGTCCTCCTCAGTTGACCCGTCAGCCTGTGCCAGCAGATCATCCACAGAGACACCAGAGACCACTGAGACCACCGTCCAGAGCTTGTCAGGATCTGTCAGCAGATCCAGCAGCTGTTTCAGCTGGTCAGGATCGTGAGCCGCTGCCACGATGTCCACGCCGACCGCCTCCCGGATTGGTTTCCGGTGAGACAGTCGGACACTGACAGCCACCTCCTGATCATTCAGGAGCTGGAATTTCTCCACCATCGTCTTCACCTCCGTTGTCTGCTGGCTCTGGCTCCGCTGGCTGGCTGCCTCCGACCACGCCCACCACTTTCAGCTTTGCCCGGAATGTGGTGCCGTCTGCCCGGATGAACTCCACTTCATCAACCTGTCCAACCTTGACCATTGCCATGTCTCCTTATCAGGATGTGACTGTCGCCCAGTTGCTGGCATAGGTGTTGTCAGCAGCCTTGGCGATCTCGAATGAAACCTTGACCGTGTCGTTATCTGGTCGTGACTCCTCCCACCGCTTCAGCCGTCCTTCCATGCGGAAGATGTACTGGCCGATATCGGCAGAGTCACCCGTGGCAAACGCCCACGCCAGAATCGTGTTATTGACGTAGGCATCCCTCAGCGCCTCGTACGTTGCCCCAACTGTGCCACGCTTGACCAGCAGCGTCCCGCTTACCGAATGCTTCGGCTTGCCCGTGTGCTCTGCGATCTCAGCATCCCCCCGGCAGTTGCTTTCGACTGCTCGCCGCTCACTGCTGATGGTGTCGTCGATGATGACCGGGATCTCTGTCAGTGCGCCTGCTCCGCCGAGTGTGGCGGAATAGTACGTGATGCAATCGTCGCCCAATACTGAGCCGTCCGCTGCGTTTGTCATGTCATTCTCTCCTTATCATCGTGGCCAGTAACTGGGTAACCGTGGCTGTATCGCCTCAAAAGCTGGTTCCATGAACGGGAACCGTTGTTCCAATTTCTCCAGCGTCATTCGGCTGGATTTGGCGTTTAACTTGTCCGGCCCGATCACCACGCTCTGCTCGTCATCAGCTAGAGCGTAGAAGATTCGACCGGCCAGCAGGCTGTCACTTTTCTTCTGCGTGTGCACTCGTGGCGACTGCCCCGGCAGTGCAACCTTGTCCGGCCTGCGTGGTTTCTCGTCCAGCTTGCCAGCTTTGTACAGTTCTTGCTCCTGCCTGAATCGTCGCAGCTGTTTCGGTGTCAGTTCCCGTAGTGGTTTCTGTGCTCGGCTCTGGAATTGTCGCCCGGCCGCTTTACGGATCGACCCGCCAGCACGGGAAAGGAATCGCCGCAGCTTTGGGGCGATCACCTTGTCCGAAACACGGTCAAAGAATCCCCGCTGAAAGTCGCCGAGTGTTGTGTCAAAATCAACCTGGATCATGCGTGATTCCCCACCGACATAAACCAGACCGCCTCTGTGGCACTGACAAAAATTTCGTTCTCGTCCAGCATGTCAGCATCTGCCACAGTCACCGTGGAGACCGACCGCCGTTGCGCCGCCAATCCGCTCCCCAGATCCATGTTGCGGAATTGCGAGTCTGTCCGGAGCCAGTCCCGAAGACTTTCCGTGAACTCATCCCAGCTGTCAGACTGCGCCACCGCTTCAGAATCACAGTTTCCGATGACCGCAATGCCGATCGTCACATCCTCGGCAACATCTCCCCGGCTGCTCTGATCCTCCACGCTGGAGACGATCACAGCCACCCGGCCCACTGCTGCCGTTGGCATGTCCACTAGCAGATGGGTGACAGACCGCACTCGGGCCACTGTCACGCCGGAGGGCAGAGACGCCCACCCGGAGATGGCAGTCACCAGAGCATTAGCAAGCGTTGCGGATCTGCTGGCCATCAGACTCGCTCCTTCGTGTGCACTCTCAGGAACTTTCGGTCCCGGTCGTGGTACATCCAGAGTTGATTGTCTGGCCCGTATGGCATCACCCGAAACGTGACACCATCCACGCTGATCTCATCGCCGCGTTGTGGCTGGATCTCAGCCGCCCCAGAGTCCACCAGATCGGCCTGCTTAATCAGCCAATCTGTGGACCTGTCGCCCACCTTCACGCCCTGCTGTGGTGCCACTCGGCTCCAGTCCCTTGTCCCTCGCACAGCCAGCAGAGAAACCGAGTAAGCCCCACGGGAGTACGTGACGGTCTCGCCACGAACGCGCCGTGATGCCTCTCTGGCTGCTGCTGCTGCTGTTGCGATTGGGGATGGCATGGGATGCTCTCAAAAAGCCCCGCCGTCAGGGTGGAGGCTGACGACGGGAACCCGCGCGGGCTGACTCAGACGATCACAGAAGCGTCTCGGTGTTGAGGATGCTGTCTGTGTAGACGATTGGGATCCCTTCGTACTCACGCACCAGAGGAGCAGGAGCTCCGACTGGTGAGTAGGTGGTCCGGCTGCGTTGCAGCTGGCCACCAGACCGCCGATTCATGACGATGTGAGTCGGAGGATCTGCGGATGGGAACAGCTCCAGACACTGGCTCAGCAGCAGATCGGTGAGACCCTTGCCGCTGTCGGCTGTCAGGTTTCCGATTCTTGCGGCTGCGTACTTGCTGCCAACCTGAATGCCCAGATGGCCGCCAATGTGCCGGCAGAGAGCCGTCATCAGCTTGCTGTTGCTGCCGGCCACTTCGCTCTGGAAGGTTTCGCCAACGATGAAATTGATATTGTCCATCGCCAGATCCTCATCACCAGCACCGACCACGCTCATGGCTGCATCGTCTGGAGTCGATCGGAGGAACCAGACACTGGAAGCCGTCCCGGCAGTGGTCCCGCCCGCGTCGATCAGCAGTGAGCCGCCTGCTTGGTAGTTCGAGTCATCAGACAGGCCAGAAAAGCCCGAAGCGTCTCCCTCGGTCGTGCCGTTGAAGACCTGCTTCTCCAGCACAGACAGAGCTTGGCGGAGCTGCTTGCGTGTGACGCGATCCAGCCACGCTTCGGAGCCGCCACGGAATGCACGGCACAGGGCCACGTCTTCCCGGATGGTGGCGTCCACATATTTCAGGTCAACACTGACCTGAGTGCTGGAACCGGCTGTGTAGTCGGCACCCGCGTTGATCGCACGGAAGCCGATGACCGGAGCAGTCGTTTCCTTGTTGAACTTGTGGGTGGTGCCGTTGCTGCTCATCATCGCGTTGAGCTGAGCCAGCACGGGAGCCCCGTTCAGGATGTCGGTGATCTCTGCTGGATTCACGTCCAGAGAGTTGAACTTGACCAGTTCGGCCAAAGTGGTGAGCGTGTCCGCCATTGTCGTGATCTCCTTAGATCAAGTGTATGTATTCAGTCCGCGACCCCTGCCGCAGATCAATTCAGTTCTTCTTGCCTCGGCAAGCGTCGGCCCACGAGACATAGCCCTTGTCGGCTGCCACGTTGACGCCTTCAGCCTCATCTGGTGACGCCTGAGCAGCTGCTGCGGCCTGCTCTCGGAGCTGTGCCATCTCAGCCTTCAGGTCCTGCAGTTCACCGGCCAATCGGTCAACGTGGGCCTGCTGAGCATCGGCCCAGCTGATGCCATCGCGGAACATCTTCGCCCCTTCAGCATCGCCGAAGGCTGACATATACGCGCCGAGATCGTGGACAGCTGCGACCGGCTCGGCCACTGGCTCCTCCACTTCCTCCAGATCCTCTTCAGCCACCGGCTCAACCTCTTCACCGGTTTCGTCGTCGATTGTCTCAGCCACCGGCTGAGTCTCTTCGGGAGCAGATTCTGCGACCGGTGCCGCCTCCTCTGCATCCGTCACAGCCTGCCCCGGCTGCAGTTTCGGCTTTGCCATCGCTGGCTCCTTCAAAAAGCCTTGGTCCCGGATCATCTGGAGAACGTCTGCCAGACTGCCGATTCCATCAATGAGTCCAAATGTCTCCGCTTTGCTGGCTGACCACCACCGGCCATCAGCCACGCTGTTCACCGCCTCCTCGGACATCTCCCGCCCGGCCATGATGTCCCGCAGGAATGCCTCGTTTGATTCCTCCACCGTCTGCTGGAGGAATTCCCGCTGCTGTCGCGTCAGTGGCTCGCCCGGTGTGCCGAGTCCCTTGTAAGGCCCCGTGGTCAACAGGATGCTTTCTACCCCGGCCTTCTCATATGCCTTGGAGTAATCCAAAAGCTGCCAATAGGTGCCGATGCTGCCGACCTCGGAATCCTTGCTCGCGAAGACTGATCCAGCCTGTGATGCAATCCGGTAAGCTGCACTGGCCCCCATGCCGTTGATGCTTGCCACCACCAGCGTCTGTTCTGCCAGCTCGCGGATCTGATCCAGCACCGGATCGAGACCGGCCACCATGCCGCCGGGGCTGTCGATCTTCAGCACGATTGGCGGAAGCTGCTCCATCTGGCTGATTGCCGTCAGTGCCTCGCCGATGGCTTTGTAATTGCTGACAAACGGGCTCTTGCGTTTGTAGAGCGGCCCGATCACAGAGACGATCGCGATCCCGTCTTCGGTCATCTCGTAGGGCTTGGAGTCCACGCCGAGAGCGTCCGCCAGGTATTCCGTGAAAACATCGTCGAGCGTTTCGGGATCAAGGCCAGCCTTGCGGGCTGCCCGTGCCTGAAACGCTTGGAGGAATCGCTGGTCGATCTGCCAGAGTCTGCTGGGGCTCATGCTGTCACCTCACTGTCTGCACTGTCTGAGCCGTCTGTCAGCCTGACCATGGCCGCGTCTGACCACTGCTGCAAGAATCCGAACTGCTCCAGTTCCTCTCGCTCTTTGGCAATCTCGGCCACATTGTCCAGATAATCACCGAGCCCGAACTCATCGCAAACGTCTTGCATAGACTTAAGCCCAGCCGCCACGCTGCGGAGAGCCGTGTCCAGTTCCTCTTGTGGTTTCCACCATGCCACGCCACGAGGAACCCACCTGAACCGAACGTCTTCGGGAGTCATGCCACTGGGCAGATTGAGCTCACCGGTGCCGCCAAATTCTGGCCGAAGGAACCACCGATAAAGCCGCCAGCGTGCCATCTTATCGTGGAGGATTCGCTGCGTTTTGCGTCTGGTGTGGCAGGCCCGCTCAAAGCCGATCCACGCCATTCTGCTCCCGCTGTAGTTCGTGAAATTCTCAGAGAACATCGAGTAGGACAGGTCCAAAGACTTCAGGGCAATCTGCGTGCAAAGCTGGAGGAATTCCTGCGTGCTGGTTGCCGGTGTCTGGCTCTGGATCGTCTGGACTGACTCGCCTTCGTCTAAGTCGACAACCGCAGGAGAATCACCGAAGTCTACAACACGGGTGGCTCCGTCCTGTAGGCTTGCTTCGTCGTCGTCTTCGTCGAAGGCTTCAGCGTCTTCCTTCCTCGCGAATGCGATCCCGAAAAGCTGGTCAAGCTTGACCTTCGCCCGCATGTGGTCGAATGTCTCGTCCAGATCCCGGAACTCATTGAGGGCTGCCACAATCGGAGCCACTGGCCTGATCTGATTCGGCCGCGCTTCGTGCTGGCAGTATTGCCAGACAGATCCCGCCTTGATGATCCGGTCCTGAGCCTGTCCGGTTCGTGGATCTTCTTCGGCGAAATTCCACGCCCTGACCCGACCGCCCACCAGCTTGGCACCACCGACCCACTGACCCTGATCTCTGCGGCCTGTTGGATTCTGGCAGAATGCCCCCTCCACCATCTGGAGAGACCCATTCACACGGACGAAAAACGCATCACCGGCCAGCAGTTGCTGGGCCTGTGCAATCCGCCGCATGTCGTCCCAGTCCATCCGGCCATAGTAGTCGATGGCCTCGGCCTGCGTGTCTCGCTCCATCAGTTCCCGGAGTGCGACGTTCAGCCCCCTGTCATCGGTCCGTGGCTGGAAATCGAATAGACAGCAGTAGTCCAGCGTCCGGCGAATTGCCCACGCCAACAGGCCCATATTTCTATGGACATCGAGAGCATTGGCCTGCAGGGCCTTGCGTCTGTTGTCAGTCAGCAGGAAATTCTCGGACCGGGGCCGGAGCCGCGTGGAGCGTCTGCGATGCTTTGGGTTGAGCGCTTGGTATGTGTCGGACTGCTGGAGACTCATCGTGTCACCTCCTCGTCATGTTGGGAGTGATGACACGCGACCGCCGCTTGCGGATTCCTGCTTCGCGCTCGAGTCTGGCCAGCTCTTTCCGAACACTGGCCAGATCAAACGTGGTGGAAGCCCCGTCCGTGCTGTCAGAGGATACGCCAGACTCCAGCAGTGCTCGGAGCCGGTCGATCTTTTGTCGCCTGGTTTCGCTCATGGTCAGCATCGTGGAGGATGCTGACCCGGTCTACCAGTGCCTTAATGGGGAACCCGTTTTTCAGGTCAGACCCAAAGATACCGCCGGACGATCATGGCCCCGCCGCAGTCGTTGCAGGAGCAGTTCCGCAGCTCCACGCCCTCATAATCTCGGCCATTCGCCGATCCGCTGCCGTTGACCGTTTGCAGGCTTTTGAACTGGCCCCGGTTGCGACTGCCGCAGTGTGGACACTGGGCCACCTGCTCATCTGCCACGGGCCTGTCCTTCGTCTTGCTGCCGACTGGCCGCCCTGCTGTTTTCTTTGCCATTATGTCCTGACCTCCGTTTTTCTGCGAACCCTTCGCTTTCGCTTTCGCTCCACCGCGTCCGAATACTCTGGAACATTGCACCCACAAACCGAACCCAAGACCAGACAGCCCACCGTGGTGTCCAGCCAGTGGTTGTCATGTCCGGGTTTCAACCGCCACTCGATCACCGTCCGGCCCCTGCCCTCTGTGGGTGTGCCGAATTCGCTGGTGATGTGCTCGGCCAGCATACGATGTTTCCCGTCATACATCGTGACAGCCCCCGGACTGCCCACTCGTGCCGCCAGCTGGTCCTGTAGTGCAGTCTTCCAGAAATTGACGTCCACCGTCACCGATTTTACATCGGACTTGCTCTTGCGTTTCTTGATCACCCATCCCAGCCCGACCCTGCTCCCATGGTCGTACTTGCGCTCGCTGATCGGTTTATCCGCTGCCCGGTACGAGTGCCCCAGATAGGCGTAAAGCCGATTAGCGTGGTCAGACCGTGCCAGAGCCTGCTTGACGATCTCACCCTTCCAGCGTGCGTCACATCCCACCGCTTCCATCGGCACGCTGCCGCCGTCCTCGGTCAGCCACTCCCGGCTGAATAACCAGTCCGCCAGGTCGGTAATGCCCTCGCTGAGTGCTGCCATGTCGGATCGGTTGCGGTACTTGTTGCGGAGCTTCTTTCTCGCCTCGCGCAGGGTGAAATAGCTTTCCTCCTGCTCCGGCCACGTCCCATAACGCACGAGGTGCCCAGACCCGTCATCCTTCAAGGCCATGACCGAGTAGTAGAGCAGACTCTGCTGAACGTCGATTGAACAGACAAGCTTGTGATAATCTCGGGGAATCAATCCCCGCTTGATCTTTACGTTTCGCCCGTCTGCCAGATCCTGAGCGTTGAGCCATGCCCGGCTTTCGTTGTGATCTTGCTGTGGCTCGTTCTGCAGCTCTGACCAGAATCCTGTGCGGCTTCGATAGTACCACTCCATGGCATGCTGGATGGCTGAGACCTCGCCACGGTCTGCGGAAAATCTGGCCTCCCAGCCAGCCTTGGCTCCGCTGTCCATCGCGGCCCGGTTTTGCTCGTAGTACGCCGTGGCCTCCCGGATGTCACCATGTGCCCGGAGGCTGTTCGCCCGCAGCTCTGCGTACTCGGCCCAATGCCTCATGGCGTTATCATCTGGCAGACTGTAGAGGAAACTTCTGCGGATGCCGCACCAGTCCGGATGGATCTCCGTGTTCAGCAGCCTGTCAGCCGCATCATCTGCCCGGATCACGGTGCAAGTCACCAGCGCGCAGAACGTCGAGTCTGGGCCAGCCATGCCCACCAGATCATTCTGGATCACCTCCGTTCTGCTGTAGCATTGCATGGGGGACATGGCAGACTCCCGCGTCTGGAAGTCGTCACAGAGCAGCATGGACGGACGAATCACCCGCCCGTCTGGCAATGTGTGCAGAGCACCACGGACCGCCTCCATTAGCCCCGCAGCTGAAACAATGGCACCAGTCCCCGGATAACCGTCCAGAGTCGCGAAACAGATGGTTTTCGCGCTCGTCATGATATTGGTGGTGACGCCGTTGTACAGCTGGCCCCGTGCCCGGTTGCTGACTCCTTCCAGCTTGCGAAACGGATAGCAAACCTCGGGGAACAATTCGAAAAGAATCTGGTTGTGGCTCACCTCCACCACGATGTCCCGTAGCAGCTTTTCCGCCTTGCCAGCGTTTGCCGCTGCAATCATCGCGAATGGATGCCGCCGCGTGCAAATGGCCCAGATCATGGCCCGCATGATTATCGTGGACTTGCCAGTCCCGCGTGGCATCCCGACCGCTCGGAAGCCCCCGGTTGTGATCACCTTTTCCAGCTCTGCGATCAGCGTCAGATGGTCGTCAGACCAGCCGAGCCGGAACGCCTGCGGGAAGCATTCCTCCAGGAATGTCCGCAGATCGTCTTCGCACTGCTGCCGCAGCTCGGGATCAGCCACGCTGGGGATTTCCCCGATCTCTCGCCCGGCTGCCGCCTGTGCTGCACTACGCGCTTTCGCCCTCGCTTTGTGGGCTTCGTAGGCTTCGGCTGTGAAATCTGCTTTTGTTGGCATTCAGTCCTCCAGACTGTCCACCACCTGCTGGACCTGCTGCAATGTCCGGCCACCAACCCAGACGCGAGTTGGCTTTTTCTGACCCTTCTTGACCAGCCAGAATGTGGGAACCCGGCTGATGGCCTCCACTCGCTGGCCCTCGATCACTCTGGCCCGCCGTGCCTCTGGGGCTTTGTCGATGTCCACCAGCTCCACTGGGATCTCCTTCCGGACCTTCGGCAAGTGGTCCCGCTTCCATGCTTTGCAGGGAGCACACCAGTCCGCTGTGAACATCACAAGCCGCCATTCTGGCTCAGCCTTCGCCGCTTTCGGTTGCTCCAACACAATCACGGTGAATTCGTCGGTTGCCAGCTGCGTCAGCGTGATGGCTGTCACGAGTGCCCAAACTTTCCAGATCATGTCATACTTCCCGAGTAAGGCCCCACGAGGTCATCCGCCAGCATCTTCGACCCGCGAACGATGCCGAATCCATAGTCTCCCCAGTTGCCCCAGCTGTTGCGGAACCGGATGGCCACTTCACCATCCAGCCAGATGGCCTCGGTTAGTGTGACCTCATGGCCCCACCAGTTATAGCCCGCAGCCAGTGGGACACCTCGCAACAGGAGACTCACCATCTGGGACAGGTTTCTGGGCTGACATTCGACCCACTCGCGAACCATGTAATTCTTCGCCAGCTCCCGGTTGCTGTCGTTGTAGTATTTCTGCTCCCTGCTGTTCGCCGGCCAGCTGCCCACCGGAACCGCTCCCCGGTCTGCCAGCCATCGGATCGCATCACGCCCCCACCCGCCACGATTGGCGAACCGCTTAATTGGTGCCGCCACCGATGCAGGAGACAGCCGCACCAGTGGCTGGTTTTGCTTCATCCTGACCAGCTCTAGGCAGTGAACCGGGGCGTTTGCCCAGCAGTAGTTCGTGCTGCCTTGGTTGAGTGGTGCCAGTTGCTTATGTCGGATCAAGTCGCTGAGCTGGCTCTGCTGCTGCTCTCGCTCCTCAATCATGCCCTGCCAGTCTGTCTCCGGGATGTACAGATCCTCGGAGAATCGCCCGGCAAACTGCCCGTATGCAAACCCGTCAGCGTCTGGAAGTCGCTCGGACAGATCCAGACCGCCCCATCCATCCACCGGCGTGGCTGTCTCATCGTCCAGGATGTGCTCATATGGGGTTACTCGGCTGCTGGTCATCGTGACACCTCCAACTCCTGAACCACCTGGCTCGTCAATGGCCTGACCGTGATCGTCTTGCCCTGAATGATCAGCAGCTGCGGACCCTCTGGGAGTGCTGGCCTCGCCGCTTGCCAGATCCGTCTCCAGACCGGCTCCTCCTTGTCCAGTTCTCCATCAGTCTCTGCTGTGGACCTGTCCCACCGCCGCCAGTCGTCTGTGTTGTCGTCCAGCCACTTGACCGTCTGCAGGCTGTCCACCGCTGTCAGTGTGTCCGGGTCTGCCGTTTCATCGAGCAAAAGCAATACCCGGAAGCCGCCAGTATCGTCCACCGGAATCCCATCCGGCTCTGGCTCTGTGTCTGTGTCTGTGTCTGGCTGTGGTGGTGGCCTTGGCCCTGCCTGCACCTCCACCAGCTGCCGCTGGATCTGCTCTGCCTCCGTGGCCCCCACCGGGATGACAATCAGCTCCACGGTCCCGGATTTCACCGCGTCGATGAAATACAGATGACCCCCCAACAGCATCCGCGTCTCGGTCTTGCCATCGCCACCGGCAAACCGGCCCCGAGCCATCAGAGGCCCCTGCTCGTGTGTGATCTCCACCAGCCCCGGAGGGCTTGCCACCACGAACAAGGGAGCCTCTGACTGCAGGACATAAAACTCCTCACGCTGAACCGTCCCGATGGGGTGTGGTTCATCGGCCACTGGTGCTGGCTGGGGGTCAGCCTGTGGAACTGCTGTCATCGGGAAGGGTGAGTTCCCCTCGTCCAGCAGGAGATTCAGCATGAGGAGTAGAGTTAGCATCAGTCCACGTCCTCCACCTCACGAGCCAGAGCAGCCCCGAACACTGGCTCTGTGCCGATCGCCTCGAGAATGATGGCTCTGGCCATGTCCTCAGCTTGTGCGTAGCTTAGACGCGTCCCCTCACGCCTCGCCTGTGCTCGGCAGTTGCGGGCTGTCCGCCGAAGGAGCCGCTCTGGATTCCTGTCGTACAGCGTTTTGACCCGCTCAAACACGGTGTCCGGGTCTGTGTCGTCATTGCGGTTCAGGCAATCCAGAAAAGCCGGGATGACCGTCTGGAGCAGGACCAGAACTGTCATGGGATCGACCCCGAAACCGTCCGGAATCCGCTTGGCCACTCGCTCCGCTGCTTGCTGGTTGTAGGTCTGCTCGCTCATTGGTCCACCCTTTTGACTTTGTCAGAAATGCCCCAGGCAATCCCAATGACTGCCATCAGAGCCGCCACCAGTTCATTCGCCCCGGCCTCATCCAATTTGCCGGACGC